>Ga0105104_10001702_pt1 | contig 16422 bp, 15 predicted proteins | sample PPLLaktember2015_3_FD_87034 | JGI IMG/M metagenome (GOLD analysis project Ga0105104, IMG submission 87034) | Freshwater sediment microbial communities from Prairie Pothole Lake near Jamestown, North Dakota, USA - PPLs Lake P7 Core (6) Depth... | ecosystem: Environmental > Aquatic > Freshwater >... | reverse complement strand
GGATTGCCCTGCAGCGAGAGTCGTTGGGGGTCACCGGCAATAACTTTGGCGTTTTTCGTATTGACGTCAGCCCGGATGGCAACCTCATCGCTGCCGGTGGACAGGATGGCTTGGTCAGCCTGTGGCATGCCTCCGAAGTATCCAGTGTGATCCGGCACCGGGCGAAGATCACCAGCCTGCAGCTATTGAATAGCGGGTCAACGGTTGCCGTGTCTATCGATGGGAACGGCAGTCTTTATCACTGGGACTATGCTGAACAAAAAATACTTGAAGAACTGACTCTGGATACTGGCCAGATTCGTCAAAGTGCCATGAGCCCGGATGGGACAAAAGTGGTCACAGGATATGACGAAGGCAAGCTCATATTATGGGATGGGCGAACGGGCGAAAAACTGTCCGAGCAGACGGATGGCGAGGCGCGCATCACCAGCCTGGTCTTCAGCCCGGATGGCAGGCAGCTCGCTTCCAGCGGCGACAAGGGAAATGTGATCCTGTGGAATGTAAAAAGCAACGGACTTGAACGGTCTGCCTCGTTTGCCGGTGCACAGGGATCCGTTGTTTATACTCTGCTGTTCAGCCCCGATGGAAGGACGCTCCTCGGTGGGGGATGTGGTTACCCAATCACATTTCCATCCCCGGACTGCAGTCAGGGAGCAGTTTATGTGTGGGATACGCAATCCGGCTTGAAGCATACGTTGCCGGGAAAAGCAGCCTTCGTCTGGAGCATGGCGTTGAATCCAGCCAATCCCGATGAGTTGGCAGTGGGCACCAGGGATGGAACTGTCACGATCTGGAATTTACGCGCGCAAAAGTCAAGGCTTTCCTTTCGAGTGAGCGAGTCTGATATCACTGCGCTGGCTTTCAGCCCCGATGGGAAATTGCTGGCCGTGGGTGCATATGGCTACAAAGTCTTATTGTATGACTCTCACACCGGGCAATTATTTGGAAAGGCATTTCGAGAACATGATGATGTAGTCACTGCGCTGGCGTTTCTCTCAGCTGGAGATACGCTGCTCTCTGCATCGTCCGACAACACCATCGTCATACACGATATGAATCCGGCAACCTGGCGGGTACATGCCTGTCGAGTGGCAAACCGTAATCTAACCCGCCGGGAGTGGGATCAATACATCGGTGATACATTGCCTTATCAGGCGATTTGTCCCGAATTTCCGACGGAGCCGGAAGCTACACCAACACCGTAATGTGAGGAGACTATGCCAAGAAGAAAAACGGATACCAGCAGGCGAACGAGTGTCAGGACGGGGAACATCTCAGGTGTCAGTGGGAATGTGAATGTGGCCGGTGGAAATATCACCACGCATCATACCGTCAGTGGTTTGAGCGGGGTGGAAATCAAGCAGTTATTCGACCAGCTCTATGCCAAAATAGAAATCCGCCCGGAGACACCCCCAGCCGTGAAAGAAGATCTCAAGGCTGAGGTGAAGGAGATCCAGGCTGCCGTTACGGACGCCGCCGGGAAAAACCAGAAGGTGGATGAGAGCTTCCTGGCACGTCACTTCCGCAACATCGCCCGCATGGCCCCTGATGTGTTGGAAGTGATCGTGGCAACGCTGGCGAGTCCATTTGCCGGGTTGGGCGTGGCGGTCAGGAAGATTGCGGAGAAGGCGAAGGCCGACACCAGCAGTACATAGCGTTCTCAGCTTTACCGGTACTATTCGCGTTGTGGGCTCACCACCTCCAGCAACTGTCTTTCCACCTCCTGCCAGGCGGCGGCGAGGTCAACAGATTCGATCCGCATGACATGGTCTTGCAGTTCGATCTGCTCTGACAGCCTGGCTTCGATGGCAGGGTAGAGCAGGACGCCCACCGCGTCACGATGTTGTTCGGATAAATGTTCCTGCGACTTCAAATAAGCATATAGCTGGTACAGATGAGATGAATCGAACACCGGCTTGCCCCACTGGTTCTCGACCAGGCTGTGCACGGTGAACTTCGTGTCGATGATCATCATCCGACCCGCTGAGGATTCCTGCAAGACCAGATCGGGGATCATGGATGGCAAGCGCTCGTTGGTATTCCGGGCATGCCAGTCCAGGCGCTTCTGCGCGCTGACCTCCCAGCCTTTGAGGTGGATGCGGTAGAAGTTGGCGACGAACCGCTCGTAGACGTTGTACAGCACCAGTTCCTGACGGTCGAGCACCGGGACGATGGCGGCTGTTCCGGGTCCGTTCGGCATCGTGCGCTGGACGATCAGGTCACAGATGGCGAGCATCAGGCGATAGTCGTGGTCGTTGCGGGCGAGAGACTGCCGGCGGATCAGCTCTGGCGTCAGCTCGATGAAGTCGATCCCGTCGAGGTCGCGCACCAAACGTCTCAGCCGCTGCTGAAGTTCTTTTACGGAAGCCGCATCGAAGGGTCCGAATTGACCGACTTTCATCAGCCGCACAAGCGTGCTGCGGATGATCTGGTTCTTCAGTGAGTTGGCGCTGTATCCCTGGGCTTCGCAAACGATCTGACTGCGTTCGAGCGAACGACTTTTGAGGGTTTCGGCAAAATCGATCCGCCCACGCAGTCCGCGCAGGGTTTGCTTCTCGTCTACATAATCGTGTGCCAGCCCAATGCGCAGGCGCTGCTGCATCAGTTTCATCAGGACAGATGCCAGCAGGGCATCCAGCGTAGGCGCGTGCTCTACCGCCTCGAGCGCCCACTCGTGTTTGAGCGGAACCTCGTTCCAGGCATACAACAGCATATGCCAGAGGTTACGGATGGGGATACCGTATTCGGTGAATTGAGTGGGGTTTGGGGAATCAAACATATATAAAATTCTGTCATTGCGAGCCTGCGGGAAGCAATCTCACATATACTTGCCAGTGAACTTGAGATTGCTTCCCGCTCCCTCGCAATGATGGTAATATCTTATGCCAGCAGCCTCTTCTCCGCCTCTTCCGCCCGCTTCGGATTGTCGAACCAGTATTCCTTCAAGAGGGGGATGATCTCCGTTCGGACAACCCGGCGATACCAGTTTTTATCCAGGCCTGCAAAGTTATCACCTTTGGGGAGGAAGAAGCTGTGACCGATCTCATAGTTCTCTCCCAGCAGCGGGTCTTCGCGGATCTCCTGGTTGAGCCTCGTCATGCGTGTGACGATCAGTTGCACCAGCTCGGGGTCCATGCCTCGTTCGGTCAACCATTGCCGGAAGAGTTCGCTCTCGTATTGCGGCTTGAGCGTGATGAATACAAAGCGGCGGCGCATGGCGTAATCCACCATCGCCAGCGAACGGTCCGCCACGTTCATCAGACCGATCACATACAGGTTGGGTGGGACGTAAAAGTGTGGCTCGTCCTCGGTGCGGTATGCCAGCGGCAGCGCGAACTCGGGTCCGCGTTTATCCGGCTCGATCAGCATCAGCAGTTCGCCGAAGATCTGGCTGAGGTTGCCGCGGTTGATCTCGTCGATGATGAACACATATTCTCGGTCCGGATCTTTTGCGGCTTTCTGACAGAACTCGTAGAAGATGCCGTTCTGCAAAACGAAACTGGCAGCCTTCCCCGGGATCGGACGATAGCCGCGCACAAAATCGTCATAGGAATAGGACTGGTGGAACTGCACCATCTCGAGCCGGTCGGTGTCCACTTCGTTCATCAGCGCGTAGCCCAGCTTGCGCCCGATGAACGTCTTGCCCACCCCGGGTGGTCCCTGCAGGATCATTGCCTTCTTGGACTGGAGCCGTTCGAGGATCTGCTCCAGATCCTCCTTCGTCAGGAAGACGCCCGAGGCGATCATGTCGTCGATGCTGTAGGGAGGCTTGGTCACTTCGATGAATTCAGAAAGGACCTGATCGGTCTCGCTGGCGTTCAGTTGCTGATTGAGGAACCAGTCATAATCCTGTTCCTTGCCATACCAGACGAAATCCTTCAGCCTTTCCGCGTATTCCTGAAAGCGATAACTTTCATCCAATCTCAGTCGCCAGATGGTGCTGCGGTTGGTGTAGAAATACCACGATTTCTCTTCGAAGTCGGGATCCCACTCCACCTCGACGGTCCTGCCATCCTCCCGGTTGGCAACAATGGTCCCTACCGCCTTGATCGTCATGCGCGAGACGGTCTTGTTGTGAGCATCGAAGGGCAGATCCGCGCGCTGGGTGGATGCGGCTTTGATGGCGATCTTGTCATTGACCTGCATGGACATGACATCGTTGATGTAGCGATTCTTGTACCCGTTCTCCCAGATGCCTTCCTCCAGAAAGCGCTCAGTCTGGTCGGCGGGGTCGCGGTCATCCCAGTAGGCGCCGACCAGCCAGTAATTGATCCCGCCCCAGGCGCGGTACCTGGCTTCCTTTTGTTCGGCGATCTTCCGCATCCGTTCGTTTTCCACACCCCAGGCCGCCAGCGACAATTCCGGGAAGGGCTTACCATCCTCACCCACGGACTTCAGTGTGTCTGCATAGAATTTTGCGCTGAGACCGCGGGCGGGCAATCTGACCCCCAGATAATCGCGGCTGTTTTCGTCAAGGCTCAGGAAGACCTCCGGTCGGATCCAGAACAACCCCATGGTGAGGTTGACATTGGTCTGCTTGACTTCCAGCGCCTCGTCAAATGCCTGGAGGAATTTCGCGTTCCCCAGCGGGTTTTCCTGCAAGGCGAGCTGAAACACCTGCCACAAGCGTCCAATGTCGTTTATATCTCTCGCAGTCTGATTGGGGAAGAACCAGGAACGCATGTTGTTCAGGACCGGCACGCCGTTGAAGTCCTCGGGCAGGTCGCTTTGCAAGCCGAAGTGCCCTTTGATCTGGGAAAGGATCGCAAGCCGCTGGTCGTATCCGATCCGCCGGTTGAACACGCCGAAGAACGTAAACGGATCGATCTCCTTTAACAGCAAACGCGCCCCCTCGGCATCCTTGTCCTGCAGCGGCGTGACCACATACCCCTGCGCGCGGAGTTCCTCCAAAAAGGAAATCAACTCCTCCTGCCTGTTTTCCCACCCTGCCAGCTCCTTTGCCAGTTCCTGATAGAATGGCATCCACGTAAATTGGTTGAGCGTACTCACCTTTAAGGCTTTATTCTTATTTGTCGCCATAAAACAAGGATACAAGAAATTACCCAATTGGGCAAGCCCCAACCCCCTCCCTGATTTACCGCCAAGCTCGCGAAGGACGCGAAGAAAAGCAGAAATCTTTGCGATCTTCGCGTCCTTCGCGGTTCAAAAGCAGGAACTTTCCTCCCTGCGTAACGTCCTTTTCCTATGAAAACAGTACCTGGAGAGAAAATGAAGCGAATCCTTTTCGTGCTATCCCTTGTGATGATCCTGCTCCCGGCTTGTGCGCTGCCCCCGGCAACAGGCCTGCCCGCGCCTGTAGAGACGGAAGCCTCGTCGATGCCCGCGAATACTGAAGTTGTTCCCACGCCGACAGAGGAAGTGCCCAACCTGAAGCTGCCGGCGCCATCCTTCGAAGCGCAGACCTATCTCGACGAGAAGTTTGGCTTTGCCTTCGATTATCCCCTCGGCTGGACGCTCGCCGAACCGATGTTCAGCGAGCGCGCCACCCAGGTGCAATTCCTGTACTCGCCCGAACTGGCGAACACCGCGACGCTGCCCGCAGGGGCGACACGCCTCTCTGCCACGGTCTATCAATGGGACCCAAAGAACGATCTCGCCGCCTACGTTGCCACCCGGAAAACAGCCTGGGAGTCGTCCGGCTTTACGATCCTGGAAGAAGAGCAATTGGTGCTTGAATTGGGGTTGCCTGCGGTGCAGTTTACGGTCCAAACGCCTGAAGGAACTGCGGTCTTTCTGTTCGCTGCGATTGGAGATCAATACCTTGAGCTCAGCGGCGAAGGGGACCCGGAACTGCTGAAGGAGATCGTGCAGCGAGTACGACCGATCTCTGTAAAGTAGTCATGTCTAACAGTGCTCCAGCCGCCGCCCGGCGCATAGGGAAATATTAGCCACGGATTTTCCCGTGGCTTTTTTCGCTTTAAACCTTTGTGCCCCTTGGTGTCCTTGGTGGTGAATGTATTACTCCATCCCTCCCATAAATATTTCCCCAAAACGTTCTTCCACCTTCCTCAGCGCCTGCCCGGTATCCTGCGGCGCGACCAGATAATGCTCCGTAAATCCATACTGGAAATCCAGCTCTTCATTTAGTGATGGGTGTTGAAGAGAATAACGCCTCGGATGATAGTTGAAGATGGTTTTCTCCCAGCGCACCAAATTTCGCAATTGCTCTCTGACCTCTCCCTGGCTCGAGTCGGGAATGGATGCGAACCAGCCTGAGCCGACCACGTACAGCCAGGGCCGCGCCGCGCCGTTTTGTTCGCTCACATCCAGCAGGTCGATGTAGCCGGTCTCGTACAGGGGCGCAAATCCCTTTTCGATGAAGATGTTCTCCGATCGGGAGAAATCTCCCATCTCCTCCTCAGAAACGTAAAACTTCACGCCGATGCAATAGCTCTGGGTCGGCTTTTGGAAGGAGATGTCATCGAAGTGGATGTGCAGGAGGTCCGGCGCCGCATCCCTGCGCGGGAAATACATCTCCAGCTCTTCGACATTATTGACGTAACCATCACTGGGATAACAGGTTTTGACGCGCCCAATGACAACCGGCGGGCGGTCTTCGCCTCTGCGTTTGAGCGGGATCTGGCAAAAATAGTTTTTCGCGATCCAGGCTTCGGCGGGGGAGGGGGTTAGCTGATCCTTGAAATAGTTGTAAACCTCATCCACTTCCCCCAGTGTGATGCTGGCAAGGTCTCGGTATTTGCGTGTATCCGAGTGCTGGGGCGGGCGGTCATGCTGTCCACCTTGTTTTTGATCTTCCTGCGGAGCTGTGGCCGGCTTATTCCCCAGCCAGTGTGCCTTGCGCGGCTCTCCGTTCCCGCTTTGAATGAAACCCGGGAGAAGAGAAAACCTCCGAAAGGCAGTTTCGAGAGCCATTTCAACGCAAGGATACGACGATTCAGGCTGCCTTGCAAGTTGTTTATGAGTTGAAAATGAATCATTTCTTAGCCGCGAATTTCGCGAATTGGCACGAGTTTTTTCAGAAGGGCTTAAAACCTTAGTGCTCCTTCGTGGTGAAAAAAATTCCTCTTATTTCCTCCCTGGTTAATATTGCCTCCATCACAGCCCCGCCGATCGCCAGCGCCTTATCGGAAACCAGGAAGCAGGCACTGCGATCATCGCGCGGGTCGATATCACCGATCTTCAGTCCCTTCGTCACCTGGATGCCGGCGCGGATCAGTCCACGCAGGACTCCACTGATTGGATTTATGATCTGCGATTTGTGATTGTCGATGGATAAAATTTCAGCAATCCGCTCGCCAGGTTCACAATGTTCGCCGATCTGTTTGTGTCCGATAAATATGCCATCGCCTGGCGCACGCAGGACACGGCGCGGGTCGCCTTCAGGCTGACCCGAGTCGGGTTGGGTGGACCCGTTCCAATAGACGCGTCCCAGTGTGTGACTGCGGCGGGTCTCGATCGCCGCGTGGCAGTTGACGCCGGCATGGAAGCCGGGTCCCAGCCCAATGTGAAGAGCAACTTCAGTCGGAAGAGGAACGGGAGGGGTTTTCCGGAGGCGCGCGTCGATGACCACAGGGAAGAAGAAAGCTTGCCCTGAGCTGTGTCGAAGGGAGGAAAGAAGGATGTCGGCGTCCGGATCGACGAGCACGGGGATTTCATCCGCCTCCAACGCAGCCGGTAATTGCTCCGGTGTGACCAGACGCGCCGCCATTCCCTCGACGGTATGTCGGCCCTCATAGACTGTCTCGGCAAACGAGACAGCCCGGCGGACAGCCAGGGGCTGCTCCAGTTCGGTGATGATGACCCTGAGTCCGGCACGCTGCAAACGCAAGGCCACGCCCGAGGCGAGATCGCCGCCCCCGCGCAAAAGGACGAGTGCCTCACTATCCACAGGCCTGCTATGCTTGTTATTGTGCATGGGAAGGCTGGGTGGAGGCGAGTTGTTCCGGGGTGTCGTGACTTCTCACGATCTGTTCACGCAGCATGTGGCTGAACGAGTAGAGCAGCAGGAAGATGAACAGGAAGAAGGACGTATACAGCAGGGTAAACGCGGCAAGCCGCCTGCTCGGGTCGATGATGATGCCCAGGACTTCCAGCGCGGTCTCCGCCGGGTCCTGTAAAATGTCCCAGGAGTTCAGGCGCACAAAGCGACCGATATAGATTCCGAAACTGCTCAGGGCGGAGATGACGAAGACAAAGACCCAGCCGGCAAGCCGGCCAACTCTGCGAATGATAATATCCTGCATCAGGTAGAGGGAGATCACGCCCAGCAGCATCCCGGTCCACGAACTCCAGACGACGATGATCACGTCATACCAGAGCGGCGCACCGGATGCCCGGCGCGCCAGGTCCTGCAGGTCGGTGAGCATATAGGGTGCGTTGGGGAAGAAGATCAACCATAGGAAAGCAATGATTGGGATGATGAGATAGAGGGTTGCCCGCCGCCAGGAAACAGCATGAGCCAGGTAGGACAGCATAAAAGGGATCCAGGCGAGGAATAGATTCCAGACCAGCCCGGTATGCCGGTTCGAATCACTGTAAGCGACCCGTGCATAGACCAGCCCAACACATACTAGACAGGCAATATTGAGTAACATGAAAACAGAGATGCTGTAGCGGTGGCGAATGAAATAATGGCGGAAATTTCTGAACATATTCATGGATTATTGGCTCTCGATTAAAAAAGAGATCATGTCAATATCTCCCGGCGAATGACCGAGATCGGTAAGGATCGCCGCGGCTTCCGTGCGATGCTGTGTCCCATGGTTGACCACATGCGCCATCACCTGCCACAAAATTTTGGTAAAGGGTTTGCCGGATGTGTTCTGGTAATTGAACGTGGCGTTGAGTCTCTCCTCGCTGACATCAGCAACAAAATCCATCAGTTGTTTTTCTTCCTCCGCCCAGCGCGCACGCAGAGCCTCCAGCGTAGGAAAATCATCCGGGTTCAGACGAGTCGTGGGCGATGTGCCTTCCCATCTTGTACGCCAGATCCATTCGGCAAACATGGCATGGACAAGCGTACCCCGCAAACCGCCGTGCGGAAATGAGGCGGAGGCAAGATATTGTTCCTGGGTTACATTGGCGGCTGCCTTCAAGATCCTGGCGTTCGCCCATTGGTTGTAGTTGTAGAGAGTGAGGATGTCCTGTTTGTTCATGCTGATTCTCCAAATTACGCTGTAGGGACGACCCGCTCCTGTTATGACGAATCATAACAAAGATCGTTCCGTTTTGTTGACGGTCGATCAGCCCTAAAGGGTCGCCCTTACGAGGATTTGTTTACCGGTCTCTCCAGCAGCAGATGTCCGAACGTATACAGGGTGATATACAGGAATAAAAAGAACGCGCCGAAAAGGCCGATGAACCCAATCGACTGTAAACTCGGATCCTGGGCACGTTCGAAGGAATACAGTGCAATGCCTGTCGGGTCCCGCAAAATATCCCAGGAGTTCCAGCGCAGGAAGCGTCCCATGTACACGCCGGCGCTGCTCAAGGCTGCCACCAATGCCACGAATGCCCAGCCTGCCCAGCGCCCGAACTCCCTGCGGATGATCTCCTGCATAAGAAAAAGGGAGACCATGCCGAGCAGTAAACCCGTAAAGGCAAACCAGATCAGCATCATCACATCATACCAGACCGGCAGGTCCTGCCATTTGTTGGCGAGATGCTGAAAATCTGTCAAAATGTAGGGCGCGTTCGGGAAGAAGATCAGCCAAAAGAATGCCGCAATCGGGATGACGATGGTAATCCACTTCCTGCGGATCGTCATTGTATAGGTGAGATAAGAAATCATGAAGGGAATCCATGCCAGAAACAGATTCCAGATCAGGAACCCGTAGCGGTATGTGCCGGTGTAGTCCAACCGCACGCGCCAGATCGCGACCGAAAAGACCGTGGCGCCTGCCATCAATGTAAACATCATCAAGCGGTATTTGTTGTGTGAAAAGTAAGCCAGGAGTTTTTGATACATGAATGCCTCAGAAATAAACTTTCGATCATCGTACCTGTGATGATCTGTCAAAGACTTGCAATGCCGATCAACTTTTTAGAAATTGCAGCAAAATCGGGTTCACTTCCCCTGGTTTTTCATGGTGGGGGGCATGCCCGCAGTTTTCGATGACATGCAATTCCATTCCAGGTATTGCTGCCCGCAGGATGTCGCTGTGTTTGAACGGCACTGTGGGATCGTTCCGGCCCCAGAATAATAAAACAGACTTATCCATTTTGCCAATGTGTTCATAGACGTTCAGGAACGAGCCCAGCACGTTGCTGCGGATCGTAGAGAGGATGGCGCGCCGGAATCCCTTGTACCGCATCTGAACGATGTAGCGGGATCGGAATTCCTCGACAAGCTCACGATTAAATAAGGGTGCGATCTTCATCGCCATGCCGTCGCTTCTCACGAGGCTGAGCAGCGCTTCGCCGACGAATGGCATGGCTGCCACCTTTAAGAGCGGTGCAAAGGGGAGAGGCTTTGCACCGATGGGATCGATCAGCACGAGTTTGCTCACCCGCTCCGGGAAGCGCGCGGTAAACGCGGCAGTAATGGGTCCGCCCGTCGATAAGCCGACCAGGCTCACGGGCCGAGTGAAGCGCAGCGCATCCAGCAAGTCGCCGAGCTGCCTGACGAAGAGATCGATGTTGTATTGCGTATCGGGCCTGTCAGAGAATCCACGTCCGAACAAATCATAGCGCACAACCCGAAATCCTGACTGTGCCAGGAATTCAAAAGTTGTATCGAAGACAAAATAAGGAACCGAGAATCCATGCACAAGTAGGACGGTTTCATCTGCTTTAGGGTTCCCCAACTCGTAATGCGTAAAACCATCGGAAAGCTGGATAAATGAACCACTCGCCTCCTGGCGAGTGAGCTCATTCAATTCTCTGTTTTCATCGCGATAAGCGAAAGACATAAACTATGCTCCGAACGCCGTCCTCGGCGTTCGGCAATCCGCCGGGGACGGTGGATTGAGCAGTCTATATTTTCCCCATTGCCCTCAACACCCGTTCGGGCGTGAATGGGAATTCATTTACCCATACGCCGGTCGCGTCATGGATCGCTGCGCCGATGGCAGGCGCGACAGGCAGGAAGGGCAGTTCGCCAAGTCCGCGGGCGCCCCAGGGTCCGTTCGGGTCGGGCACTTCAACCAGCACCGTTTCAACTTTCTCGGGAATATCCCAGATGGTGGGGATAAGGTACGTGCTTAATTGATCGGTGAGGACGCGTCCATCTTTCGTTTTGAAATCTTCCATGATCGCATAACCCTGCGCCTGCACGACCGCGCCTTCCACCTGACCCTCCACCAGGGCGGGGTTGATCGCCTGCCCCACATCATCCGCAGAGACGACCCGTAGGACATTCACATGACCGGTCTCGATATCCACTTCCACTTCCACCGCCTGGGCGACGAAGGCATAGGCAAAGTTCGGCGTGGAGTGACCGGTCTCCGGCTCGAACTGGGTGGTGCGCGGGGCAAGATATTTGAACTCGCCGATCGCGGGACGTTCCTCCACCTGCCACTTCTTCAATGCCACTTCTGCCGCGCCCCGGATGGCATTCCCGGACATAAAGGTCATGCGCGAAGCCGAGACCGAGCCGGAGTTTTCCATCGTCGCAGAATCGGAGGTAATCATGCTTACTTTTTCGAGCGGCACACCGACCGCTTCCGCCGCCATCTGTGCCATCACCGTGTGTGTGCCCTGACCGACTTCCGCGCCGGCGTGGTGCAGAACGACATGGTCGATCTCACTCTTGCCATGGATCTCCACCTTCGCCCAGCAATTCTCCTGATAGCCAAACGAAAAGCCGATGTTCTTAAAACCGGCGGCGAAGCCTTTGCCGCGCTTGATATGACTTGGCAGCTTTTCATCCTTCATCCTTCTGCCTTCATCCTTCTGCCTTCTGCCTTCATCCTTCCATGCGAAGCGCTCTCTCGCCGCCTCGATACATTGGATCACAGTGACCGGGCTGGGCGACGGCGTACCGACCCCGAGCGGGTCGCCATCCTTTAGCGCGTTCTTCAAGCGCAGCTCCACCGGGTCCATGCCCAGTTTCTCGGCAAGCTTGTTCATCTGCATCTCCGCCATGAACAAAGCTTGTGGTGCGCCGAAGCCGCGGAATGCCGCGCCGGGGAGGTTGTTGGTATAAACGCCGTATACATCCGTCTTTACATTCGGGATGTTGTAGGTTCCCGTGGAGGTGATGGTGGAATTCCCCAGCACCTTGTTGGACGTGTACATATACGCGCCGCCGTCGCCGATGAGTTCATTTTCGATCGCGATCACTTTCCCATCTTTGGTCGCACCCCATTTTGCGCGGATCACCGAGGCATGGCGTTTGCCATGTCCGATCATCGATTCGTGCCGGGACCAAATGATCTTGACCGGCTTCCGTAATTTCCACGCCGCCAGGGCGAGCACGATCTGCACAGACATATCTTCGCGTCCGCCGAAAGCGCCGCCGATCGCAGGATAAACGACACGAATATCCTCGTTTGCCATGCCCAGCGCGTGCGCCACCTGGTGACGATCTTCGTGAGTCCACTGTCCGCCGCAGGCGATGGTGATGCGCCCGGCCTCGTCGATGTAGGCGAGTCCGGCTTCCGGCTGCAGATAGGCATGCTCCTGCACGGGCGTGCGATATTCGCTCTCGACGATCACATCCGCTTTTGCAAAGCCGGCCGTCACGTCGCCTTTGCGGATCTTGTAGTGGACGCAGATGTTCGAGTCGCCGATGTGTTCATGGACGCGCGGCGCGGCCGGCTTCATCGCTTCGATGGGATCGCTGACGACGGGCAGGTCCTCATACTCGACCTGGATCAGCTTGACCGCGGCGGCCGCTTCGTCCTCGGTCCGCGCCACCACCGCCGCAACCTGGTCGCCGATAAACCGAACGACATCTGTCCCGGGTTTGGCTGAACCGATGCCGCAGAGCACGGGTTGGTCCTGCCATTGCAAGCCATACTCATTGACCGGCACATCCCTGGCAGTATAGACCGCGACGACACCCGGGGCGGCTTCTGCCTGGCTGGTATCGATCGATTGAATGCGCGCATGAGGGCGGCCGGCAAAGAGGAGTTTCATATGCAGCATATCCGGCATGCTGAGATCACCGGAGTAAAGTGTTTCGCCTGTCACTTTGCCGCGCGCATCCACACGCGGCAGGGATTTCCCAATCGTCTTGTGAAGAGTCATTTGCTGGTTTTCATCCGCCATAGCAGTTCGATATTTGACCTATCTTTTATATTCTTTGACTTTCCTTCTGATCGGCGGCGCATCCTGAGGACCATAACGCGGGGGCCCAAAGATACTATATGTGTATCCATAGATGATGGATACGAGGCCGCCAACAATCACTGTAATGACAAACGCGAAAGCCAGATTGGCTTCCAGATTGTTTTGCGCCTGAAGGAAATTCAATATTGGCACTAAACCCTGCACCTTCCACAGGAGTGGGTGAATGGTCGGTGGACCATACCAGGCCCGCACCATGACCCAGCCCCGGGCTGCCCAGTAGTTGACCAGCAGGATGGATCCGAGATATGCAAGGATGGGGACGAGAACGATCATGATGCAGCCAATTCCGCGCATGACCGGATGTACACCGCGATTGCGTGGCTTAGGTTGCGGACGACTGTAAGAAGAGTATTTGCCCATTATTCACCTCGTTGATTCGCTTATGGCTGCACGTTGTTGGCTGCCGCGCTGTCGACGGCCTGCACGATCTTATAGTAACCGGTACAGCGGCACAGGTTGCCGGTTATCGCTTGTTCGATCTCATTGTGGGTCGGGTTCGATTTCTCTTCCAGTAATTTTGCGGCGGACATCAGGAAGCCTGGGGTGCAGTAGCCGCATTGCACCGCGCCGTGTTCGATAAACGCTTCCTGGACGGGATGGAGCTGCCCATCGCTGGCGAGCCCCTCGACGGTAATAATTTCCGCCTGGTGGGCGCGCGGTGCAGGGACGAGACAAGCCATCACGGCCTTGCCATCCAGAAAGACAGTGCAGGCGCCGCATTCGCCTTCGGCGCAGCCTTCCTTGGTGCCGATCAGGTTGGCTTCTTCGCGCAGGAGGCGCAGCAGGGTTTTGTTGTGTCCGCTCTTGAACGTATATTTCTTTCCGTTGATCGTTGTTTCGATGGGCGCAGACGGCGATCGGTGCGCTGTTTGGATGCCGCTTTCGCCATCCTGTTCGCCCCACAGCAGGATCGGCTCCACCGGCATCCCGGCCTGTTCCTGACCCTCACGGGCGGACCTTAACCCGCGCAGCGTGCAAACACGTACCATCTCGCTGCGATAGGCAGCCGAGCCGCGAATATCATCGATGGGCTTGCAGGCATTCATCGTTAGGCGTGCGGCTTCCTCAAGCACATCGTCTGTGAGTTGTTTCCCCACAAGATACCCTTCCGCTTCCGGTGCACGGATGATCGTCGGGGCAACGGCTCCCAGCGCGATGGCAGCTGATTTAACGAAACCCGCCTCGGTGTCGAGAATGACCGCCACATCGATAATGGAAATTGCCTGGGCGCGGCGCAATGCCAGTTTGATGAACGTCCCACGCGCCGTGGTTTCCATGGCCGGGAAGGAGATGTCCACCAGCATCTCATCAGGTTGCATCACTGTTCTGCGGACGCCCGTGTAAAAATCCCTGAGCGCGACGGTGCGCGTCCCTCCTGTGGATTGCAGGGTTACCGAGGCATCGAGCGCTATGAGCGGCGTGATCGTATCGTTGGCAGGCGAGGCGGTGATCAGGTTGCCCGCGATTGTGCCGCGGTTGCGGATCTGCGGCGCACCCACCTCCCAGGCTGCGCGTGCCAGCGGATATGCCCGCGCCCGGATCAACCTTGATTCAACACAATGGTTGTGCGTCACCAGCGGGCCGAGATGGATCAGATTGTCCTCGTCGATTGTGATGGCATCCAGACCGGGAATGCGGGTGACATCGACCAGCGTCTCGATCCCCTTGCGGACCCCGCGTTCGAGTTCGAGGATTAAATCGGTCGCACCCGCGACAATGCGGGCGCGCTCTCCTCTCTCTGATAATGCTTGCAGTACTTCATCTACGGTTATGGCGTTTATATATTCTTTCCACATATCAAAACCCGTAGGGGCGGATCATGATCCGCCCCTACAATTTATTTTCCATCTCCGACTACAACTTCAGATCTTCGGTTGTAGGTTTCCACTGCCATCCTGGCGATGGAGGTGACGTTGCGAATGGCGGCGGGCAGTGCCGCTTCATCACCGAGGCTTGCCTCCACGTTATCGAGAGCGCGCCCGACCTGTTCGGCAAGATCAAAAAATGCCGCATCGTATTGATAGAGCGCTTCGAGTTCCTTTTCATTGATTTTCACGGCATCGAACAATCCGGAGTACCCGCGCGGCGCCGTGCTGATCTTGTCGATGAAGGTGCGCAGTTGCAGCACAGCCTTCTCCATATCATCCACATACTGGATCATGCCATTGCTGACCATATCCACCTGGATTTGCGATGCCCGCTTCCACTGCTCGTCGAAGCGGCGTGCAACGGTATCGCGCAGCAACTTGTCTGCATCACGTCGATTCTGTCGTTCGACATAGCCGCCAAAGCCGGGGATATACGACGCTAATTTCTTGAATGGGTCCACCTGGCTGGTCACTTTTTCAAAGAATTCGTTCATTTGTGCCTCCTGTCGAAGAGTAGCGAAGATGGCGCTGTAGCGCTACGATGATATACGTGTCCTTGCGCATTAAGTCGCACCTATACATTATAGCCTGAGATAACGGTTATAATCAAGAAACTTGGCGCAGCCGGCTTTCCAATTGCCATGGTCTGTGCCCTGGTCACAGAACTTTCCGTCAAAGTAACCATGTAAACTTACCTCGTTTTCTGAGGAAGAAATTAAACTGCCTGGCAGGCGCGCTGCGTACAGTGCCGGGCAAGGAGGAATGTAATGGCAGTCGCAACGAAAAATGATATTCAGTCCTTACTGGGTGATAAAGCCGAATCCCTGCTTGGTTTCGATTCGCCCAAGATCCCCAAAGAACGCTTGCAGCTACCCGGTCCCGACTTTATCGACCGGGTGTTCATGCAATCTGACCGCAATAATCGCGTGCTCGGCAACCTGGAATGGATGTACAAGAGCGGGCGCTTGGCCGGTACAGGCTATCTTTCCATTCTGCCCGTCGACCAGGGCATTGAACATTCGGGCGGCGCAAGCTTCGCAAAGAACCCCGATTACTTCGATCCTGAAAATATCGTCAAACTCGCCATCGAAGGCGGATGCAACGCGGTTGCATCCACATTTGGTGTGCTGGGCGCGGTCGCACGCAAGTACGCGCATAAGATCCCGTTCCTGGTCAAGCTCAACCACAACGAACTGTTGACCTATCCCAACAGCTTCGAACAGATCCTGTTCGGCACGGTGGAGCAAGCCTACAACATGGGTGCCGCCGCCGTCGGTGC
>Ga0105104_10001701_pt1 | contig 16423 bp, 19 predicted proteins | sample PPLLaktember2015_3_FD_87034 | JGI IMG/M metagenome (GOLD analysis project Ga0105104, IMG submission 87034) | Freshwater sediment microbial communities from Prairie Pothole Lake near Jamestown, North Dakota, USA - PPLs Lake P7 Core (6) Depth... | ecosystem: Environmental > Aquatic > Freshwater >... | reverse complement strand
CCCTGTTGCCGGCCCTGGCTTCGATGATCCCGCTGCGCAAAAGTTCCCTGTCGTAGCCATCAAACATAATTGTCTCCGATGCGCTTCGTTCGCGCAGCACTCAGCGCGAGCGGACTATGGCATCCGTCATCTTTGCCACACGCGCCATTTCCCGGACGTCATGCACACGGATGATATCCGCACCGCGCGTGATGCCCACGGCAACCGTTGCGGCTGTGCCTTCCACGCGCTGGTCGGCGGGCAGGTCAAGTGTAAATCCGATAAATGATTTGCGGGATGGGCCTAACAGGACTGGAAACCCCAGGGCACGGATCTCGTCGAGCCGGTTGATCAACTCGAGATTATGTTCCCGCTTCTTTCCAAAGCCGACGCCCGGGTCCAGAACAATGTGCGATTCTTCGATCCCGGCTTTTTTCGCCAACTCCACGCTGACGAGCAGTTCCCGTTTGACCTCTTCGATCAGATCCTGATACTCGGAACCGATGTAGGCGTTGCCCAACCGGGCGCGGACCTCCACACTCGCCGGATTGCTGCGGTTGTGCATCAGGATCACAGGGGCGCGAAATGCCGCAGCAACGGAAGCCAGCTCAGGGTCCGCGCGCAGCGCCCAGACGTCATTCAAAATGTGTGCGCCCGCTGTGAAGGCTGCTTCGGCAACTCTGGCTTTGTAAGTGTCAATGGAAATTAGCGCATCCGGGAATTCTTTGGGGATCGCCGAGATGACCGGCACGACGCGCTCCAACTCTTCCTCGGCACTGACAGGCTGTGAGCCGGGGCGGGTCGATTCGCCGCCCACATCGAGAATGTCCGCGCCGTTCGAGAGAAATTCTCTGGCTTGTTCCACTGCTGTTTTGACTTCGCCTGCGGCTTCAGCGCGCGCGAGGATCCCATCTCCACTGAAACTATCTGGCGTGACATTGAGGATCCCCATCACATAGGTGCGGGAACCCCAGTGGAAGGTGTGGTTTCCGATTTGGAGCGATGAGGACTTCATAAAAGGAATGCCACAGAGTCACGGAGACGCGGAGAAATTTAAACTCCGCGTCTCTGAGTCTTTGTGGCGAAAATTACGGTATCTGATCCAGCGGGCGGGCGAGCCAGGCTTCGGCTTCATCCATATCCGCGAAGATCTTCATGGCCGAGGCGGTGCCGGGCACTGCCCGCGCAGCGACATCCCGGACTGCCTCCGCAACCGCTTTATCAGCCACAACGACTGCCACGCGGATGTTGCGTGCGGAGGGATCGCTGTTGGCCTCCACTGCCATGCGGATGGCTTTTTCGGGGATCTCTTTGACTGCACGGATGTCATACAGATTACGGGTGCGGCGATCCATGCCGAGCAGGTGTTCCATTGCAAAGTTGTGCCACTCGGCGATGGTCGTATCGGATAGATCTGTAAACGTCAGCGTCATGCCACCATCCTCACGGCGCACGACGGTAAAGCCAACTCCGGGCTTGGGAGTCCAATTGAGAGGTTTTACTTGATCCATATCGGTTCCTCCAGTAGGGTCATATTGGCTATGATTTATTCCATCGATTCAATGAATGTATCGATTTCTTCCTGATCCCAGTTTTCCGGACTGCCCATGATCATCAGCATGGCTGTCCCGTCCTTGCCGGGGAAAGCTGTGACCAATTGGCGCATGGTGTTGCCATTTTCATCGGTGCCTTCGTAAATGGTCACTTCCGATTCGGCGCCGCGGATGGTCATCTCCTTGACCTCCACGATTGTCATGGTCATGCCGCGCCGCCCCGACTGCTGTTCGAAGGACTGCCGAATTTGTTGTTCCATCTGCTCCTGGTCGGCGCCGGCCTGGAATTGTGCCAGCATGATCATCGGCTTGCCGGGTGAATCAGAATCGATCACGACCATGGAATAAATAAAGAAGTTAATGGCCGTCTGTTCCTGATAGCCAGCCGGGAGTTCATAGTCTGCAATGGTGTGTGCGGCTTCTGCGGCGGCGGCAGGATCCGTTTTGAATCCCTCCTGAACCTTCTGCCCTGCCCGCACGACTACGAATGCTGCCACAGCGATCGCACAGAGACAAAACAACGCGGCGATGCCAAGCCCGATCCAGATGCGTTGATTGGTCTTCTTCTTGTCTGGTGCCACTGTTGTCATGGCTTTACCTCTTCTATTCTTTCTCCCGGCTTTGGGCAGCCTGCAGGATCGCCACGAGCGTGTCTTCCGCTTCGAGCCGATCGATCGCAGGCAGGGGCAAGCCAAGGCGTTGATGCAGTGTATTCAGGATTTGGACAGCGAGCGAGGCACGATGAGTTAATTGATCGCGTCGCAGGAGAAAGTCCTCGATCAGACTCAAATCGTCATTGCTCAGCCGCTCGACAGGGAAGCCCTCCAGGGAGACTTTTGTCAGGCTCTGCATTCCCAGGTTGACGGTGCGTTTGACGGAAAGGGATTGGATGGAGATAGGTGCGCGGTCCTGCACAACGAGCGTGCTGGCTGCCAGATCTCCCAGGCGGCGTGATTGTTTGTCGATGAACATGGTAACGATGCCCACGCCGTACGCCGCCGGCAGGAAGTCCACCAGGCGGGCCAGGTTGCGGATGAGCGATTCCGATAGCGTAATGGGCGTCCCATCTGCGCGGATCACGCGCAAGCCCACCCAGCGCTTTCCGGGCGACTGGCCATTCCAGAGCATTTCAAAGAAAACGTAGTATCCCCAGGAGAAAAGGGATGCGATCAGACCCAGGATGGCGATGACCCAGCCGGAGAGCTCATCGGAATACGCAACGGAAGAGACTGCTGCGATGATCAGAGAGGCGACGACGACCACCACAACTTGCAGAAGAATGATAATGGTTGTGTCCACGAGGGTGGCGATGAAGCGTGAACCCAGCCCTGCCACCTGGTAGCCAAAAGCCACATTTTCAGGGGTTTGGATATCGAGAGTTTCTTCAGGAAGTGTCATGTATAATTCGCTTATGCGTGTGGATGAATTTTACCAGTCTCGGAAAGGCGATTGGGAGACTTTAAGCCAATTGCTCGACCAGAGTCAGAAGGATATGCGCCGGCTCTCAGAATCCCAGGTGCGCGACATGGCACGTCTCTACCGGGCGACCACGTCTGACCTGGCGCTCGCCAAACGTGATTTTCCCCGGAATGAGGTAACGGTCTATCTCAACCAGCTGGTGGCACGCGCCCACGCGGTGGTGTATCGCAGCGAGCCACTGGCATTGAGACGTTTTTGGCATTTTGCCACCGTCGGCTTCCCACGCCTCTTCCGCGAGACCTGGGTCTTCACGTTCAGCGCAGCATTGTTATTTATTCTTCCCGGGATCGCCTCCGGCGTTGTGACCTACCTGAGACCGGAGTCTGCCACGTTGCTGCTGCCACCTCAAATGCATGAAATGATCGGGATCGTGGAAAATAAAGAGTTATGGATCGATATCCCCGTGGAAGAGCGGCCTTACACGGCTGCCTTCATCATGCGGAACAACATTCAGGTCTCGTTCCTTGCCTTTGCGAGCGGGTTAACCGCCGGCCTGCTGACCCTGTGGGTCTTGTTCTTCAACGGTTTGATCATCGGTACCCTGACGGGACTGACTTCCTTCCACGGCATCGGTTTCGAGCTGTGGACGTTCGTCATCGGGCACGGCGTCATCGAGCTGACGATCATCTTTATCGCAGGGGCTTCCGGTCTGATGCTGGGCTGGGCGATCCTGCGCCCCGGACTTATGCGCCGGCGCGATGCCCTCGCCCAAGCTGCACGCAAAGCAGTGTACCTGCTGCTCGGGGCGGTGCCCTGGCTCGTCGTCGCAGGCACGATCGAGGGGTTCATTTCTCCGAATGAAAATATAGCCATCCCTGCCAAGTGGGCAGTGGGAATCGGCAGCGGGGCTGTGCTGTATAGTTATTTATTGCTGGCGGGACGAGCAAAGAAGAAAATAATTAAGTAGGTCACGCTGGAAGCGTGACCTACTTCTTATTCGAAAAACCTACAACTGCATTCTCCCCTTCAACTCCAAATAGCGATTGATCACCGACAATGAAAGCTGATCCGCGGGCACATCCAGGGTCAGGACTCCGCGCTGGCGCAGCGAATCCAGCACCACGCGGCGCTCGTCGAGCATTTGACTCGCCGCGGCACGCTGATAGACTCCGAGTGAATCATGTGGGGTCATTTGGGATGCATCCACCACATCCGGGTCGCTGATCGTCACCAGCAGCGGCAGGCTGCTGCGCGCCAGCATGGACATCTGTGCCACGAGCGAGGTCAAGCTCGCGCCGCCGGTGAGATCGGTGAACACAACGACCAGGGCGCGGCGTCTCTGCTTGACTGCCAGGTAGGCAAGCGCCTTCCGGTAATCCGGCTCCACGGGCTGCGGCTCCATGGCGTACAACAATTCCAGCATACGGTAGAACTGTCCGCGGCCCTGGCGGGGGCTGAGATAATGCATCACATCATCGGCGAAACTCAGCATGCCGACCCGGTCGCCTTTGCCGGTTGCCACATAGGTCAGCAGCAGCACTGCATTCACCACGTAATCCAGCTTCGCAATATCTGCCACGGGACTTTGCATCATGCGTCCGGCATCCAGGACCGCGATCACCTGCTGGCTGCGCTCTGTTTGATATTCCGTGGTCACGGGGAAATTCCGCCGGGCGGTCGCCTTCCAGTTGATGCGCCGGTACTCGTCGTCGGGCAGATACTCGCGCAAGCGCTCGAACTCCGTCCCTTCGCCGAACTGACGCGTGGTCCGCAAGCCCATCTCCTGCAGGCGATTGCGCCGCAGCAACAAGTCATAGCGCCGCACGTCCAGCAAATTCGGATAGACCTTGACGGGCTCTTTCGCACTTACTTTTGCCTGCCGTATGACCAATCCGAGCGGGCCCAGCCAGCGCAGAGTCAGATCACCGAATTGATAATCCCCGCGCCGCAAGGGACGCACATGGTAGATGAACTCCCACGTGCCGCGCGGCGCGACGTGACCATCCATGGTGCGCGTCTCGATCTTGAACAGTTCGGGCGGCTCATCCCGGACCGTGAAGTGGACCCCGCGCCACGAGCGATTTCTCAGGCTGAGACGGATCGGGTTCTCCGCTCCCAGCGATAACTTGCTGTCATGTTCACGGACTACATCGAACTGCCTGATATCCCCCGCCAGGCGCCAGTCGAAAACCATCATTGCAAAGACAAATATGGCATAGCCCCAGGCGATCCATTCCATGAACGGAAGCCAGGCACCCAATGCCATGATGGGAGCCGCGAGGAGGAGAAAGAGAAGAGCGCGAGTAGTGGGTAACATAAAGGATGAAATCGGAAGGATGAAGGATGAAGGATGAAGGCTGAAGGCTGAAGGATGAAGTTAACGGCTTGTCCGTCTGTTTTTGACTTTCTTGACGATGGTCACAAGAATCGCGGTTAATTCATTCGTCTCCTTCAAAAGCGGATGTAGATTTTCGGCGGAAAATATTCCTGAGTCTTTGAGCAATTCGAGCCAATAGTCAGTCTCGTCCAATTCCTGCAAAGAGCCTTCGATCTTGTTGATGAAATCGGCATCAGATTTTGCGCGTTGAGCCTCACGATATTGTGCGCCCACAGATGTTCCCGAACGGAGAATTTGTTTTCCGATGACTTGAGCTTCCGTCGTTTTCGGTAAAGAAGTATAAAGGCGGATCATTTGCAGAGCGAATTGTTTCGTTCTGACTTTCAAATCTTGATTTTCAGCCATGCTTCCACCTTTCCGCCTTCATCCTTTTAACGCGGAACCTCAACGCTCCCCAAAACTCTCTGTATCACCGAATCCGCATCCAGTCCTTCGATCTCCGCTTCCGGTTTCAACAGAATGCGATGCCGGTATACCGGCGGCACAACGAATTTAACATCATCGGGTGTGACGTAATTGCGGCCCTGCAGGGCGGCGAAGGTTTTCGCGGCAAGTAAAACGTGGGTCGTTGCGCGCGTACTGGCTCCCAGCACAACATCAGGGGACTGCCGGCTTGCCACGCCGATCTTTGCAACGTATGTGAGAATGCCTTCTTCCACAACGACCTGTTTGATCGACTCTCTTATTTCCACTGCCTGCGCGGCGCTCAAGACTGGTTTCAGATCCGCGGCTTGCAGATCGTGCGCGTCGAAGCCATGATGGTAACGCCGCAGCACTTCCACTTCATCGTCCAGTGGAGAGTACGGGACCAGGACTTTGAACATAAAGCGATCGAGCTGTGCCTCGGGGAGCGGGTAGGTTCCTTCATATTCGATCGGGTTTTGGGTCGCGATCACCATGAACGGCGCCTCGAGCACATGCCGTTCCCCTTCGAGATTGATCTGTCTCTCTTCCATCGCCTCCAGCAAGGCCGACTGGGTCTTGGCGGGTGCGCGGTTGATCTCGTCAGCCAGAAGAAGCTGCGTGAAGATCGGTCCCTTCTTCAGGTGGAAGCGGGTCGTCGAGACGTCGAATACGCTGGTGCCAAGAATATCGGACGGCATCAGGTCCGGGGTGAATTGGATGCGGGTGAACTTCGCCTGCACCATGTGGGCAAGGGTCTTCGCCATCAGTGTTTTGGCAGTCCCCGGCACACCCTCCAGCAGGACATGCCCGCCGGTAAACAAGGCGACGGCGAGGAGCTCAAACGGCTCCTGCAATCCGACCAGAACTTTATTGGCTTCCGTGCGCAGTCCTTCAAAAATATTCTTGAGATCCGTTGGGTTCATAAGTTCTCCTAATATTCGCGCTCCCGAAGTGCATCGGGACTGTAGGGAGCACAGACGAAGCGCAGGTTGCCATGCGCGCTTCGTCTGCGGGGCAGAAGAGCACTGCCCCTCCGCTCAGCGCGAGGTTTAATTATCGATCCACCTGGCTGCCTCGGCCGCGAGGTGTACCATCTCTGTTTCGCTGATGTCTTTGCGCTGCAAACGTTTCAACAGGTTAAGCAACTGGTCCTTCTCCAGGGATGGGTTATAGCCTGCCAGCCTGTCGACGTATTCCTTATCATCCATGCCCGGGTCGAGCCGGTAACGCTGACCGAGTTTGCGCTTGATCTGCTGATGGTATTGCATCATCACTGCCGGGCGATGGGCGGCGCGGCGGCTGAGGTTGGCGATGCCGGTCACGTGCTCCAGCGCGCCGCGGCGCCTGATCTCCCGGGAGAGCGGCACGGGTCTGCCAAAGCCGCGTCCCTGGATGAAAAGCACAATAAAAATGGCAAATGTCATAAACAATAAGGAACGACCTACAGGAGTGTGCCGCAGGAACTGCCCGGGTCCCAGGATCTCAGCGCCACTTTGCAGTCCGTGATGCCACTCATCGAACCAGACCGTGCCCCGGGTCCGGGCAAGCGCAAGGATGTTCAACACGAATTCCGGATTACCGGCTTTCTTCAGCCCGGCATTGGTAAAGGACTCCGTTGTCGTCCCGAGAAGCACGCGGCCCTTGCCCTGCTCGAACGAGACCACTACCGGCTGACCCTGGTAGGCGGCTAAAACGACGAAATCGTCGCGCTCGGAACTGAGCGTGGTCCTCACCTGTACGTTATTCAGGTCAGGAGCCACCGGCGAATCAAACAGGGGAGTCTCACTGGCAGGGATGCCATCCCCCTCCTGCAGATATTTGAAACCGAAATGATAGTGTTCGAGCAGCGAATACATGCTGTATTGCTCCCCGATGGCAATCAATGTTCCGCCGGCATCCACCCAATCATCGAGACGCTGCAATTCACTTTCTGTGGGAAACATGGGCTCCAACATAAAAACGATCGAGGCATCCTGCGGCGGGACGAAATTTGCCAGCACCTGTTCATCCACATCGTACTGTAACTCTTTCACCCACAGTTTCAATGCCAGCGCGCCGTCCGGAGCGGAGGAAAGACTGGATAGCGTTGGATGCTGCTGCTCCGTCCGTTGCCCGATGCTGGCCAATGCTGTAACGATCACGAGCGTGATCAGGGTCCCAATGCCAAGTTTTGCATCGCGGGAAAGGTTTTTCATTCCTTTTTCTCCCGCAATTCATCCACACGCTCCACATAGGATTGATAGGTTTTCTCATCCACGCCTTCGAATCCGTACCAGACCCGGTCGAACACGTCGATAACATCCTGTAACGGTTTCGCCAGCTCAGGTTTCGAAGACACGCTCCGCAGATATTCACGGTTCGTGCGTGAACGGTCATAGCGCATGAGGCCCTGTTCATCGAGCACCAGCAGGGAGGAAAGATACAAATAACGGATCGCGTTCCGATAATCGCCCTGCATCGAAAGCGTCTCTGCACGCTTCAATGCGCCTTTTGAGGTCAGCAACTCATTGTTCCCGTCATGCTCGGCAGCCAGCTGAGCCTCACGCACTACACTGCGTGAAAGACCCCTTGAAATAAAGAACAGGCTCAAAATAAAAATAATCACCCCGGCGATCTTCAACAGCGTGCGCCCCTCGTAAATCATGGTGCCGGTTTGAAAAATCACCCGCTCCAAAAAGTTGAGGAGGCTCTCGTAGAAGCTGACCAGCCAGTCTGGCAGTTGAAGTGTCTGTGCCTCTTGCTGCCATTGGAATTCGGGCCGGCTGAGGATCTCCTTCAGCGGAAGGAGGTCCTCAAGGGTGAAGACCTTTTGTGGGTATTCTTCATGTGCGTGAAGTAAGGCATCGAGCAGACTTGCCAGCCGCTTAAGCTCGGGGGGATCATTGCGCAGCTCCGCAATAAGATACGATGGATCAACATCCACGACGCTCTGATCAGGCAGCTCTACCGCGCTGACTTGCTCCCACTGCGCCGCCAGCGCGTCCAGCTCCTGGCGGATCGCGGCTTCGGGTTTCGCATCCATTTGGTTAACGGCTTGCCGCGTATCCTGGACGAGGTCCCAGTAGTCAGCGAGCGCGATCGGCGCCCCTCCGGAAGAATGCCAGGGGCGGGAAGGTCGATCTGCTGCCGAAAGAGTTGACAGAGAGAGCAGGGTGATCAGCCAGACCGCAAGCAGAGAACGGATATTCATTATCGCATGAACGAGCCGAGGGCAAGCACGCTTCCCAGGATGATGGAGAAAAAGAGGATATACAGGCCGATGCCGGCAAGTGTCAGAATGGCGAAGTTGCCAACTTCACTCCACGTCATGAGCCCCTCCTTCACCTCCGGCACGGGAACGGTCATGACCTCTGAAACGTCCAGCGAACCGGAGGCTTCCGTCGTCAGGATCGCAAGATCAAAACCTTCGGTGCGAACCCGCAGGTCAAAATAGATCAGGGTAAAAGCTGTCATTTGCAGCGGATAATAAATGAGGACAAACACAAGTGAGACGAGACCCCCGACAATTGAAGTGACAACCAGCTGCATGGTGCGATCACCGAAAGAGTCAGACACCTGTGCCAGCAGCAGGTTTACGATCGCCTGGGGACCATTCACAATCAGCAGGCTAAACAAATAAAGAATAAAAATGGACCCCAATACGGGCCAGAAGCGGCGGCGTGTCAGGCTCCAGGCGCGCCGGACGGCGTCCAGGGCCCCCTGATTCTCCAGCACCACCGCGGGCGCCACCAGCGGATTGACGACGGTCATCAGGACTATCATCATGCCCAAGCCGGTGAACGTTCCGGCACAGGGGATAAAGATCCACCACACCATCAGGACGAAAAACAGCAAAAGGATAAATAAGAGGGCGGCTACCAGCGAAAGCCATGAACCGCCAATCCCGCGGTAAGCATCCAGAATGCCCGTTCTCTTCCCCAGATAATTATCCGCCACTGCGCGCGTCAGGGCTCCGGTCGCAATTCCCTGTACGAGGACGAATTGCACAAGAGCAAGGATGATGGTCGACAATAATCCAATCAGGTAGCCGTAGTTCGTAAACACATCACCAGGGTTTGAAGCACCCATGAACGCCGAACTGGTCATCAAGGCGGCTGCCGCCGTCTGCAGAACCATTAAAGGAACGTAGACCACCGCAATAATGCCAATGAACGTCAAAAAATTTCCGCGATACAGCCGGATCGCCCGATCGAGAAGTTCGCCGAGGCGCAATGGGCGGAGGATGGGCTGGGCTTGAGTTTCCATGGGTTCTCCTCTAGGATGTGAAATCCCCATAGTGGGTTTTCAGCGATTATACGGGTTCTTCAAAGTCAACTTCGGTTTTATAACTGGGCAACCCTTAGGCAACCTTCTCGATCCCTTCGGCGCTGCAGGATGCCAGCATCTCGCGGACACTTTTCTTGTTGGCAGGGTGTACCAGTTCAGGGTCAAGATCCATCAGCGGCAGGAGGACAAATGCGCGCTCATGCAAGCGCGGGTGAGGAATGATGAGCGCAGGGCTATGGAATATCAGTTCATCGAAGAACAGGATATCAATGTCAATCAAACGCGGGCCGTTGGGGAACGAATCCTTCCGTCCCAGTGCGATTTCCAGGCGCTTGAGATGTTTGAGCAGGGGTTCAGGCTCAAGGTAGGTTTTCCCCCGAATCACCTGGTTGAGAAACTTAGGCTGGTCCTCATAACCCCACGGCGGTGTCTCATACACCGGTGACTTTGCCTTTACGTCCATTTGCGGGGTCAGCGCCGAGATTGCCTCCTTCAGATTTGCGAGGCGGTTGCCGAGATTGGAGCCAAGTGCAAGATAAACAATGTGTTCTTTCATGGTTTCACCTGATGGAAGGATATTCAGCTATGCGGGATGGGATGATCGTCATAATGTTCTACAACGTCTGAGGCGAGCCAGCCTTCGATGTGCTTATTCAGGAAGGCATCCTCAGGCAGCCTCTCGACCAGGTCGATCAGCGCCAGGCGGACACTCTCATAGTGGCTGACCAGGTCCTCGTCGGACCAGGTCGAAAACTTTTGGGTCAGTTCCAGGTTGAACGCATCCGTCTCCGGGTCCTGCCATTCGAAGCCTGGACTGTTCAGAATGCCATTAATGATGCGCGCGCTTTCCTCCCACCAGCCAATGATGTGTGCAAGCAGATCGTGAAAATTATCCACCCCTTGTTTCGATAAAAAATCCTTTTGAGCTTCGGGCTCGAGACAGTTGAAGTCTGCGATGTACGTCCCCCAATTGTTTTCCAGCATGTCCACAACCAGAAAGCGACTCAAGGCGGCGAGATGTTCGCGCGCGTGATGCACGATGATCCCGTTCAGCCAGGCAGCCACACGGCGATTCTCGAACACCGCCGCATCCATGGACTTCAGGTCTGCTCCCATTTTCTGACGCGTTTTCTCGAAGTGAGCCATGAACTCGTCTTCCCCCCAGGGCTTGTACCTGGCAACGGCTTCGGCGTTGAACACATCGAAATCATACTTCTTGCGCTCGAACGGACGTTCCGCCGCGATGGCAAGAATAATACTCATGCCCTCGTCCCACCACGCCAGGATGTGTGCCAGCAGGTCCCGGAAGGATTCATACCCCATTTCCCTGACGCGTTTATCCTGTTCCTCTTTTGGCAGGCGGTTGAATCGTTCGACGTACGTTCCCCATTCGTGCTCCACATAATCGAGCGCACGTTGTCTAGGAATAGCCACTCAAACCTCCCGGAATGATCTCGCAGTCACGTAAGTTGATCCAGCAACGGATAGGCATGCTATACTCATAACAATCTGATTTTACCCCAATGAAACCTGCCGTACCCATTCTTGACCATTCCCCGGAATACCAGCCGTCGATCCGCAGGATCCTGACAAAAATCGGCTGGGCGGAACAGTATGCCTCCGCTGCCGAGCAAAACATGCGTAACCTTTCTCAGGATCAGGAAAATTACGGTGTCTATGTGGCTGCTGCCGGCGAAATCGCCGCGGGTTTTCTCTACGTCCAATATTATGCCTGGAACCAGCTCTGCCAGATCCATGGCCTGGCGGTGGACCCGGATTTTCAACGCCAGGGGATTGCGGCGGCTTTGGTCCGCCGGGCAGAGGAATTCGCCCGATCAAAAAAGGCGCGCGGCATCTATGTGGATACACCCACCTCCAACACAGGCGGACGGAAGTTCTATGAAGCCATCGGTTACCAGCCCGGGTACATTATGCCGCGTTACTATGAAGATCGCCTGGATGGGGTCACTTACCAAAAGTTTTTTGAAAAATGAAACGTACTAATAAGCCTACGCGCGCCGATCAGCTCGCCGCGCAGGATAAAACCGTTCGGGATGTGATCGCACCGGGTCTGCGCGTGCTGTTTTGCGGCATCAACCCCGGGCTGTATTCCGGAGCGACCGGGCATCACTTCGCCCGGCCTGGCAACCGTTTCTGGCCCACGCTGCATCAGGCGGGCTTCACGCCGCGTTTGCTGGATCCCAGCGAAGAGAGGGAATTATTGACACTGGGTTATGGGATCACAAATCTAGTCCCCCGCGCCACTGCCACAGCAGATCAACTGGCTCCTGATGAATTGGTGACGGGCCGGCGGCAGCTCGAAACCAAGGTGAAACGCTACCAGCCGCAGGTCGTGGCGGTGCTGGGTATCAGCGCGTACCGGACGGCTTTTGCCCAAAAAGCGGCCGCCCTTGGTCCGCAGCCGGAACGCCTGGCGGGCGCGACCGTCTGGGTCCTGCCCAACCCCAGCGGACTAAACGCTCATTATCAGCTGGCAGGTTTGGTAAAGCATTTTCGGGAGTTGCTTCAGTTCATAACAGGAACAATTTAATGAAAGAGTTTCTCGTGTATATTCATGCCCAATTGAGCAGAATAGCAGAATTACATAAGTCGTCCGAAAAACTTTCTCAGAAAGACAATGACTTGTTCGAAATCATTCGACAAACCGTTACGTTCCTTGTAACGTATGCAGAACAATCCAAAAATGGAAAGCTTTACCAGATCGCCGATGACTTCGAGTACTCGATTTATCACATGAGGGTTACTTTTAAAGCAGAAGGCGCGCTGGAAGAAGCAAAAGCAAGGATCAGTGAATATATGGGATAAGGAAAATATTTATGGCAAATGAGAATAAGGGTTTTAGTTTCGAAGATCACTTTTCCAGCCATTCCCAGCAATACGCACAATACCGTCCACACTATCCTGATGAAATTTATGACTATCTTGCCTCCCTTGCGCCGGGCCATTCCCTCGCCTGGGACTGCGGCACGGGCAATGGTCAAGCCGCGCTTGGCTTAGCCAGACACTTTGATAACGTCCACGCGACCGATGCCAGCGCCGGGCAAATTGCCCTGGCATACGCTCACGACAAGGTGGACTATTGTGTGGAGCCCGCCGAGCACGTTTCACTCAACGCCTCCAGTGTGGACCTCGTCACTGTTGCCGTTGCCATCCACTGGTTCAACTTTGACGAGTTTTATCGTGAAGTCAAGCGTGTCCTCAAACCCGGCGGCATTCTCGCCGTCTGGACATATCACCTGGCAGAAATTTCCCCGGAGATCGATCAATTAATCAATCAGTATTATTTTGAAATATTAGCCGGCTATTGGCCGGAACGTATTCGTTACCTTGAAGAACGCTATGAAACGATTCCATTTCCGTTTGAAGAGGTCATGCCTCGGTCATTCGTAATGGAAATCAACTGGAATTTGGACCAATTCGCCGGCTTTCTGGACAGCTGGTCAGCCACGCAAAGATATAAGGCACAAAAGGGACATCACCCTCTTGAGAACATCTGGGGGAAACTGCTGACAGCCTGGGGCGATGAAAAGGAGCCGCGCCTTGTCCGCTGGCCTTTGCATTTTCGAATTGGACGAAATTAATAGTCTGGCGAGGGGCTGATCACAATCCTGCTCTTTTCAATGTCTCTTCCATTGCACGGACCGTGATCTGGTGATGGCGGTCACGCACGCGCTCGAACAGCGAACGGAGATGCGAGCGCGACCACTCCGCCTCGCTCATGGCGCGTACGACCGGCAGGATGTACAACATACGGCCCATCGTTTCCATGAACCGCTCGACGCGCGGCAGGATCGACTGATCACTGCTGGCAATACAGATAATGTAGAAATAAGAGAAGAGCGCCACATCGTTCCGTTTTTCAAGCTCGAGAATGTCATCGAAATACCGGCAGTCCTCCACCGCTATCTTCCCGGGTAAACCCTGCAGGAAGGACATGATTTGATAACGATGCCAGTTCTGCACCTGCTCCCGAGCAGGTTTGATACCCTGCTGGTAAGCATTCAAGGCTTGTTGGACCTCATCATACAAATAAGATTTGGGTCGGTGTCGCTCTTCGGGCAGACCCGGCTCATAGATCCACTGCTGGACATTGACCTTTTCGAACACTTGCGGCAGTTCGGCCTTCAAAAAATCGAGGAATGCCTCGGTCGCCAGCGATTGGAATTGAAAGCGAGCCATGTACGTTTGGATGAAGGCATCAAAGCGTTCTCTGCCGACGACATATTCACACTCCTGCAAAAAGAAACAGCCTTTGTAGTAGGGAATAATGGTCGTGAATGAATCAGCATCCTTTTCATCGGCAGGTAGTTTCAGGCACGTCAGCGGCGAGTCCTTCCCGATCTGTTCCATGACAGCGATCAACCGTTTTTCATCATAGACCTCGTGCAGATCAGTGACATCTTTTCCTTCCAGCACTTCGGTGATGCGCGTTTCGGCATAGGTGGTCCAGCCCTCGTTCAGCCAGAAGTCCTGCCAGGTGGCATTCGTGATCAGGTTCCCGGTCCAGGCATGTGCGAGCTCGTGGGTGATCAGGGAAGTGTGGCCGCGGGTGCCGAGAATGGCTGTCGGTGTCAGGAACGTCAGGCGCGGGTTTTCCATCCCGCCGTAGGGAAAGGAAGGCGGCAGGATCAGCACGTCATAGCGTCCCCACAGATAGGGGCCGAGCAGCTTCTCCGCTTCGTTCATCTTGATCTCGTTCTCGGCAAACTCCCAGGCGGCTGCCTCGATGGTCTCCGGCTCGGCGTAGACTCCGGTGCGCGGTCCCAGTTCACGGAACGCCAGATTCCCCACCACCAGCGCAAATAAATAGGATGGGATGGGCTGCGGCATCTGGAAGCGGAAGAGGTTTTGCCCGCTTCCCTCCTGGACCCCGACCTGCTCAGCCGCCATTGCCGCGACCAGCCCCTGGGGGACTTCGACTTCCGCCGAATAGGTGAACCGCACCGACGGTGTGTCCTGGCAGGGAAAGATGCTGCGGGCGTGTGTCGCCTGGCACTGGCTGAACAGGAAGGGCAGATTCCCACCCGCTGTCTGGCTGGCATTGAGCCACTGCAGGGCGCGCGCTTCGATGGAAGTCTGGAAGGTCAACGTAAAGCTTGAGTCAGCCTGCAGGCCTTTCAAATGCAGGCGCTCGCCCAGGACCTCATCCTGGGCATCGAATTGCCATTCCAGTTCACGACCATTTGCGTGAGCTTTTTTCAAATCGATCTTGTAGGAGTCCAAATAAAGAGAGCCCTGAACAGGCTCTTGAAGCTGGTACTTGGTCTCGATGTCCAGCGTGCGTGTGGAAAAATTAACGCCAATGCGAAAGTCGATGTGCTTGATCCTGCCCTGTGCCAGGTCCGTGTAAGTCGTTGGATCCACAATTCCCATGTATATGCTCCGTAATGAAATTATGTCTGGACAATGATCGAAATGCTATACTTTGTCAGTTCTATTTTACTCGTTTACAAGTGAAACAAAACGTCCGGGAGAATTGATTATGAAATATGGGATTACTCTGGCAGGCATGGGTGTTCCCCTTAGAGAACTTCCTGCACTGGCACTCCAGGCGGAGAACTCCGGCTGGGATGGTGTTTTTATCTGGGATGAGACGTTCGGGCCGGATGCCTGGGTGAGCATGACGGCCATTGCCGTGCAGACAACACGGATCCGGATCGGCGCCTTGCTGACACCTCTGTCGCGTCGACGTCCGTGGAAGGTGGCAAGCGAAGCGGCAACACTCGATCACTTCTCTCATGGAAGATTGATCGTGACAGTCGGTCTTGGCGCAGTGGACACCGGCTTTGTAAATGTGGGCGAAGAGACGGATCGCAAAGTCCGCGCGCAAATGCTGGATGAATCGCTGGCTATATTGGATGGATTGTGGAGTGGTGAATCTTTCAGTTATTCAGGTACTCACTACAATCTGCAGGATGTCTCGTTAGGATTTCGTCCGCTCCAAATGCCGCGCATCCCGATCTGGGTGGCGGGCGCGTGGCGGCGCCAAAAATCCATGCAGCGCGTGATCCGTTGTGATGGAATTCTCCCGGAGGGAAAGCGAACGGATGGAACCAGTTTCAACGTGAGCCCGGAAGATGTGCGGCTCATTCAAGCCTACGTTCAGGAAAGACGACTTCTCAAAGCTCCGTTCGATATTGTGATCCAGAACGAATCACCCGGCAATGACCCTACAGAGGCGCGCACATTGTCCCAGCCCTGGGAGAAGGCCGGCGCAACCTGGTGGATTGAAAATCCATGGGCGTCAAAGTGGATTGTGGATAAAGATGAAAGTGGCTTGCAGGCGCGAATTCTGCAGGGACCACCGCGTTAATTTTTCACTGCGTTCACAAAATCCGCGAAGAGGCCATACGCTGTTTCGACGGGTCCACTGGTCATGCCT
>Ga0105104_10001700_pt1 | contig 16442 bp, 17 predicted proteins | sample PPLLaktember2015_3_FD_87034 | JGI IMG/M metagenome (GOLD analysis project Ga0105104, IMG submission 87034) | Freshwater sediment microbial communities from Prairie Pothole Lake near Jamestown, North Dakota, USA - PPLs Lake P7 Core (6) Depth... | ecosystem: Environmental > Aquatic > Freshwater >... | reverse complement strand
GGTGCAATTGCAGGCGGTGCCGGGGTGTGGTTATCACAGGCATTGCGTGGTGGAACCGGCAATGCCGTGATTGGTTTGTCATCAATTGTGGCAGGGTTGTGGCTGCTCCAATCTGGCAAAGCACATTCACCCTGCGGTGTGGCGCGGGGCGCGGGGAGTACACCTCCGCTGATGCTGGGATTTTCCCTTAGCCTTACGCCATGCGCACCACTGGCCTCACTGCTTGCGGTGTGTGCCGCGGCAGGCAGTGTCCAGTCAGGCGCTGTGAATGGAGTGGCTTTCGGTTTAGGCGCTGTGCTTACCCCGCTGCTTATTTTATTACCCATGATTAGTTTGTTAGGGTCGAATTTGCGCGAAAACCGTGATTGGATCACGCGCTGGATTCGCTGGGGGGCTGCCATTGTACTGGTGCTGCTAGGTTTACGCCGTTTAATGCTGGCTTTTTGATGGGTATGATTTTCAAAGGGTGTCAGCAAATGTTCAGCTTTTGGGGGCTATCATTATTCAGTCTGTTTTTGCATGTTGTGTGAAAGTGTAGCTAAATATGCATAACGCTCTTCGCCTGGAAAAACTAGCCGGTCTGTCATTGGTTCTAGCATTGCATGCCGGCTTGCTTTATGGTGCATGGAGTTCTCAGCTGATACCGCCACCAAAAGAAGCGGTGACTTTATTCGTTAGTTTAATTAATCCGCCGCCTAAAAAAGAAGAACCTTTACCTGAGCCACCTAAGCCGATACCGCATAAAAAGGTTGTATTGGATAAATCAAAACCTGTTGAACAGCCCAAACCTGTGCCTATGCTGGTGGTGCAGACTCCAGTTATTTCTGAAGCGGAATTTACTGCACCTATAGCTGAGCCAGTTCCTGAGTCCCCGCCGACAGCACATGAATCTGCCTCTATACAGGCCGAGCCACCTAAACCTGCCGCACCTGTGATGATGCCATCCGAGTTATCGCTGGTATGCCCACACCGCACCACTCCTGATTACCCTGCTGTATCGCGCCGGATGGGTGAATCTGGGCGTGTAGTATTGCGGGTGGAGTTGGATGAAGCCGGGCATATTGCAGTGGTAAGGGTTAAAGAGAGTTCCGGTCATAAACGGCTTGATGAAGCTGGATTAGCCACAGTTAAAACATGGCAATGTCACGCCGCCATGCGTGGTGGTGAGGCTGTGCGCGCCGTTGCCTTGCAGCCATTTGATTTTGTTTTAAATTGATTGAGGTAAGTTGAATGTCACATAATTTAGGTATTGCACATTTTGTAGCGCAGATAGATACGGTAGGCAAAGTGGTGCTGGTTTTTTTGCTGATTCTTTCCATTGCAACCTGGTATTTAGTGTTTACGAAAGGGCTAGCTAACTGGCTGGAGGCGAAACGTGGCAAAATTTTTTTAGATCTGTTCTGGCAGCACAACTCTGTTGATGAACTAAGTGCCAGTATGAAGCAAGTTAAGCCTGACAATGCTTTTGCAATGCTTGCAGCAGAAGGTTTGGCTGCAACGCGAAACGCAAGTGGCTACGGTATTCAAAGGTTAGCTGCTGCTGGTGGAATGTCTGAATTCATGACGCGTGCCATTCGTAACGGCATAGACCAGGAATCGGCGCGTTGTGAACACGGCCTAACAATGCTGGCCTCTGCGGGTTCAGCATCGCCTTATATCGGTTTGTTTGGTACCGTGTGGGCCATTTATCATGCCTTGGTCAATATTGGCTTGAGCGGGCAAGGCACACTGGATAAAGTCGCCGGACCGGTAGGCGAGGCTTTGATTATGACCGCGATTGGCCTGGCGGTAGCAATCCCGGCTGTTTTTGCCTATAACGCATTTAACCGGCGCAACCGTATCTGGCTTGCCAAGCTTGATGCCTTTGCGCATGATTTATTTGTGTTGCTCACCGTAGGCAATAATACGGCTGAAAAAGTACCAGCAACTAGGAGTGCATCATGAGTTTCGGTAGTTTTAACTCACAGCAGCATCAGGCAAAAGCTGAAATCAATGTCGTGCCATTGGTCGATGTGATGTTGGTACTGCTGGTGATATTCATCATTACCGCGCCGCTACTTACGCACTCGGTCAAAATCGACCTGCCCAAGGCATCCAATACCCCCAATATCACCAGACCCGAGCATATAGAATTCGCCATCCGCGAAGACGGTAGCCTGTATTGGAGTGGTACATTAGTTCCCCAAGAAGCGCTTGCTGCGCGTTTCGCTATTGAAGCAAAAAAAGAACCGCAGCCAGAACTGCATATTCGAGCAGATAGATTGGTGCCTTATGAAAAAGTAGCGCAGGTCATGTCGGACGCCGCGAAAACTGGATTAGTACGGATTGGTTTTGTGACGGAGCCTTTGGGAAATCCGTAAATGTAGGTTTTATAGTTAGTGCTGGCTGAACCACTGTCGTCAGCCAGTTGGTAATGGCCTAAGCGCACCATACTTTGGTATTGTGCGTAAGCTCCATCCAGATCGCCCAGGCACTGGCACCGCTGAGTAGCAGTCCTGCCAACCGCATGCCATATGGTTCAATAGCATTTGTCTTTAGTTTCAGCCAAAGCCAGGGGGCTAAAAACAATGATGCGCTGGAACCTATTGCAAACGCCGCCATGGTGAGCGCCCCTCCCAATGGTTGTGCGTTAAACGATGCAATAATCAATGCTGAATACAGCAAACCGCATGGCATCAATGCCCACAGCATGCCCACATAAAAGTTACCACCGCGTTTTACTGCCAGTTTTTTTACATGGCCCCATATGCTGCGGCCGGCACGGTCAACCCAAATCGGCTGGCGCGCGTAGATTACTAATAACAAACCCCAGAAGAATATCAGGACATGGAAGAAAGTCCAAAGCGGGTGCAATGCAGAACTGTAGCTGGAAAGCCAGGCGATACTTTGTATGGCAAATGTGGCAATGGCACCGAGCAGCGCATATCCACACAGCCGTCCTAGATGATATTGGTATATTCCGTATGGATGTTGCTGGGATTGTGTCAGTGCGGTACATGCGGCTCCGCACATGGCTACGCAGTGGGGGCCGCCAGCCACTCCCATAAGTAATGCACTATACAAGAGCGCTGTTTGCATAATCTGAGTGGGAAATTATTCTTTGTTGACACCGGTAGCTGCATGGTTGCGAGCCTTGATAGCCGGTTCTAGTGCATTCTTCTCTTCTGGCGACAAGTTCTTTTTAAAGACTGCTTCGCCCTGATTTTCTTCATGCGCTAACACCGGGTCTTGACCGTTAACTGCAATATAAACAGTGGTCAAGCTTGCAACTACCACTAATGCAGGGCCGCCAAAAACCATCCAGGCGTATCCGGATTTCCACCATTTTGGTTTTTGATTCAATAATTGTTCTTGCGCCATGACTTAGCCTTTAACGGGACATGTAAAAAATAGATTTTTCAGATATTTCTTCTTTGCTGCTGGCAGCTTCGATTTCAAACTCGATTGGATGTGAGCCGCTCTTGATCGAACCATCTTCAATTTGCAGGCTCACTGCTACCATGCGTGATTCTGCTGGGCCCACTGTGAATACCCCATCTGATGCAATCGACAAGCCCTTTATGCCCTCTACCGAGATACGATAGGTTTCCGGCTTTTCAGAGGCATTGGTAATTTGCAGTCGATATACGTTTTCAACTTTGCCGCCGGATACAAGGCGCGACATTACACCCCGGTCGCGGATGACATCAACTTTAAATGGAACACGCATCGCTAGTGATGCTACGAAGCCAAGGCACAGCAGCAGTAATAAGCCTGTATAAATCAGCACGCGCGGACGTAATATTTTTTGAATTATTTGTTTTTGTGACCAGTGATTCTCAATCCCGTTGTGGGTAGAAAAGCGAATCAAGCCGCGTGGATATTCCATCTTATCCATAATGCTGTTGCATGCATCTACGCATAATCCGCAGCTGATACATTCATATTGCAGGCCATTGCGGATATCAATGCCTGTAGGGCAGACCTGTACGCAAAAGCTGCAGTCTATGCAATCACCCAAGCCTGATTCTTTCGCATCCACTTTGCGAGAACGGCCGCTACGTGGTTCTCCACGTTCTGCATCATAGGTAACAATAAGCGTGTCATTATCAAACATGGCACTTTGAAAGCGAGCATAGGGGCACATGTATTTACATACTTGTTCACGTAAAAATCCTGCATTGCCGTAGGTGGCAAAACCGTAAAAGCAAATCCAGAACGTTTCCCAAGGACTGAGGCTAAATTCAATAATGCTATGTGTAAGGTCGCGTATGGGAGAGAAATAACCCAGGAAGGTGAACCCGGTGAATATGGAAAAGCTAATCCAGGCCGCATGTTTCAGGAATTTTTTATGGAATTTTTTGAAGCCGAACTTCATGTTGTCCAGACGTATGCGCGCTGGGCGATCACCTTCAATTTTACGTTCTATCCACAAGAATATTTCAGTATAGACGGATTGCGGACAGGAGAAGCCGCACCATAACCGGCCTGCAACTGCCGTAAATAAAAATAAAGCCAGCGCGGCAACAATTAATATGACAACGAGATAGATTAAATCCTGCGGGTAAAGTACCAAGCCAAAAATGTAAAAGCGGTGAGTGCTGATATCCAGCAGGATTGCTTGCCTGTCGTTCCATAGCAGCCATGGCATTCCGTAAAATACAATTTGAGTAATCCAGATAGTGAGCCAGCGCAGGTTTTTGAAATAGCCGGAAATGTCGCGCGGGTACACTTTTTTGTGTGCTTCATACAGCGACTTTGCCTTTGGTGCTTCTTCGGCAATAGGGATAACTTTTTTGGATTTTAGTTTCTGACTAGACACTTGTTTTGGGACCCTACGTAAATATTATTCGCAAAATGGACAACGCCCGTTATTTTAACATATGCAAAATAACGGGCGTTTAGTGATACTAGGATAATTTAATTAAGCTTAAGTTTCATCCTATGTTTAAATTAATTGCAAAATACTATTGAACGCTACCCGAGTTTGAAAAGCGCCAAACATAAGAAGCCAACACATGAATTTGCTCTGGTGTTAAACGTGAACCCTGAGCCGGCATCTGGTTGCTTTTCCCATTGTTGATACGGTCTGTAATTGCAGCTTCGCCAGCGCCATGTAACCAAATATCATCTGTAAGGTTGGGTGCGCCAATCGCTTGGTTGCCTTTGCCTTCAGCACCATGACAAGCTGCACAAGCAGTAAATTTATCTTTACCTAATGCTGCACGTGCCGCGTCATGTTGGCTGCCTGACAAGCTCAGTACATAGTTAGCAACGTTTTTAACATCATCAGCACTACCAATAGCTGCCGCCATTGTCGGCATCATGCCGTGGCGACCATTGGTAATGGTTTCTTTGATGGTTTCCGGAGCGCCACCGTATAACCAGTCTTTATCTGTCAGGTTAGGAAAGCCGCGGCTACCATGCGCATCAGAACCGTGGCATTGAGAACAGTTGTTCATGAACAAGCGCTCGCCAATGGCCATGGCTTTTGCATCTTTTGCAACGTCTTCTGGCTTCATTGAAGTGAATTTTGCATAGATAGGGGCAATTCGATCATTCGATTCTTTTACTTCCTGTTCATACTGTTTTACTTGAGTCCAGCCGAGTTGGCCTTTGTAAGAGCCCAGGCCTGGAAACAGGAACAAGTATATAACGCCGAACACACAGGTAATAATAAACATCCACATCCACCATCTTGGCATCGGGTTGTTCATTTCAACGATATCTTCGTCGTAAACGTGCCCGGTTGACTCTCCGGTGTGTGCCGGGTCATGTGACTTGCTGGTAATGAACAGCACGGTCATACAGAAAACAATACCGCCAATCACGATGGCCGAAATAAAGAACGGCCAAAAACTGCTTGTAAAATCACTCATTATTCTTCTCCCTCAAGCGGCAATCTTGCCGCTTCATCAAAATCTTCTTTATGCCGCCCAGACCATGCCCACACCCAAATACCCACAAAGGTAATCAGGACTGCGAACATGGCGATTATGCGTAAATTTGTAATGTCCATATTTACGCTTATTGCTTGAGTGCAGTACCTAGTACTTGCAGATAGGCAATCATGGCTTCCATCTCGGTTTTGCCATATACGTCATTGGCGGAATTTTTAATTTCCTCATCGGTATAAGGCACACCTGCAATTTTTAATGCGCGCATGTGAGATGGCAGGTTTTCGGCATCAACCAGATCTTTTTCCAGCCAAGGGTAGGCTGGCATCACTGACTCTGGAACCAGATCGCGTGGATTGATTAGATGGATACGATGCCATTCATCACTGTAGCGTGCGCCTACGCGGGCCAAGTCCGGACCTGTACGTTTGCTGCCCCATTGGAACGGGTGGTCGTAAACGGATTCCCCGGCTACTGAGTAATGACCGTAACGCAAGGTTTCAGCTTTGAATGGACGAATCATTTGTGAATGGCAGTTGTAGCAACCTTCACGCTGATAGATGTCTCGTCCAGCCAATTGTAACGCGGTATAAGGTTTTAGGCCTTCAATTGGTTGCGTAGTTGATTTTTGGAAAAATAGCGGCACAATCTCAACCAAGCCACCAAATGAAACCACAATTAAAATAAACACGATCATCAGGAAACTGTTAGTTTCAATCTTTTCGTGCGTGAAACCAGTTTTATGGTTACCCTTTTTTTCTATATCTGACATATTAGTTCTCTTAAGCATGAACAACTGTTGATGGTATTTTGATGCGAGCTGCTTGCCCCATTTGCACCGTTTTAATGACGTTCCATAGCATGATGATCATGCCGCTCACGTACATTAAGCCACCTACCATACGAATTACGTAGAAAGGATGCATCGCTTTAACAGATTCAACGAAGGTATAGGTCAAAGTGCCGTCTTCATTGATTGCACGCCACATCAAACCTGCAGTCACACCTGAAATCCACATTGCAGTGATGTATAACACCACGCCGATAGTAGCCAGCCAGAAGTGCAGCTCAATCGCTTTTTTACTGTACATTTGTTTCAGACCCCACAAACGTGGTGTCAGGAAATACAATGAACCCATAGACACAAAGCCAACCCAGCCTAAAGCGCCTGAGTGCACGTGACCAACGGTCCAGTCTGTGTAGTGTGAAAGTGCATTCACGGTTTTGATTGCCATCATCGGACCTTCAAAGGTACTCATACCGTAGAAAGACAATGAAACGATCAGAAAGCGCAGGATTGGGTCATCACGCAGTTTGTGCCACGCGCCAGACATGGTCATCATGCCGTTAATCATACCGCCCCAGCTTGGCGCTAAAAGAATCAGTGATAACACCATACCTACTGACTGTGTCCAGTCAGGCAATGCTGTGTAATGTAGATGGTGTGAACCAGCCCACATGTAAGTGAAAATCAAGCCCCAGAAGTGCACGATAGACAAACGATATGAGTACACTGGGCGCTCAGCTTGTTTTGGCACAAAGTAATACATCATGCCCAGGAAGCCGGCTGTCAGGAAGAAACCCACAGCGTTGTGGCCGTACCACCATTGCACCATCGCATCTTGTACACCTGAATAAGCTGAGTAGGATTTCATCCATTCAGCAGGAATGGCAGCGCTGTTTACAATGTGTAGTAATGCAACGACGATGATGAATGCACCGTAGAACCAGTTGGCAACGTAGATATGCTTAATTTTACGTTGTGCGATAGTGCCAAAGAATACGATGGCATACATTACCCATACAACCAGTAATAGCAAGTCGATTGGCCATTCCAGTTCAGCGTACTCTTTAGATTGGTTGTAACCTAAAGGTAGTGAGATGGCTGCTGCAATGATGACAGCCTGATAACCCCAGAAGGTGTAGCGAGCTAACAGCGGGAATGCCAGTTTTGTCTGGCTGGTACGCTGTACAACGTAATATGACGTTGCAAACAATGCACAGCCGCCGAAAGCAAAAATCACGGCGTTAGTGTGCAATGGACGTAAGCGACCAAAGCTTGTCCAAGGTAAACCCAGATTAAGTTCCGGGAAAGCAAGCTGTGCAGCGATGATTACGCCCATCAGCATGCCGACTACCCCCCAGACTACTGCCATCACGGTAAATCTCCTGATGACGTAGTCGTCGTAAAACGTTTCTACATTATTGTTACTCATTACTTCCGTCCTTAAATAAAACAAATCAAATCGATTATTAGGGGCGCCTTTCAACAAGAAATTGGCAAATATGCACGCGACAATATTTTCCCCACATAGCGCATATGTATTAACCACGGAATTATATAATGTAATTTACAATTATTAACTGGATTTATGTGACTATTTGCCGCACATTTGATGATGGATATCGCTGAAAAAAATTTGATTTCAGCAATTGAAATGATTAACCACCCGAATGGGTAGTAGTTTTGTCTGTAATGTTTAAAGGATAAGAAGTCCTGATCTGCCCTAATTACTATTTCATAGAAGTTGATTGGAAGTTTAATATTGGTAGTTTAATAAAGTGAAATTCTAAACATTCCAATCAAGACTCCTGTTTAACTTGAAATCATTACAATAACCAGTAGTGGTCAATTAATAAAGTTGCAAATAGCAGGGTTAAGTAGGTAATGGAGTATCTGAAAGTACGCTTTGCCAGGTCGTCAGAATATTTTCTGTAAAGCCCGATGACATAAGCCATGAAAATTGCATCCAATATGATTACTGATACCAAATAAATCATACCGCTCATACCAAGCCCGTAAGGCATAAGTGAAACGGCTACAAGAATAACTGTGTAAAGCAGGATATGAAGCAAGGTAAATGCTTCACCATGAGTAACGGGTAGCATAGGCATGCCAACTTTGGCATATTCTTCGCGGCGATATAATGCCAGCGACCAGAAGTGCGGCGGAGTCCACGCGAATATGATCAGGAACATAATGAGAGACTCAGGTGAAACGGTATTGGTGACGGCTGCCCAGCCTAAAATTGGCGGCATTGCGCCAGATGCGCCGCCGATGACGATATTCATAGGCGTGGCAGGTTTGAGAAATATCGTATAGATCACCGCATAACCCACAAATGTAGCAAATGTGAGCCACATGGTGAGTGGGTTTACGTAAATATACAGAATCGCAAGTCCGGTTCCGCCAAGTAATGTTGCAAACACCATGGTTTCAGCCGAAGATACTTGACCTGTTGGCAAAGGACGTGCCCGTGTGCGCGCCATAATGGCATCAATTTTATGTTCAATTAAACAGTTAAATGCAGCTGCAGCACCCGAAGCAAAGGCGATACCAACTGTTGTTGCCAGCAGGAGCGGTAACGGCACCATATTGGGTGTGGCCAGAAACATACCTATCAGTGCGGTGAACACGATTAAAGATGTTACGCGCGGCTTGCACAGCGGGAAGAAATTTTTAAATCGAGGTGCCAGATCCCTGATGAGGCTTATTGTATTTATACGCATCTGCATCTCGCTTTTATATTTTTGTGTAGTCATTTTTCAAGTCCTGTTTCTTTCAAGTCTTGTTTCTAGGTTTTTTAAATCCAGGTTTCTTAAATTGGGTTCTGTAATTTTTGAATTAAGAACAACCGTAATAATGACCAGTAATGCTGCCCCCAGGTTGTGTGCTACCGCTAGCACCAAGGGTAGCTGAAGTATCAAATTTCCAATGCCGATACAGATCTGTGCAGCTAATACAGAGAATAGTAATAATCCGATTTTTTTAAGTGCCGGTATTTTAATTAGCTTCAATGCAATACCGCCAAGATAAACAAACGTGATTAAGGCACCAATACGATGCACCCACTGGATTGTGGTTATGGCAGACAAGGTTAAATAGCCGCCATTTGCACTTTGTCCAAGTTCGCGTGTTAAATGAAATGCATCTTTAAAATCCATTTCAGGCATCCAGGCACCGTGGCAGGTTGGAAAGTCGGTGCAGGCGAGAGCCGCGTAGTTGGTGCTCGTCCAGCCACCCAAAAATACTTGTGCAAGCAATATGAATAGGGCGCCACGTATCAGTAATTTCAAAGTTGAGGAGATTGAGCCGACATTGGCATGCGCTCCCCAGTGGCGATGTGCAATCCAGGTTAATAAAGCCAGTGTCGTCATGCCGCCGATTAGATGCGCACTCACAATTGCCGGCTTGAGTAACATGGTTACCGTCCACATTCCCAGTACTGCCTGAAAGCTGATAATCAACAGTAGTGACGTTGGTAGCAGCGGGGTTACCTTAACGTATTGCTTGCTGCGCCATGCTAATGCAAAAATGGCTAGCACCACTAACCCTAATGTGCCTGCCAGGTAGCGGTGTGCCATTTCTTTCCATGCTTTACCCACTTCAATTGGACGGTCCGGATAAATTTCCTGTGCTTTTTGAATTGCGATTTCGCTTTGGGGTACGCTCAGGGCGCCATAGCAGCCAGGCCAGTCAGGGCAGCCAAGTCCCGCATCAGATAATCTGACATAGGCGCCAAGTACCACAACGCATAGTGCAAGCATGGCACCGAATAGGGATAAGCGTTTGAACAGATCGTAATGCATTATCAGCCTGCCCAGGAGTACTTCATCAACCTGGTAATATCCTTGCGAATAAGTGCAGGTGCTGTTGCTGGGGTGTAACTCATCATCAAATTACCTAGCGGGTCTACTAAGTAAATTCTGTCAGAGTTGATGGATGGCTCATTGTTGATATTAAATTGATCGCTGAGTACTGTAATCTCGGTCGTCGGCTGGTTCAAGATCAGCATGTCAGGATAGTCCCGTTTTGACTCGGTAACCTCTCGTGAAGTGGTGATGAGTACACGCTGCATACGCGCTATTTCTTTATACAGAGAAACATGTATCTGGCGCATGATGTGCAATTTATTTTTGCATGTTGCCTCGCAGTTGGCGGCTACATAAACCATGCTCCATTTATCTTTCCATAAGTCGGGCTGCGCTACACTGCCATCGCTTGTGATTAAGGCACTATCAATTGTCAGTAGTTTAGCCGGGGTAACGAGCTCGCCGATGCTTTCACCTTTTGGTCGCCAATCCAACTTGTACATTGCAATCACGGCAATTAAAGGTGTTATAAAAAATATCAACATGCACAAGAGCATTAAACGTCCTCTGCGTTGCCGGTCGAGATATTCGGTACTTTCTACTTCATTTTGCATATTTAAAATTTGCCTATCATTTAATGTCGTTGCTGGCTTTTCTAATACCGGTATATAAAAAAATGAGGATGCTGGCAATGGCAAAACCAAACCACTGGTAAGCATAGCCCATGTTGGTGGCAATTCGGCTTGCAGGTAGCTGCCAGTTACGAACAAAGCCACCGGCATTGCTTTTGGCATCCAGTTTTACCACGATAGGCAATACATGAATGGGGACACTTTTTTGATAGTGTTTCATATCCATGTGCTGCCATACATCATTCCAGACTTTATTTTCCACATGGCTTTCTAGCGTAAAAATCTTTTTGCTCGGAATCCAGGCTAAACCAACAACTTCTACAGGGCCACTGGGTGTGGAGATTTTTGGCACATCACTATGCGCTGCTCCGCCAGCTACCCACCCTCTATTGATAAGTACATAATCGTTTCTACCTTCCAGCTTTAATGGTGTAAGCACATGGAAGCCTGCAAGGCTGTCTTCAACTTGATTGTCGAGCAGGATCTGGTACCTGGTGTCGTAGTTGCCTTTTACTTTTATTTTTTTATATTGCCAAGCATCCAGGTACCCTAGTTCGCCAGGCAAGTTTAATGCCTCACTGTCTAAAGATGCATCGTACTTTGTCTGAATTTCTTTTTTTAATTCAGCTTTGTTGTACTGCCAAAGACCAAGTTTAACAAACAAGGGCACGCAAATAATTAGCACCAACAATCCCAGCCATGAGAGGTTAAATATATAGCCTGCGAATCTAAATTGCATTTGTGTCATACGCATCGCATAATGTCTTATCTGTGTGGATCGGACATGATTATGTTATTTAAAACTGTTGTTGTATTAGTACTATTTATCATTGTAGGTAGTCTTTTTTCTGCATTATATTTCTTGGCTAAAGACAAAGAAGGCGGAGAGCGAACTGTTAAGGCGCTGACAGTGCGTATCGGCCTTTCCATTACATTGTTTATTTTTCTATTGTTGGGATATTACTTTGGCTTAATCGGCCATGCTCAAGTTTAGTTTTTGAGAGCCAGCCTGTTTTTTTGAGTTAAATAATTTTGAGTTAAACAATAAGGGGCGGTGCGTTTGCAACGCCCCTTATTGATGGCGGATGTTATAACCAGTAAACGAAGATAAACAAACCTAACCAAACTACGTCAACAAAGTGCCAGTACCAGGCAACGCCTTCAAAACCAAAGTGATGCTTGGCCGAGAAGTGACCTTTCATTGATCGTAATAAAATGACGATTAGCATGATTGTACCTAGAGTTACATGGAAACCGTGAAAGCCGGTAAGCATAAAGAACGTTGCGCCATAAGCACCGCTACGCAATGTTAAGCCCATTTCAGTATAGGCTTCGTGGTACTCAAACCCCTGACAAATCAGAAACGCTGTACCCAAAGCCACTGTTAAAAATAAGCCAATAATCAGTTGCTTGCGGTTGTCCTTAAGCAAGCCCCAATGCGCCCAGGTAATGGTCACACCTGAACTCAGCAATAACGCAGTGTTAATGGCAGGTAAGCCCCATGCACCCATAGGGTTGAGTTTACCTGGAGCATATTCACTGCCTAATACAACGCCCCCGGGGCCTGCAGACGGCCATGTGCCTAGAAAGTCTTTATACGGCGTGAACGCGGGGTCAAAAGCTGCTAAATCCGGTACGGAGATGATGCGCATGTAGAAGAGCGCTCCAAAGAATGCCGCAAAAAAGACAACCTCAGAGCAGATAAAAACGATCATACCAATGCGGAAAGATTTATCCTCCCATTTTTTGTATTGGCCTGACAGGCTCTCAACGATAATGCTACTAAACCATTTGAATGTCATGAACAGAATAATGGCAGCACCTATGTACATCATCCACTTGCCGGGCGTTTGTAGATAAGCCAAGTCCTTGTTTGTATCTGTAGCAACATTAAAAACAAATCCTGAAGCAAGTGCCAGTAACCCTGCTGATATAGCGACTGGATATATGGCACCATGTGGGACGAAATAATGATTATTAGAATGTGTTGTCATGCATAAGCTCCCTATTGCATTATTTAACGCAGCTCTGGTAATTAAATTTAGTTACCAGGCTCAAGTTAAAAGTGTTTAATATAAAATTTAACGCAACCATAGCCATCTGGTTTTGCTTTGCTCTGTGGCTAAAATTCATACATCTAAATTCTTTTTCCAATCCTTATCACTATTTTTTTGTGCTGAAAAAGGCATAGGATAAAGTCATTTCTTTTACATCAACTGGCAGTTCCGGGCTAACAAAAAATCGTAACGGCATTACTTTTGTTTCGCCTGGTTTTAATTCCTGTTTCTGAAAACAAAAGCATTCTATTTTTTTTAAGTGTGCAGCAGCTAAACCTGGCGTTACACTCGGGATTGCTTGGCCTGCAACTATTTGGCTTGTTATGTTTTTAGCCTCAAATAGTGCAGTTTCTACCTGCCCCGGATGCACCTTTATACTTGCCTGTTTGGGATAGAAATTCCATCCTAAACCTGGCATGACGCTTGAAGTAAACTGTACGGTGACCCAGCGAGTTTTGTCTATCTTTGTATTTTTCAACTCTGATGCACTGGTATTTGTTTTGCCATTCAAGCCAGTCATCGTACATAAAACGTCATACAGCGGTACTAATGCAAATGCAAACAAAAGCGAACCAGCTACTATCCAAACCATCTTGAACCCAAGCTTTTTATTGGCCTGGCTTCTGAGCTCATTTGGACTTAGGCTGTTTTTTTCAGTATTTATTTCCATATTGTAAACATGGAAGCTACATACCAAACAAACGCGATTACACCTAAAACTATGGCGATTTTCTTGTTTTTATTGCTTTTTGTTACTTCTTGATTTTTCATATAAATTCGAAGGCTCAACGCAATTGCTGAGCCTTCATTTTTGCCTTATTTAACTACGGGTTGTTCAGTAAAGCTATGGTATGGCGGTGGTGATGGTAAAGTCCACTCCAGACCTTCAGCACCTTCCCACACCTGATTTGTTGCCTTTTTCCCACCTTTAACAGTACTGATGATGTTATACACAAAGATTAATTGTGATAAACCAAGCGTAAATGCAGCGATAGTAGAAATCATATTGAATTCTGCAAACTGCAATGCGTAGTCTGGAATCCGGCGTGGCATACCTGCCAGACCCAGGAAGAACTGTGGGATAAAGGTCAGGTTGAATGAAATTGCGGTTAACCAGAAATGCAATTTACCTAATTTCTCGTTATACATATGCCCGGTCATTTTCGGTAACCAGTAATATACGCCAGCCATTATGCCCATAATGCCGCCAGCGAATAAGGTGTAGTGGAAGTGCGCTACCACAAAATAGCTGTTGTGATATTGCGCATCCGCCGCAACGTCTGCTAATACCAAGCCAGTCAAGCCGCCAATGCCAAACAGAATAATCCAGCCTACTGTAAATAACATTGGTGTTTCAAAGCTCATGGAACCGCGCCACATGGTTTTAATCCAGCAGAAGAACAATACGGCGAGCGGTAATGAAATTGCCATGGTGCTATACATAAAGTAGAGCAATGCTGGCACAGGCAAGCCAGCTGTAAAAAAGTGGTGCGCCCAAACTACAACAGACAAGGCACCGATACCCCAGAATGAATAAACCTGTGCTTTGTAGCCATACATAGGTTTACGTGAGAATGTTTGCAGGATTTGTGGAATAAAGCCCCATACAGGCAGCAACAAAATATACACTTCAGGGTGACCAAAGAACCAGAATAAGTGCTGGAACAGGATCGGGTCGCCGCCACCTGCTGCGTCAAAGAAGTGCGTACCGAAATGACGGTCTGTCAACAGCATGGTGACTGCACCAGCTAACACAGGAATGGTTGCAATCAACAAGAAAGCAGTAATTAACCAACCCCAGGCAAACATCGGCATTTTCATCAATGTCATGCCCGGTGCGCGCATATTGAACAATGTCACGATAATGTTGATTGAGCCTAAAACTGATGAAATACCTAGCAAGTGCACTGCAAAAATCGCAAAGTCCACGCCAATGCCGCCTTGTATTGACAGTGGTGGATAGAATGTCCAGCCGGTTGCCAGTGCGCCGTCGCCAATACCAAATAAAGCCAAAGTGAATGGAAGTGTAAGCAGGATCGCGGACGGAGGTAATAGCCAAAAGCCCCAGTTATTCAAGCGCGGCAAGGCCATGTCAGGTGCGCCGATTTGCAACGGAATCATCCAGTTGGCAAAGCCGGTTGCGGCAGGCATTAAAGCGGCAAAAATCATAACCAGCGCGTGCACGCCAATCAACTGATTAAAAAAGTCCGGCTTCATCAATTGCAGGCCCGGTTGAAACAGTTCGGCGCGAATGCCTAGAATCATGGCACCGCCAACCAGAAACATAATCAGCGAAAACGTCAGGTACATGGTACCAATGTCCTTGTGATTTGTTGTGGTCAGCCATCGCATAATCCCGGTTGGGTGATCAGCATGCTCATCGTGATGTGCAACTGTTGTTGTACTCATAACTTTCTCCTGTACCTAAACTTATAATTATTGACGCGCTGCTTTAACTTGCGAAGGCTGTAAAACATCGCCAACGCTGTTGCCAAGTGCATTACGTTCGTAGGTGATAACCGCTGCGATTTCGGTATCGTTCAGTACGGTTTTCCATGCGGGCATCATACGAACCCCATTCAACACGCGATCTAAATGACTGTCAGGTAAGTATTTACCATCAGCGCCAAAAATTGGAGCAGTTGCAATTTTGCTGCCGGTTAATGGCGGGAATGCTGGTGGTAAGCCCGCGCCAGTCACTTGATGGCATACCGCACAGTTTTTCTCATAAACGATTTTACCGTGCTCAATCAGCTCTGCCTGAGCCCATTCTTTGTCCGCGCCCGTGGCTTCTTCGGACATCTCTTTCTGTTTATGCGCTACCCATGTTTTGTACTCTTCTTTAGGCAGTGCATCGACAACTACCGGCATGTAGCCGTGGCCTTTGCCACATAGTTCCTTACATTGACCACGATAAGTACCTGCCTTGTCAATTTGCACCCATGTTTCACGGATAAACCCGGGCACTGCGAGACGTGAAGAACCAAACTGCGGCACCCACCAGTTATGCAATACATCTGTTGATGTCATCAAGATGCGTACCTTTGCGCCAACTGGTAACACGAGGCGATTGTCCACATCTAACAGATAAGGATGTTCCGGGTCTTTAACTGGAGCGGCAGTTCCATCCATTTGTTCTTGCGGTGTTGATAAGTTGCTGACGAATTTAATGCCTTTAGCATCTTCCAGGCCGGCTTGGCTACCCTTGTCGGTGTTTCCCATGTATTCATACTGCCAGCGCCACTGTGAGCCGGTGACCTTCAGCACCATGTCAGATTCATTTC
>Ga0105104_10001699_pt1 | contig 16445 bp, 16 predicted proteins | sample PPLLaktember2015_3_FD_87034 | JGI IMG/M metagenome (GOLD analysis project Ga0105104, IMG submission 87034) | Freshwater sediment microbial communities from Prairie Pothole Lake near Jamestown, North Dakota, USA - PPLs Lake P7 Core (6) Depth... | ecosystem: Environmental > Aquatic > Freshwater >... | reverse complement strand
CGGTTCGCCGTCGAATTGTGCATTGAAAGTGTTTATGACTAGTTTGGAAATGTCCATAATATTTGTTTGAAAAAACTGTATTGTGTCAACATAGTCCCTAAACTAAGGGAAGGGAAATCATTTACTATATGATGCTTTTTACCTTTACATCTTCTGTATTATGCTTTACTTTTCCACCTCGCATACACCGCCTGTGACAATAACCGCCCCGCGGACTGTTCGCGTGTCACCAACTCGCCGCTCTCGACGGTTCCCTCGAATTTTGACATCACGCCCTGCAATGCCTGTCCTATATGGATCGCAGAAGCCTTGACCGCATAAACTGTCACTACGACAAATAAGGGTTGTTCGCTCAACACCTGGCGGCAGGCTTCCAGCAAATTCGGCAGCGACTTATACACTTCCCATACTTCGCCTTTCGGCCCGCGCCCAAACTTGGGCGGATCGAGCAGGATGCCATCGTACGTGTTCCCCCGCCGCGCCTCACGCTGGACAAACTTGAGCGCATCGTCTACGATCCAGCGGACGGGTTTCTCTGCCAGCCCGGATAAAGCCTGGTTGTCACGCGCCCAGGCTACGGCTTTTTTTGAAGCGTCCACGTGCGTCACCTGCGCCCCGGCTGCCACTGCTGCTAACGTCGCTAATCCTGTATACCCAAATAGGTTAAGAACTTTCGGTTGAGATTCTTTCACTTCAGTGACCACAGCCTGTCCTGGCCGGCGGGTCAGCGAGTTCACAGAGTCTTTTTCAACTTCTCTGTGCTTTCCGTGAACTCTGTGGTAAATCAGGTTTGCGGACCAATCCCAATGCGCGGCGCACTCGGGAAAAACGCCCAGGTGCCGCCCCGGCGTGGTCATCACCCAAAACTTTAACTCCCCTCTGCTTTCAGGAGAGGGCCTGGGGGTGAGGTCCAGGGCATATACCATCTCCCACCTCTCTGCCACTTTCTTATTAATCTTCCAGTGCCCGCCGCTCTCCTCGCTGGTCGGCTGGAAAACCGCGTGCGCCTGCGCCCATTCCTTTTCGGGTAAAGCGCGTGACCACATGGACTGCACTTCCGGGCGCACAAACGTATACGGACCAAATCGTTCTAGCTTAAGGCCGTCACCGCTGTCGAGCAAGGTGTAGTCTATCCAGTTTGGTGATTCCAGGAAGGAAAAAGTGGGAAATTCTGACATGATGAAGTGAGTCAAAAGTACTAATCAGGTGAGAGAAGTACAATATACTACTTGCTTTTTACCCCAAAAACCCGTATAATGTGGGAAAGAGTGGTAGAAAGTGGTAAGAGCGCCGGTGGTCCCGGCGTTCGCCTATTAAACGGAGATATAGAACTAATGTTCTTAGGGCAGTTCCAGCACAACCTAGACGAGAAAGGTCGCTTGATGATCCCGGCGCCCTTCCGTCAATCGCTGGAAGATGGCGCTTTTATCACTCAAGGCTTTGACCGCTGTCTGATGGTCATGACAGAAGCCTATTTCGGGCAGGTCTATGAGCGCATCAACGCTATGAACCTGGCCGATCCCGCCGCCCGCATGCTGCGCCGCTTAATCCTCTCGAATGCCTACCCGGTGGAGCTGGATAAAGTCGGGCGCATTTTAGTTCCACAGAACCTGCGCCAGTTTGGCGGCTTCGATATCGAAGCAATTGTAGCAGGTCAGGGCGAATATTTCGAGGTCTGGACACCCACAGAGTGGAACAAGCAAATGGACGATATCCAGGATACTCAAGCCAATAATCAGCGTTTCTCTACATTAAATCTATCTGGCCAGGCTATCGGCTAAAGCGGCTATGGCACACACGCCGCACCAATCTGTTCTTTACCATGAAATTATACACGCGTTGCAGCCCAAAAACAAAGGGCTTTACGTAGACGGAACACTGGGCGCGGGCGGCCATGCCCGCGGAATTTTGGAGGCCTGCGCACCAGACGGACGCCTGCTGGGCCTGGACGTAGACCCGCAGGCGCTTGCGCTCGCTCGTAAGACCTTGGCTCCTTACGGCGAGCGCGCCCGTCTGACGCAGGCCTCCTACGATTCTCTAAACGAAACGCTGCGTGAAATCGGTTGGGAAAAGGTGGACGGCATCCTGCTCGATCTCGGGCTTTCCTCGATGCAACTGGACACGCCGGAACGCGGCTTCTCCTTCCAGCATGATGCGCCGCTGGACATGCGCTTCGACCCGGCCTCCCCCACTTCTGCGGCAGACCTGGTCAATACGCTGCCACAAGACGAACTGGCGGACCTGATCTATCACTACGGGGAAGAACGTGCCTCTCGACGCATCGCGCAGGCCATCGTCAAAGCGCGACCGCTTCGGACCACCCGTCAGCTTGCTACCGTTATCGAGTCCGTCGTGCCCCGTAAGGGACACATCCACCCCGCCACGCAGACGTTCCAGGCCCTGCGCATCGCGGTCAATCAGGAACTGGAACGGGTCGAGGACGTGCTCCCGCAAGCGGTAGCAGCCCTGAAGCCCGCTGGGAGGCTGGCGATCATCTCCTTCCACTCGCTGGAAGACCGGCTCGTCAAAGAGTTTTTCCGCCGGGAAAGCCGTGACTGCATCTGCCCACCCAGGCAACCCGTCTGCACTTGCGGGCACAAAGCAACGCTGAAAGAAATTTCCAGAAAACCAATTACCCCTGGTGATGCTGAGATTAAAGCTAACCCAAGGGCAAGGAGTGCAAAACTTCGTGTTGTAGAAAAATTGTAAATTTCGATGGCTGGTAGTTGCCCCCTGATGGGACCGGCACTGCCAGCGGCCTGTGCAAGGTGAGCAGTACAACCGCTCACCAACAACCAGTCCAACATCGGATGACCATCGCCCAAATTCAAAGGTCATCATGAATACGACTAACCGTTTAAACCATGCTTATTCTCAAGCTCCCTGGCGTGTTCAGCGCCAATGGGTGAGCATTTTTCTGTTAATTGTACTGGGCTTTGCGATGATCGCGACACTGTATTTAATGGTGACTTCGCAAGCCGGGATCGTCGGCCGCGAAATCCAGGATCTGCGACTGGCAATTATGGAGACCGAGCACATGAATGCTGACCTGCAGACCGAACTCGCTCGCCTGACTTCCAGCAACGAAATGGAAAGACAAGCGCGAGAGCTCGGGTTCCGAGCAGTGAAGCCGGAAGAAGTGGAATATTTGTACGTGCCTGGTTACATAGCGCCGCAGGGCCCCACGCTGGCAGCCGCTCCTGGACTACAACCCAGCGCGCCAAGCACCCCGCCCGAATATACCCAATCGCTACTGGATTGGTTGAACGAGCGCCTCCAAACACCAGACCGAGGGCTACGATGAGACAACAATACGCATGGCGATCGATGCTGTTGAACGGTATCATGGCGGTTGTTGCCGTCTTGATCATATTGCAAATGGTACGCATCCAGGCCAGTGCCGAAGCTGAAGCTTTCCGTGAGCAGGCCAACGCTTTTAAAGGAGGATACAAGACCTACTACCCGGAGCGCGGTGAAATTTATGACCGTAACGGCCACCTCCTTGCGGGAAACCAGATTGTGTATGAAGTCGGTGTTGATCTGACCACTGTGATCGATCCGCACAGCGTCGCCATGGCCGTTAGCGTCAATCTGGATAAGGATTTCGACGAAGTTTATAGCGAAATTCTCAACCCCCCTCCCGGCATTTCCTATCTGGTCGTAGATAATTTTGCTTCCTCTGAAGCGGTTGCTTATTTAGAAGATTTAAAAAAGGAACTGGGGGAGTCGGAAAATCCGACACCCAGCTTAGCGGGGTTGGAGTTCAGCCCCAGGTTGCAACGAAGTTACCCTGAAGCCTCGCTAGCTTCTAATGTGCTTGGGTTTGTCAACCGCGAAGGCCGGGGCTATTTTGGTGTTGAAGAAAAGTATAACGACTTGCTGGCAGGCAACCCGGTTCAAGTGTGGGTGCCAAATGATCCCAATCGTGCTGTGGAGATCCCGCGTGTCCCCAACGGCACCAGCCTGATCCTGACCATAAACCGTGACCTGCAAGATGCTGTCGAGGAAATCCTGGACCGATCCTTGAGCGAATACGATGCACAGCACGGGACGATCATCGTTATGAACCCTAAAAACGGTGAAATCCTGGCCATGGCGGCCACCCCGCGCATGGATCTGAACAACTTCGAAAACTACGGTGCAATCTACGACAACGCCAGCGAATATAACCGCGCCATCGGTATGCCTTATGAACCGGGCTCGGTCATGAAGATCTTCACGATGGGTGCGGCGCTGGATACCGGGTTGGTTAACCCAAATACAACCTTTTTGGATACCGGTGAAATCCAGGTCGGCGGGGTCACCATCAGGAACTGGGACCAGGCAGCCTGGGGCGTGCAAAACATGGTCGGCTGCTTGCAGCACTCGCTGAACGTCTGCCTGACATGGGTTGCCACGCAGCTTGGTCCACAAAACTTCTACGGTTACATGAATCGTTTTGGCTTCGGACATCTGACAGGCGTCGACATGTCTGGTGAAGCGGCGGGCAGGCTCAAAGTCCCCGGAGATGCGGATTGGTACCCGGTAGACTTGGGCACGAATTCATTCGGGCAGGGCATTACCGCTACCCCACTACAGATCATGACAGGTGCTTCAGCAATTGCCAATCAAGGACACATGGTCACGCCGCATACTTTGTATGCCATGCTGCGCGACGGACACCAGTTCAACGTGCCGCCGCAATATGCCGGTTCACCGATCAGGTCTGATACCGCGGCGACCTTGAACGAGATGCTGGCTATTTCGCTTGAAAACGAAGCCTCCGCCGCGTTGGTGCCCGGTTACCGCATTGCCGGCAAAACCGGTACTGCCCAAATCCCTACCCCGCTTGGCTTCTACGATTTCAGCCAGACGAACGCCTCTTTTATCGGCTGGGGACCGGTAGACGACCCGCAATTCATGATCTACGTCTGGCTCGAACGACCCTCAGCTTCTATCTGGGGTTCGCAAACAGCCGCGCCCGTTTTCTCGGAAGCTGCTCAAAAAACTATCATCCTGCTCGATATCCCGCCCGATTCGGTACGATTAAATATGGCTGCACGATAGAATCGACATGCTTACACTGGCCGACGCGCTTCAATCCTTGACCAACTACCGCCCGGAGGGAAATACACCGGTAATCACTGAGGCAGCCATTGACTCGCGTCAGGTCATCCCTGGCTCACTTTTTGTTGCCATCCCGGGGGAACGTGTAGATGGTCATGAGTTCCTGGCCGAAGCCTTCAAACACGGGGCGTCTTTTGCGCTTATCCAAAAGGATGTGGACACACCTTTCCGCACCCTTGACCTGCGCACCGGTTTAAGCGCCACATCCATCCCCGATCTGACTTCCCCTCTCTGCCTGCGCGTTGAGAATACGGTCTCCGCGTTACAGCAGATCGCCCGTTTCTGGCGTCGCAAGCTGGACTTACGGGTGATCGGCATTACGGGCAGCGTGGGCAAATCCACAACAAAAGAACTGATTGCGGAAGTGCTCAGCCAGCGCTACCGCACATTGAAAAGCCCTGGAAACTTGAATAACGAGATCGGCCTGCCGCTTTCGATTTTAAGGTTGAGCTCGGGTTACCAGCGCGCCGTGTTAGAGATGGGTTTCTACGTTCCCGGAGAAATTGCATTCCTGTGCGACATTGCTCAGCCGCAAGTCGGTGTGGTGACCAACATCGGAACCGTCCATGCCGAGCGGGCCGGCTCGCAAGAAGCCATCGCGCAGGGTAAATCCGAGCTCGTCCAGGCCTTGCCCGAGGACGGCGTGGCCATCCTGAACTTCGACGACCCCTGGGTGCGCAAAATGGAAGAGAAAACCCGCGCACAGGTCTTCTTTTACGGTCTTTCTTCTGAGGCTGACCTGTGGGCCGACAACGTCGAGGGACAGGGTCTGGAAGGAATCCGCTTTCGCCTGCACTACCAACGCGAGACCTTGTATGTCCGCGTCCCATTGATCGGGCGGCATTCTGTACACACTGCATTGCGCGCTGCTGCGGTCGGGCTGGTGGAAGGCCTGACCTGGCAGGAGATCTTCGACGGCCTCAACCAGGGACATACGCAATTGCGTCTGGTCGCTGTGCGCAGCAAGACCGGCGCATTGATCCTCGACGATACCTACAACGCTTCGCCAGAATCCATGTTGGCAGCTTTGAACCTGCTCGACGAGCTGGATGGCCGCAAGATCGCTGTGTTGGGCGATATGCTCGAGCTTGGCCAATACGAGCGCCAGGGACATGAAATGGTCGGGCTGCGCGCTGCCCAGGTGGCAGACTCCCTGCTTACGCTGGGGGCGCGCGCGCACATGATCGCCGAAGCTGCCCGCCGGTCTGGAATGAAAAAGTCATCTGTTCTGGAATTCGAAGAACTGGACCAGATTGTTGACTGGCTTAACGAAAATCTGGCAAAAAACGATTCCGTGCTGATCAAAGGCTCACATGGGTTACACATGGACCGCATTGTCAACGCCCTGGAGGTGAGAGCGTGAAAGATACAACCCTGGCGCTCAGCCTGGCCGGGTTAGCCTTCATGATGACCGTCATCTGGGGCGGGCCTTTGCTGCGTATCTTGCGCTATTTCAAGATCGGTAAGCTCATCCGCGTGGACGAGCCCGGTCATCACAACGTCAAGATGGGCACCCCCACCATGGGCGGCGTCATGTTCATCCTGCCCGTGTTACTGCTAACTGTACTGCTCAACGCGGTCGCCCTGCTCGGCCTGGACGTGGTTGGCCGCTCGGTACTGGTGCCGATGATCGTCATGGTTGGCTACGGTGCCCTTGGCGCGATCGACGACTGGCAGGGAATCCGTGGCAGGCGCCGCGGTGAAGGCATGACCGCCCGCGTAAAATTCATCGTTCAGGTCGTGATGGGCATCAGCACAGCCTGGGTGCTCAAATACCTGCTCGAAGTGCCGGAGATCTACCTCCCGGGTGTCAACGTTCCGGGCGGCATCGATTTGAACGACTATGTATATATTGGCATCGCTGCTTTTATTATCGTCAGCGAATCAAATGCAATCAACTTCACCGACGGCCTGGACGGACTGGCCGGACTGATCGCTGCGACCGCCTTTGCCGCATATGGCGGTATAGCCCTTATTCAAGGGCAAATTTATCTGGCACGCTTTTGCTTCACATTGGTCGGCGCCATTTTCGGCTTCCTGTGGTTCAACGTACACCCCGCCGAATTATTCATGGGCGATACCGGTTCGCTCTCCCTGGGCGCCACACTGGCTGTCGTCGCGCTGATGACCGGTCAGTGGCCGCTGCTGCTTGTCATTGGCATTATTCCCTTATGTGAAGCGCTGAGCGTCACCCTGCAAATTGGTTATTTCAAATTGACTAAAGGCAAACGACTGTTCAAGATGGCACCCATCCACCTGCATTTCGAATTACTCGGCTGGAGTGAAACACAGGTTGTGCAACGCTTCTGGCTGATCGGGTTATTGGCCGCTATGCTCGGCATCGGTTTGACGATGGTGTAACCATGAAGGACTGGACCGGAAAACGCGTTCTCATTCTCGGAGCTGCACGCCAGGGACAGGCCTTGGCGCGCTGGCTGGCGCATCACGGCGCGCGCGTGATCCTGTCTGACAAACGCAGCGAAACGGACCTCGAACCTGCTCGCCAGGCTCTGGCCGATCTGCCTATCGAGTGGGCACCGGGCGGTCACCCGCTGGAACTGCTCGACCAAACTGACGTATTATGTCTCTCCGGCGGCATCCCGTTGACGCTGCCCATTGTGGCCGAAGCCCAGAAGCGCGGCATCCCGCTCTCGAACGACACGCAAGTCTTCATGGAAGTTGCGCCCTGTAAAACAGTCGGCATCACCGGCTCGGCTGGTAAGACAACCACCACAGCGCTGCTCGGCAAAATGGCCGAAGCATCCTATGCGGAAAAATCTGGACGCGCCTGGATCGGTGGCAATATCGGTGACCCACTGATCAACTACGTGGACGAGATGCGCCCGGACGATCTGGCTATCCTGGAAATTTCCAGTTTCCAGCTCGACCAGATGAGCATTTCCCCCAACGTGGCCGCTATCTTGAACATCACGCCCAACCACCTGGACCGCCACGGAACGATGGAAGCCTACACCGCCGCCAAGGCACGCCTTTTGGACTTTCAAAATAAAGATGACATGGCAATCTTAGGACGCGATGATCCCGGCGCCTGGAGCCTGCGGGAACGCGTAAAAGGCGGGCTGCTTTCGTTCGGGTTGAGCGACCTGCCTATCGACGGATCAGGCACGTACGTTAGCGATGGCTTGTATCATCTGCGCGACGGTAACGCTTACATCCTCTTGCCCATCCAGAACGCCATCCATTTGCGCGGCGACCACAACCGCCTGAACGTGTTAGCTGCAATCACCATCGGTCACGCCGCCGGGTTGGCCCTGGATGCCATGCTGGAAGCCATCGACAATTTCCACGGCGTGCCGCACCGGCTGGAACTTGTCCGTGAGCTGCATGGCGTGAAATGGTATAACGACTCGATCGCCACCGCTCCCGAGCGAACAATGGCTGCCATCCGTTCCTTCGATGAGCCCATCGTGCTGATGTTGGGCGGCAAAGACAAAGACCTGCCCTGGAAAGATCTAGCGGCATTGGTACGAGAACGAGTCGATCATGTGGTGGTGTTCGGGCAGGCGGCGGAAAAAATATTGGGTGCGCTGGACACATCGTCCCCGCATCGTCCCCGTAAGGGAAAGGGGAACCAGAAGTTTGGTTTGAAGCGGCCGTACAGTATCGATCACTGTGATGGCCTACGAGAAGCCGTCCGTCAGGCGGCGGAAGTGGCCGAATCCGGCGATGTCATCCTGCTATCGCCGGGCGGTACAAGTTTTGATCAGTTTAATGACTTCGCCGAGCGAGGAGAATGGTTTAGAAAATGGGTACAGGAACTTTCGTAAAAGACCGGGGCCGTGCTTTGCCCCGCAAACGGGAAAAAGTAGCCGCGCAACGTCACGGCATTGACATCCCCTTGTTGTTGACCGTCATAGCCTTGTTGGTATTTGGAATGTTGATGCTCTATTCAGCCTCCTGGGATTTTTCATTGGGCGCCTATGGTGACCCGATGCAAATGTTCAGCCGACAGGTGCTGTGGTTGGGTCTGGGAATCGTTGGCGCCGCCCTACTTGCCAGCCTCGACTATCATCACTGGCACAGGCTGGTGCTACTGGCAATGGCATTGACAATCTTCCTGCTGATCAGCTTGTTATTATTAAGTGAAATTCGCTTCAATGCCAAGCGTGCTTTCTTCGAGGGCTCGGTGCAACCCTCGGAACTTGCCAAGCTGGTTTCGATCATTTATCTGGCCGTGTGGATGTTCTCCAAACGCGAAAATTTGAAAGATATTCAGCTCGGCCTGATCCCGTTGGGTATGATCCTGGGGATCGTCGGTGGCTTGATCTACCTGCAACCCGACCTGAGCGCCGCAGGGACCGTGCTCCTGCTGGGTGGGCTGCTGTTCTTCCTGGCAGGCGGCGACTTGAAGCAGATCACTCTGCTGCTGATCGCAGCGTTGTTCATGGGTTGGCTGGTGGTTCGCATCAGCCCGACGGGTGCGGAGCGCGTGGCCGATTTTCTCAACGGCATTAAAGACCCCACCCAGGCTTCGTACCACGTGCGCCGCTCGTTCGAAGCCATCGTCAACGGCGGGATCCTTGGTACAGGTATCGGACGCAGCGAAACGAAGCTGCTCGGCCTGCCCGTCCCGCCCACCGATAGCATCTTCGCGGTTGTCGCAGAGGAAATGGGCCTGGTCGGCTCGCTGGTACTGATCGGCCTGTACGGTACAGTGGTGTGGCGTGGTATGGTTATTGCTCGCCGCGCGCCCGACATGCTTGGCACGCTGCTGGCGTCCGGTTTGGCGCTGTGGATCGGGCTGGAAGCGTTGATCAATATGACAGTGATGGTTGGCCTGATGCCTTTTGCAGGTAACGCGCTGCCGTTCATCAGCGCAGGCGGCTCGAATTTGGTTGTCTCATTAGGAGCGGTCGGTATTTTATTGAACATCTCGCGGCAATCCGGCAAGGTTGTCGAGGAAGGGAACGACTGGAGGTCATTCGGTGCGGTTGTTGATTTGCGCTGGCGGAACCGGCGGCGGCGTGTACCCCGCTCTCGCCGTTCATAGTGCGCTCACGTCCATGCATGCGGACGTAGAAACGCTATGGGTTGGCAGCGAAGGCGGTATGGAGGCAGACCTGGTGAAACGTGCAGGGCTCCCCTATCGTTTGATTCCGGCTGCCGGTGTGCACGGTGTTAATATGCGCGAACTGCCAGGCAACCTGTTCCATTTGACGCGTGGCGTGCTGGCTTCCAGGCGCATCCTGCGTGGCTTCCGGCCAGACGTGCTCTTCTTTACAGGCGGGTATGTGGCGGTTCCCATGGCCTTCGCCGGGCAGCGTATCCCGACTTTGCTCTATGTTCCGGATATCGAGCCCGGGCTGGCGCTCAAATCCCTGGCACGTTTCGCAGACCGCATCGCCGTGACCGCGCCGGACTCACAACGCTATTTCACCAAAAATGTAACCGTTACTGGCTATCCACTTCGCCCAGAGCTTGTGACCTGGGAGCGTTTTGAAGCACGTACCGCGCTGGGACTCTCGTCCAATAAACCCACGGTATTGATCTTTGGAGGCAGTAAGGGTGCGCGTTCTCTGAACCAGGCAGTGCTGGCGCGCCTGACTGAGCTGTTGGAGCTGGCGGAAGTGGTGCACATTAGCGGCCAACTCGACTGGGATGATATCGCGAAAGCTGAAGCAAGTCTGACGTCTGCGAAAAAGAAGCGCTATCACACCTTCCCTTACCTGCACGAAATGGGTAAAGCGCTGGCTTCCGCTGATCTGGTAGTATCACGCGCAGGCGCGTCCACTCTGGGTGAATTCCCCTTCTTCGAATTACCGGCAGTGCTGGTCCCTTACCCGCATGCCTGGCGCTACCAGAAAGTCAATGCCAGTTACCTGGCGCAGCGCAGGGCAGCAGTGATCCTGGATGATAGCCGCCTGCAGGAAGAATTGCTCGATACGATTAGAGTTTTGCTCGAAAACCCCGGAAAACGCAAAAGCATGAAAGCTGCCATGCGGTCCCTTTCAAAGCCGGATGCTGCTAAGGCAATTGCCAGCCAAATCATCGAACTGGCCGGAGTAAAAAGCTCATGATGAGTATCGTTTATGTGTTCTGGATGTACGTTGTCCTGTTTGCCGTTATCGGCGCGATGCGAGGTTGGGCAAAAGAGCTATTGGTCAGTTTTAGCGTGATCCTGGCTTTGACAACCAACCATGTGCTGCGTCGGTATATCCCGATCGTCGCAGCTTTGCCAGAGGATAGTTCGTCCCTGTTTTGGATCCGCACCATGATCCTGCTGACGCTGGTTTATTTCGGCTACCAGACTGTCATCAGCATTGCACGGCTGGCTTCACGCGCAACGCGCGAACGTCTACAGGATACGCTCTTCGGTATTTTCATGGGCGCTATCAACGGTTATTTGGTCGCCGGCACAATTCTGTTTTATTTGCACCAGGCCAATTATCCATTCCCGAATATCGTCAGCCCACCAACGGGCGATGTGCTTACAAGAGTCCAAACTTTGATGAACTGGATGCCGCCGCACCTACTGGGCGAACCGGGTATTTACTTTGCTGTGCTGCTTGCTTTCATTTTTGTTCTTGTTGTATTTATCTAGAAATGGCCTAACTGACTATGTCTAAAGTTCACTTCATCGGCATCGGGGGCAGCGGACTTTCCGCAATCGCCCGTCTCCTGTTGGAGCGCGGGGATATTGTCACGGGTTCAGACCGCGTGCTTTCCCCCTTTGCCGCTGAATTGCAAAAAGCCGGTGCGACGGTTTACATCGGCCACCACCCGCGCAACATCACCGGCGCCGACTGGGTGATACGCTCGTCTGCCATCTCCGACGATAATCCCGAAGTCAAGGCTGCGCTGTTAGCAAAGATCCCCGTCTACAAACGCGCGGATTTCCTTGGCCAGCTTATGGCCGATAAGGTCGGGATCACTGTGGCCGGCACGCATGGCAAGACCACGACCACCGCCATGATCGCTTGGGCTCTGACCGAGCTCAACCGCGACCCTTCCTTCATTGTTGGCAGCACTCTGAACAATTTAAGAGTCAACGCGCATGCGGGCAAGGGCAACGCCTTCGTCATCGAAGCGGACGAGTACGACCGCATGTTCCTGGGACTCAAGCCGCGCATCGAGGTTATCACCAACCTCGAACATGACCACCCAGATATCTATCCCACCTTCGAAGACATGTACGCCGCCTTCGAAGCGTTCGTGGACCTGCTGCCTGCTGACGGTACCCTGATCGTTTGCGCCGATGACAGTGGCGCTGCTGCGCTGATCAACCATGCCCGCAAGGATGGGAAAGCCGTGGTCGGTTATACGGTGCAGGGCGAGATGACCATCAACAGCCCAACCTGGATCCAGGCACGTGCGCTCAAACCGAATCCAATGGGTGGCTTTAGTTTTGATGTGGCCTCGAACCTGACCGGCAGTCTGTCCTCGGTCAAGGTGGATTTACAGATCCCCGGCGTACACAATGTTCGTAATGCGCTGGCTGTCCTGGCGGTCATTGAATTGCTTGGCCTGTCCTCACAGAAAGCGGCCGAAGCGCTGGCAAAATTCAGCGGAACGGGCCGCCGGTTCGAGCTGCGCGGCGAGGTGGCAGGCGTGACGGTCATTGACGATTACGCCCACCACCCCACCGAGATCACGGCAACTTTGGCCGCGGCGCGTGCCCGCTACCCGGGGCGCCGCATCTTGGCGGTCTGGCAGCCACATACCTACTCACGGACGCAGACTCTTTTCACCGAGTTCAGTCGTGCCTTCAAGGACGCCGATGAAGTCATTGTCAGCGAGGTGTATGCCTCCCGCGAACCAAAACAGGATTTCACTTCTGCGGAGATCGTCAGCGCCATGCCACATGCATCTGCACGCTATATCGGTTCCTTGAAGGAAATCAGCCATTATCTGATTGAACAACTCCAATCCGGCGATGTATTACTGGTACTGTCCGCCGGGGACGCAGACCAGATCAGCACGGATGTGCTGGCTGGCTTACAGGAAAGGTAGGAACCCATGCCAAAGGAAGAGAAAAAACGCACGTTCGAATCTGAGACCCTGATCCTGCCCGCGTTGAAAATGATCCTGGTCGATGCCGAAAAAGGTGATAATCACCAATTGACCAAAAAAGCAAAGCAAAAAGCAGCCAAGGATCTCAATGAAGAAACCGTCCTTAGGATTATCGATAAGTTGATTGCGAAAGATTAGCAATGCTCCCGGCGGCGTCCCGCCGCCGAGGACGGCAGCTAGAGCAATGTTAATGCCCACCACCCTCCCCCTCCCTACCCTGCGCGCCGCGTTTGGCGACCGGCTGCAAGAGCATGTGCCGCTTGCGCCGTATACCAGCGCGCGAATCGGCGGTCCGGCAGATGCGCTCCTTACTGTCACATCGGCAGACGAGCTGGCTGAAACCGTTACACGTCTGTGGGAGCTGGAACTCCCTTATGTGATTCTGGGCGGCGGCTCGAATATGCTGGTCAGCGACAGAGGGGTGCGCGGGGTCGTGGTACTGAACCGGGCCAAGGCTGTCCGTTTCGATAAGGGAAGCAAGCCAAGGGTCCATGCTGAAGCGGGAGTGGTGATCGCCAACCTGGCGCGCCGCGCCGCCTCTCACGGACTGGCAGGCCTTGAATGGGCAGCAGCCGTCCCGGGTACCATCGGCGGGGCCGTGTATGGTAATGCGGGCGCGTTCGGCGGCGATATGGCTGGCAGTCTCATCCACGCTGAACTGCTCACAGGACAGGGCCGCGAAACCTTGCCGCGTGAAAAAATGGAGTATGGGTATCGTACGTCGGTTTTGAAGCGCCGCGCATTAAAAGTGGTAGTACTTTCGGCTGAATTACGTTTAGAGCACGGCACAAAAGAGGTAGTGTCTGTTAAAATCAACGAGTTCAGCGAACGCCGAAGAGCCACACAACCGCCGGGCGCCAGCATGGGTTCCATGTTCAAAAACCCGCCAGGCGATTTTGCCGGACGGTTGATCGAAGCAGCAGGCCTCAAAGGGAGGCGCATCGGCACAGCTGAGATCAGCCCTGTGCACGCCAATTTTTTCATAAATCACGGCCAGACCAAAGCGGAGGATGTGCGCGCGCTCGTGAATCTGGCCCAAAAAACGGTTGCCGATAAGTTCAGCGTCAACCTGGAATTGGAAATTGAATTGGTAGGCGAATGGTAGAAGTGCATAAGACGCAAATCGTAAAACGTAACGCGAAAAACGTAAAGTGTGAAGCGCAAAAGTGAGATGGTTATGAATTATCAGGAATGGGAAGAATTTGTACCGCAGGAATTCAAGGCGGATTCGCTTTGGAAAATGACAGCCTATCGCTATGCGTTATTTGCTTCTGATCTGGGATGGTCTGACGTGACGAAATTGATAAAAGACAAACGAACAATAGAAATTGCTGACCAACTTTATCGGTCTTTAGGTTCCATAAGTGCCAACCTTGCAGAAGGCTACTCGCGTGGACGCACACTCAGGGAAGAGCAAGCAGAATATCTTGCCGAAAATATCATCGAAAGTTTATTGCAAACTATACCTTTTGCAGAATAAGAGCCTGAATTACGAATTACGTTTTACGTATTACGAGAAAAGAACATGTCCAAATCTGCCAACCCCAAACTCCGTATCGCCGTCCTCTTTGGAGGGCGCTCAGGCGAACATGAAGTCTCGCTCATGTCCGCGCGGTCGGTGTTGTCTGTCCTGGATGCGGACAAATACGAGGTCACGCAAGTAGGTATCACCCACGATGGGCGTTGGTTCACAGGCGCAAACGCGATCGAAGAACTGGAAAACGAGACGACCAACGGCCTGGAGCAGGTGATTTTCAATCCTGACCCGTCGGAGCGTGGCTTGTATGTGTTACTGGATTCAAAATACACAAAACTGACCGACATCGACGTCTTTTTCCCCGTCATGCACGGGACGTATTCCGAAGACGGCACCATGCAAGGTCTGCTCGAGATGGCGGATGTGGCGTACGTCGGCGCGGGCGTGGTCGGCTCTTCGGTTGGCATGGACAAAGGCATCTTCAAGGATGTGATGGTTGCCAACAACATCCCGGTGGTGGACACGCTGGTTGTCCTGCGCCGCGAGATAGAAGAGGATATGGAAGCCGTCATCCGTAAAGCGGAATCCATGTGCGGCTATCCCAGCTTTACCAAACCCGCCAACCTGGGCTCCTCCGTCGGAATAACCAAGTGTAACAATCGCTCCGATTTGCAAGAAGGCCTGTTCGAAGCCGCCGCCTATGACCGGCGCGTGCTGGTCCAGCGCGGCATCAAAAATGCGCGCGAGATCGAAGTCAGTGTGCTGGGCAACGATGATCCGCAGGCTTCTGTGCCCGGCGAAGTGGAACCCAGCCGCGAATTTTACTCCTACGAATCCAAATACGTGGACGGCACATCCGGGCTGCTCATCCCTGCCCCGCTCTCCCCCGAAACGACCGAAATGGTCCGCCAGATCGCCGTCCGCGCTTATAAAGCCATCGATTGTGCCGGGATGGCGCGTGTGGATTTCCTGCTCGAGAAGGATACGGAGGCCATCTACCTGAACGAGGTCAACACCATCCCCGGCTTCACCCAGATCAGCATGTACCCCAAGCTGTGGGATGCCACCGGCCTGCCTTATGCCAGGCTGGTCGACCGCCTGATCGAACTGGCCCTGGAACGCAAGGCCGAACGCGATCGCACCAGGCACGAATACCGGAGTGGATCATGAGCGCAAAAAGAACTTCCTCCCGCTCCGAAAATGAGCGCCAGAAACGCCGCTCAGGGACGCAACAATCGCGCCCGACCAAGAGAAAATCGCGTGCGCGCAGCAAGAGCGGCTACCGGGAACTGCCGCCCATCACCGCGCGGGGCGTGGTCAATGAATTTGCCATCGAGCGTCGCAAAAAAGCCGGGAAGCGTCGTTATACCGCAGCCTTCAGCCTGCCGCGCCCTCTGCTCCAGATGCTACCGGCAATGCCACGAGAGAGAATCCGACCCGGCTGGCGGTTGTTATCCTTCGTCCTGGTGTTACTCTTCGGGATCGGTCTTTACTTATTCTTGTCTCTACCGCTGTTCCGCGTGAACAGCGCACAAATCACCGGCAACCAGCGCATTTCTACCGACGAGCTCAACGCCGCATTGGAACTGAACGGGCGTCCGATTTTTCTGCAAACACCCGCCCGGATCAAAGAAAAGGCGCTTCAGGCTTACCCCGAGCTTGCTTCCATTGATGTGACCGTTGACCTGCCGAACATCGTCTCCGTCAAGGTTACCGAACGACAACCGATCATCCAGTGGCAGCAAGACGGCGGTTACGCGTGGATCGATGAAACGGGAACAGCCTTTCGTCCACGCGGCGAAGCGCAGGGTCTCATCCTCGTCCAGGCGCT
>Ga0105104_10001698_pt1 | contig 16446 bp, 15 predicted proteins | sample PPLLaktember2015_3_FD_87034 | JGI IMG/M metagenome (GOLD analysis project Ga0105104, IMG submission 87034) | Freshwater sediment microbial communities from Prairie Pothole Lake near Jamestown, North Dakota, USA - PPLs Lake P7 Core (6) Depth... | ecosystem: Environmental > Aquatic > Freshwater >... | reverse complement strand
CGTTCTCCTTCTGGATCTGGATTGGAAATGGGGTATTGGATATTGATGGTGTTGTTCGGGGGGGTATGCTAAAGCACCCCTGCCAGCAGGGCCAGGACCACACCACCGGCAACGACACTGCCCAACTGCCCGGCAGCGTTGGCGCCCATGGCATGCATCAGGAGGAAGTTCTCGTAATCATATTCCTGCCCAAAACGCTGGACGATGCGGGCAGACATGGGAAAAGCGCTGATGCCTGCTGCGCCGATGAGCGGGTTAAATTTCTTGCCGGAGAGCACGTACATCAACTTGCCGAAGAGCACACCGCCCATGGTATCGATGATAAAAGCCAGCAAACCAATCCCCAGGATAACCAGCGTCTGCACCTGGAGGAACTTACCGCCTTCCATGGTGCCGCCAATCACGACGCCCAGGAACAGGGTGGTGAGGTTGGACAGCTCGTTCTGCGCGGCCTTGTTCAGACGTTCCACAGCGCCGGATTCGCGGATCAGGTTGCCGAACATCAGGGCCGCGATCAGTGGGGAGGCTTTCGGGGCGATCAGCGAAACCAGGATGGTAACGACGATCGGGAAGAGGATGCGCACCGCACGGGAGATTTCTTGCTGCGTATAAGGCATTCTCACCTTACGCTCGGCATCGGTGGTAAGCAGGCGCATCACCGGAGGCTGGATGATCGGCACCAACGACATGTAGCTGTAAGCCGCGACGGCGATGGGTCCTAGAAGCTCAGGCGCCAGCTTGGACGATACGTAGATAGCGGTCGGGCCATCGATTGCTCCGATGATGCCGATGGAAGCTGCCTGGTTCATCGGGAAGCCAAACGCCAGGGCCAGCATGAGGGTGCCAAAGATGCCAAGCTGGCCTGCCGCCCCCAGGAGCGCCATCTTCGGGTTCTCCAGGAGAGGGCCAAAATCGGTCATCGCACCGACCCCGATAAAAACAAACAGCGGGAAGAGCTCGGTGGTGATCCCGGCCTTATACAGGACACCCAGGAATCCTTCTTCTCCGGCCACCCCGGTGAGCGGCAGGTTGGTGAGAATAGCTCCAAAGCCGATCGGCAGCAGCAGAAGGGGCTCATAATCTTTGGAGATCGCCAGGTAGATCAACACTCCGCCTACCACAATCATGACGATGTTCTGCCATGACAGGGCGAGGACTGCATCAAAGAGGATAGTGAGTTGGGAAAGGTCCATGATGCTCCTCACGCAAAGCGGACGATCACATCGCCGAAGGACACCTTCTGCCCGTCGGTGACCTCCACGCTGGCGATGATCCCCTCACGAGGGGTCCGGATGGCAGATTTCATCTTCATCGCTTCGAGGGCACACACTTGCTGGCCTACAGCGACATGATCCCCGGGCTTAACCAGGATGTCCAGAATGATGCCGGGCATGGGAGCGCGTATATCGCCACCCGCCCCGTTTGCCCCGGAGGGCTGGGGCTGCGGTCTCGGCGCAGCCTGTACTCTGGGCGCCTGGGCTGGTGGTGCAGCAGGGGCAACCCGAGCAGGTGCCGGTGCGGGCGCGGCGGTGACAGGGCCGGTCAGAATGTCGTCCAGGGTGACCGAATACGCTTTTCCGTTCACGGTGACCTCGATCGGAGAGGTGGTCAGATCGCCGATCTCAACTTCGTAGGTTTTTCCATTGACTGTGACAGTGATTTGACGCTTCATTCCATCCTCGCCTATCTTTTATTTAGACCGCTGTCTTGTGGGGCGTTGATCCGGTTTGCCATCCACCAGGCGCCACGTCCGTGTTCCAGAGTGCTGCCAAGGCTGCTTTGGGTTTGCGAGCGAACGTAGGCTACCGCGGCAGCGATAGCAGCCACCACTTCTGACTCATCTTCTTCCTGATCCTGAACGGCGGTGACCGTAAGCGCAGGTGCGGAAAGTTCTACTTCATCCGCGGTTTGGGGTTGTTCGGTTTTCGCTGGGAAAAGCGCCTTCAGCAGGACTATGGTCAGGATGAATAAGGACATGAAGGCAAACGCAACGATCAGGCCCACGATGCTGAGGGTCAATCCTTCAAGAAGGGGGTTCAAGGCAACTCCTCCAGTCTTTTATGTTCGATCACGTTGTACCGGACGCTTCCCTGCATTACAGGGGGATGTTGCCGTGTTTCTTGGGCGGCAGCTTGGTCTGTTTATCCCGCAGCAGCTCGAGTGCGGCGATCAGCTTCGGGCGGGTTTCGGAGGGCAGGATGACGTCGTCGATGTGACCTCCGGAAGCCGCGTTGTAGGGATTGGCGAACTTGGAACGGTATTCGGCGACCAGGCGTGCACGCTCGGCTTTTGGATCGGAGGCGTCTTTCAGCTCCTTGCGGAACAGGATACTGACGGCTCCCTCAGCACCCATCACGGCGATCTCGGCGGTTGGCCAGGCGTATACCATATCTGCACGCAGGTGCTTGCTGCCCATCACGATGTAGGCGCCGCCGTATCCCTTGCGGGTGACGACCGTCAGTTTGGGAACGGTGGCCTCGGAGTAGGCAAAGACGATTTTGGCACCGTGGCGGATAATGCCGCCGTGCTCCTGCGCCACACCGGGCATAAACCCAGGGGAGTCGGAGAAGGTGATGATGGGCAGGTTGAAGGCGTCACAGAAGCGCACGAAGCGGGCGATTTTGTCGGAGGCATCGATGTCGATGACGCCGGCCATCACCATGGGCTGCTGGCCGACCACGCCTACGGACTGCCCGTGCAAACGGGCAAACCCGACGATGGCGTTCTGGGCGAAACCGGCGTGCACTTCCAGGAAACTGCCGAGGTCGAAAACGCCGTTCACCACCGACCGCATATCATAGGGGGTGGTTGGGTCGACGGGGACCAGGGTGTTCAGGTCGGTGTCCATGCGCCACGGATCGTCGGTGGGGGTGACTGCCGGGGGCTGCTCGGTGTTGTTCGATGGCAGGTAGCTGAGCAAAGAACGGGTGAGCTCAAAGGCATGCTCTTCGGTCTCCACAGCAAAATGTGCCACACCGCTTATGGTCGAGTGGGTGGTAGCACCGCCGAGGGTCTCCATATCCACGACTTCCTGGGTGACCGCCTTGATCACCTCAGGGCCGGTGATGAACATATTGCCGATCCCCTTGACCATCAGGATAAAGTCGGTGATGGCGGGCGAATAAACCGCGCCGCCAGCGCAGGGTCCCAACTCGACGCTGATCTGGGGCACCACCCCACTGGCCAGGGTGTTGCGGTAGAAGAGTTCGCCGAAAGCCCACAGACTGTAGACGCCTTCCTGGATGCGCGCCCCGCCTCCATCGCTCAAGCCGACGACCGGCACGCCCGCCTGCATAGCCATATCCATCACCTTGGCCACTTTTTGCCCGGCGACTTCGCTGAAAGAGCCGCCCAGGACGGTGAAATCTTGGGCGTAAAGGCATACACGGCGGCCGTTGACCTTGCCAAAACCGGCAACCAGGCCATCTCCCATGGAGCGGTCCTTGTCCACCCCAAAATCGCTGTGACGGTGGACCATGAACGGGTCGATCTCCTGGAAGGTGCCTTCGTCCAGGAACCGGGAGATCCGTTCACGTGCGGTCAGCTTGCCTTTGGCGTGCTGTGCATCGATGCGTGCCTGACCGCCGCCGGCGGAAAGCTTCTTTCGATATTCTTTTAGGGTGTCAATGAGCTCATCGTGGGGAGTCTTTTCCCGCTGCTCTTGACCAACCTGGTCCTTCGACTCCATTAAAGCTTCATCCATGATTTGGTTTCCTCCATATCATGAAAATCTAGGATCAGTGGATACGGGATGTCGTTGAGCGGAATCAATTGCCTGTTCCATCGGTCTGTGTCTACCATGAGAGAGTCTAACTTTGGATGTCTGACATTACAAGTGATGTTGTTCAGCATGGTAGCCGTTGATTGTCATATGATGTGGTCTCCATTTCTGGTCCTGGATTGTTATCGAGATTGCCGATGGATTATATCCATTATAACGACTCATCCAAAAACCGGGGGCTGCTGTCTGGACAATACGAATCCCACGCCTCGGAGACTCCGTGCGTTCAACGGCGATGAGGTTGGGATTCGATGAGGGCGTGCGCGGGCTCCGATTGACAGCATACCCTGGCGAAAGGGACGAGGCAGTCCCGGATAGAGGATGTCTGGTGGATTATTCCTTTGGACTACTCCTTTAAATAAGCACTCTTGATGACCTCCGACTCTTTCAATTCATCCGAGGTTCCCTGGGCAATTACTTCCCCTTTTTGGAGGACATACCCATAGGAAGCGATCTCCAGGGTCAGGCTGGCATTCTGTTCGACCAGGAACACGGTCGTGCCAGCCTGGTTGATTTTTTGGATGGTCTCGAAATTCTGCTCAACCAGGATTGGCGCCAGGCCCAACGAAGGTTCGTCGAAGATCATCAGATTCGGGCTGCTCATCAAACCGCGGCCGATGGAGAGCATCGACTGCTCCCCTCCAGACATGGTGCCGGCTACCTGGGCGACGCGTTCCTTAAGGCGGGGGAAGAGCTGAAAAACCTTCTCCTCCTGTTCGTCGATCACGCGTTTATCGTTTTCTTTGAAAGCACCCATGCGCAGATTTTCCGCCACGGTCATCTTGGGGAAGATCCGTTTGCCTTCCGGTACAATGGATATGCCGCGCCGGACGATTTTGTGGGTTTTTTCTCCGGTGATGGTTTGCCCATCGAAGCAGATCGCCCCCCGGATAACTTTTACCAATCCAAGGACAGCTTTGATCAGGGTGGACTTGCCTGCACCGTTCGAACCCAGCAGGCAGACTATTTTCCCTTTCTCCACCTGGACGTTGACGTTCCGGAGCATCTCGTTGCGTCCGTATACCGTTGTGACATCCTCTAAAGTCAGGAGCATTTCAGCCATGCTTAGTGCCCTCGTTTTCCAAGATAAGCTGCGCGCACTTCCGGGTTGTGGGAGACCTCGTGGAAAGGTCCTTCGGCGATCTTCCGCCCGAAATTCAGGACCACCACGTGGTCGGTAATGGTACGGATGACCGACATCACGTGCTCGACGATGACAATGGTGATGTCCGTGGAGGCCTGCTGCACCTTGCGGATGTCTTCCATCAGCTCGGATATCTCCTCAGGGGTCATCCCGGCGGATGGTTCATCGAGGAGCAGCAGCTTCGGCTCCATCGCCATCGCCCGGCAGATCTCGACGCGCCGCCGGTCAATCTGTGGCAATGTCCCGGCGGCGGCTCCAGCTTTTTCGATTAGATTCTTGTTGAAGATATTGAGCAAGAAAAGCGCTTTATCGTGTGCGTCGGAGACCTCGTGCGCCAGCTTGTTCGGGCGGAAGACCGCATCGATGATCCAGGATTTCTGCCGGGGATGCATCCCGATAAAAATGTTGTCGATCACCGAGAGATCCAGGCAGAGACGGCTGGTCTGGAACGTGCGGGCGACGCCTCGGCGGGCGATCTCATGAGGTCCTTTGCCCAGCATGGATTCACCCTCGAAGAAAAAATCACCCGAGGTCGGGATGTAAAGACCGGTGATCATATTGAAGATGGTGGTTTTTCCGGATCCGTTCGGTCCGATCAACCCCAGGATCGTGCCACGCCTCACGTCGATATTGACACAGTCCACCGCCACCAATCCGCCGAAGGAGATCGATAAGTCTTTGGTCCAGAGGATACGATGGTTGTCGTTCATGCGGGTTTCCCTGCCGTAGTGGTTTCAGGTTTGGATTTCCTGGCGGGTTTTAAGCGGGCTAATATATCCTGGTAGTTCCTCGGGACGAAGGGGATTATTCCGCGCGGTTGGAAGATCAACATGACGATCAGCACCAGCCCATAGATCATGAAGCGGTAATCCTGGACGAAACGTAGTTTTTCCGGAAGGACGATCAGGAGCAAGGATCCGATCAGGATGCCGAGAATGTTGTCCATTCCTCCCAGGATAACGATGGATACCATCACCAGGGATTTTTCGAAGGTGAAGTTTGGGGGTGAGATGAATCCGACCATATGCGAGTAGAAAGCCCCGCTGAGGCCGATAAAGCAGTTCCCAAGCACGAAGATGACCAGCTTCCAGTAGTTCACCCGAACGCCGTTCGTTTTGGCAGCCACCTCGTCATCCCGGATGGTCGCCAGGGTAACGCCCACCCAAGAGTTATAGATCCGCCGGGTGGCTACAAAGAGCAGAGCGACCAGCAGGACGACGAAATAATAATAGTTGGCGTAATGGTGGAGGGTGACAAACCCCAGGTCAATGTCGGTATTGAACGAATATCCAAAAAGTGAGAAGAGAGGGATATTCTTGAGGCCCTGCGGACCACCGGTCCATTCCATGTTCTCTACCAGGATCACCACCATGAACTGGAAGGCAATTGTCACCAGCGCCAGATAATGGCCTTTGGTTTTCAGTACCGGGATGAAGAGCAGGATCGAAAACAATCCTGGGACGAGTGCACCAATGATCAGGCTCAACCAGGATGGAAAACCCAGGTCCAGCGCCAACAAACCGGCCGTATACGCGCCGAAAGCCAGGAAGGCGGCGGAGGCCAGGTTCATCATGCCGGTGCTGCCCAACTGAAGGTTGAGACCCAGGCAGCCGATCATGTACAATCCCGCGGTGATCAAGATGAACAACCAGTAAGGGCTGGACTCCAGAACAAAGGGGACCGCTAGCAGAAGAACGGCAGCCGCAATCGAAGCGACCGTCCGCTGCTCGGCGAATGCCTGGCGGACAGAGGCGAGCAGTGCGGGCTTGCGCTTGAAGAGGACCAGCAAGATCACCCCGAGGACCACGTCGCCGATCAAAAATTCCCCCCCATCGGTAAGGAACAGCGCCATGATCAGCGCGTAGCCAACAATTACAATGCCCAGGACCAGGAGAATGCCCTTGGACCCGAGGCCGGTTTTTTCTTGTTCAATCATGCTCGCTCTCCTCCTAAACCTATACACGCTCGTACACTTTTTCACCCAGGATCCCCGTGGGGCGGAACACGAGGAACAGGATGACGATAAAGAAAGCGAAGACACGTTTATTCTCTGCTCCCATGGGCAGAAGGGCAGCTGCAAAGGTCTCCAACAGGCCGAAAAGGATGCCGCCGACGATGGCGCCGTACACATTCCCCAACCCGCCGATGACAGCCGCCGAGAATCCGATGACGCCCGCGATGGCGCCCATGTTAAACATCACCTGGCCGTAATAAAAACCGTTCATAATCCCGGCGACGGCTGCCACGGCAGCACCAATAAAGAAGGTGATATCCACCGTCCGGTCGAGGTCCACGCCCATCATCATGGCGGCTTCCCCATCCTGGGCGACGGCGCGGATCGCAGACCCCATCTTGGTTTTGGTGATCAGGAAATTGACCAGGATGATGATCAGGACGCCAACGGCAAAGATAATCACGTTCTCATAGCGGATGACGACATCTCCGATGGCAAACGATCCCTGGGGAAGCAGCCCCGGGAACCCCTTCGGATCGGATCCACGTGGATAGAGGACGCGCACCGCCTCACGGAGGGCTATGCCGAGACCCAGGGTGACCAGCAGACTGATCAGCATAGGCGCTTTGCTGACGGGTTTCACACACAGGCGGGCGGTGATGATACCGACCGCTGCGGTCAGCACCATCGATCCCACGAAAAGAAAGACCACTGTGGCGAATGTGCTTTGGATCAATCCCACCGACTCGGCGAAGGAGTATAAAATGAGCGCCATGAACCCACCCAGCATGAAGAAATCGCCGTGGGAAAAGTTGATCACGTTCAGGACGCCAAAATATAAGGTAATGCCAACGGCAACCAGGGAATACATGATCCCCAGCATCAGGCCGTTGATGGACTGCTGGACAAGCATCTCCAGGAAAGACATCTGCGCGTTCTCCCTCCAGTAAGGTGATAATGACCTGGATTCAATATCTTAGAAGACGGGGCGCCTGTTCAATGATAAGCGTCCCGGAATTGTCATGGCGAGAGGAGGGGCGGTCTGATGACACGACCGCCCCTCGATATCAAGCGTGAACTTCTATGGTAGACGTCCCTTGTCCTTCATAAACTGGATGCCAGGCAGGACGCGTTTCCCCGTGGCATATTCGGATTGGTTGTAAGGAACCCACTGACCATCCTGGCTGATGTAAGCGGTGATCAGCGGAACCACATTTTGACCATATTCGTCAAATGAAACCGTGCCGATGATGGTGTCTTTGTCTTTGACGGTTGCCAGTTCTTCTGCAACCTTCTTGCGGTCGGGGCCAACTTTCTCGATCGCATCAATGATCAAAGCCGCAGCTGTGTAGGCGAAGGGGCCGTATGCCTCGGGAGGTTCCTTGTAGCCAGCCGCCTCGTATTTCGCCTTGAAATCCTTCCCACCGGGGAGCTCTTCGAGGGGGGCGCCTTCGAGGAACGAGAGCACGCCTTCTGCCTCAGCACCCAATGCTTCATTGAAGCTGTTGTTTTTGATCCCCGAGGTGCCGTCGAATTGAGCATTGATCCCCAGTTTGACCATCTGCTTGCGGATGGGGATACCCAGGGGGGTCAGGCCGCCGAAGTAGATAAAGTCCGGGTCTTCTGCTTTGATCTTGGTCAGTTCAGCCGTAAAGTCTTGCTGGTCTGTGACCACACCTTGGATGGACAGAATTTCGCCGCCCAGTTTCTTCCAAGCCTCGCTGAAATATTCCATATGGCCGCGGCCATAGTCCGACGTGTCATGGATGATAGAGACTTTCCGGAATCCCCAATCCCAGGCCATCTGGGCATTGACATCGTTCTGCTGGATCATGGTCCCATTGACGCGGAACACTTCCAGGTAATCGTTGCCGTAGGTGATGGCAGGCAGTACGGCTCCCCAGACGATGGAGGTCAATCCCTGGTTGTGGAAGGTGTCCACCGTGGATATGGCCACCATGGAACAATAGTGGGAAACCGAGGCAACGATCTTGGGATCGCTGGAGGCTTTCAACGCAGCCTGAACCCCAACATCCGGCTTGCACTCATCGTCGATCAGTTCAGTCTCGTACGTATATTTACTGTTCGGATCCTCGTTGGCTTCTTTGACGGCGAGCAAGAAAGAGTTCTGTCCCCCTAAGCCCGGTCCTGCATTTCCCCCGGTGAGAGGTCCGATCCAGGCGAGCTTTACGGTTTCTTTTTCGGTTGCTTTTGGGGTGCAGGCTGTGACCAGGAAAGAAAAGATCAACAGCAGGCTGAGCAGGATGGTAATCGTCTTTCTTGAATGTTTCCAGATCTGAGAGGCGGGTATCATCTTCGGAATCTCCTTGGTCTTGCATAGGCAGTTGGGTAGGATGACCTCAAATCAGCACAGCTAACCTCAGGAATTCAAGGAATACCTATAGCAACCTGGATCGTTTGTATCTTTTTATGGATAAATTTATTCTTCGGTACCACCTCCTTCCCCGGTGTGCGGGTTTCGACCTGCGAACATCCCGCGCCTGACGAATGGTAATAATTTCCATCCAGGCGAGACGGAAACGTGCTTGGTAGTACACTTCTGTTGTACCAAATATAAAATCCACCCCGTTTGTACCTAATAATAGGAACATCCCCATCAATAACCCAATGTCAAAAATAATGGGATTGGGGTGAAATTCTTCACATTTAATTTATGACAAATGCATTTTTTAAATATTTGTGCGGAGTAAACTAACAGTTTTGGATTATGCAATCAACAGCCAGAGCATTCCCACCGTGAAGATACAACTGAACACCAACGCCGGAGATGCAGCGCGTAGTTCCATCCTGCTGAGAGGTGGAACCTTCCCGTCAGAACCATGGACTGGCTTTGGTACAGCCAACAGGATATTTTTGGCCGACCAGATTAAACCGATCATCAGGATCATGACATCGATGATTGGGACAATCTCCGAAAACTGGGCCGTCATGACGGCCGGGCTGAGGCTGAGCAGGTCCCAACCCCATCCAAATGGGTCTGATAGTACCGGGAGAATGTAAGAAAGCTTGCCAAATGCGAACGAAACGGTAAATGCGATCCAGGTGGTAAACCCCAAGGGGAGAACCGCAAAGCTCATAGCAGAGAAGATTTTCGAGACCGAACCGGTCCTTCCAGACCACCGCTGGCCCGCCCAAACAGCCAGCCATAATGCCCCAGGGATCAGCCCCAGGACGAGGGTCAAGAATGACAGCGCATACCCCCACCATTCCATGGATCCAACGTTAAAAACCGCCGATTTGATGGCACCCCATGGACCCAAAAACACGATCGAGAAGGCTGCCACGCTGCCGAGGAACACCAGACCCATCCAGGCTTCGTCCATTCGCTTTGACGCCCGGGAATGCAGGTCTGCCCCGAACGGCCGCAGGTATACTCCCATGTTGTCCTCCGGGCAGGTCCGTAAGCACTCCATACACAATCCGCAGTTCGTATTCCGATTCAGGGCTGCCGGGAAATTCATCCAGGGACAGCCGTAGCCTTCGATACAGCCGGAGTAACAGGTCTTCACGGTATGCCGGGTGCAAACGGCGGAGTCACGAACCCGCACTTCAACCGGTGACACCTGGGAGTACCACCCGATAAATCCTCCCATAGGACACACGTACCGGCAGAACGAACGGCGTTCAAAGATCAGGCTTATGGCAGCGGCCGCCGCGATGAGCCCGAGAAAAACCCAGGCGGTTACTCTGGGGACGGTCAGTGTCACGCCCGCAAACAAGCCGATGACGATAAAGGCTGCTGCCTGGATCCCGGTGTTGGCCAGCTTGCGCGGCCAGCGCAGGTTCCATCCAAGCCCACGGGTGCCTCTTTGCACCAGGGATCCCTGCTGCAGCCACTCCCCCGGCATGGGGATAGGACAGACACTGCACCAGACCCGCCCTCCCAGGGGGATCAAGACCAGCTTCAAGACCGTCCACCAGGCGATCCACACAAAGATGATGGCAAAATTCAAACCGCCGACAGGTGTGCCGAAAAAACCCGCCAGGATAGTAAACAAAAAACCTGCCAGCAGCAAGAAACGCAGGAGAAACAGCGTCCAGCGGTTCGAGAGCAGACTGCGCGCCCAGGATAAGCGGGTAATTTCCAGCCGGCTGGGATGCGGATGATTGGAAGAGGACACGGCGGTTTTTCCTTGCCTTCAGGATAGTGGATGGCTTTGAATCGAACAAGTGGGAACTGACCCCGCCTGACTAGGCATAATTGCCCAGATCTGTATGGAAGGTGATAGGCAGAATCTTGACAATAACGATCTGTAAAATATAATTACTATTGCATATCGGGAGGCGATCAAGACATGACAGAGGTATACTCCGAAATCCTTAAGGCCGTAGAGCAGTCCCCTCAATATTATGAAAACATCGCCCAGACCATCGGGCGCACGCCTTTGGTCAAGTTGAACCGGGTGATCCCCGGAGGATTGGGGTGTATCTGTCTTGCCAAGGTCGAAACGTTCAACCCGGCAGGTTCCTCCAAGGACCGCATCGGCATCACGATCATCGAGGATGCCGAACATCGTGGGCTGATAAAGCCGGGTGGGACCATTGTCGAAGCGACCTCGGGGAATACGGGAGCAGGTCTGGCCGTGGCGGCGGCGGTAAAAGGCTATAAGTGCGTTTTCGTCATGCCGGATAAAATGAGCGAGGAGAAGGTGCGTTTTCTGCGCGCCTTTGGCGCTCGGGTGGTGATTACTCCCACGGCGGTTCCGCCGGAGGATCCGCGCAGTTACTATAATGTCGCCAAACGGATTGTCGATGAGACCCCCAACAGCATCCTGGCAAACCAGTACCACAATCCGGCAAATCCGCTCTCTCATTACCTGACGACCGGACCAGAACTCTGGTGGCAGACCGCCGGGCAGATCGCCGTCTTCGTCGCCGGAATGGGCACAGGTGGGACGATCACTGGTGCGGGACGGTACCTTAAAGAGCAAAATCCACAGGTCAAACTGGTGGGTGTGGATATCCGTGGTTCCCTGCTGTATGATACCTGGCGTCAGGGAAAACTGCCGGAAGATCCGTACTTGAAAACGTACAAAATCGAAGGGATCGGAGAAGACTTTCTGCCCAGTACGATGGACCTCAGCCTGATCGACGAAGTCGTCCAGGTGGATGACCGCGAATCGTTCCTGATGGCCCGCCGCCTGGTTCGCGAAGAAGGGATCTTCTGCGGCGGATCCTCGGGTTCCGCGGTGGCTGGAATGCTCAAATCCACCCTGGTGCAGGCTTTGGCCCCCGGGCAGATTGCCGTGGTCCTGCTCCCCGATTCAGGGGACCGCTATCTGAGCAAGATGTTCGACGACAACTGGATGCGGGAGAACGGCTTCTTGGGTTCAGACCGCTCTCAGGATAAGGTGGCTGACGTGCTGAATACCCATCCCCGCATGCCGTTGATCACCGCGCAGCCGAATACCCGGCTCACCGAGATGGTGGCGATGATGAAGGAGCACGATATCTCACAGGTGCCGGTTGTGGATAATGAAAGGAAACCCCTGGGAATTGTCACAGAGGTGGACTTGTTGAGCCACCTGGCGCACGCCGACCATATTCACGATCCACAGGAAACCATCGAACCCATCGTCAATCCGAATCTGGTGACCGTCACCCCCCAGGACAGCGTCGAGCATGTATTAAGCGCTTTCGAACGGGGAAAGGTAATCGGGGTAGTCGAGGGGGAGAGGTTGGTCGGGATGATTACGAAAATCGACCTGATCGACTACCTGACCCGCAAAATCGTCTGAGGGATCCTTTTTGGCGTCGAAGTGTAATATAGACACAACTACCATAATGTTCTGATCGGAATAATGTCATAGATATACCATTGGTTGTCAATCTTGATGTAATAGGCGTCTATCACAGCATAGATCGTTTCGTAGTGAACGACAGCCCGATCGCCATCTAGTTCAATTCTGACAATTTTGAGTTCTTTTTCCTGGTATGGCTCCTCGATCCCATCGTATGCTGCCCCATAGTATGCTGCTGGCATACGACAATCTCCAGCCGCAAATATTGCTCGATTCTCCTCAGCGGTGATGTCTCTATTCTCGGCTTTTGCCGTCGCAAGCAGTTCGGTCGCCTTCTCTCGAGCATTCCAATCTGTCTGATATCCAGCCTTCATATCAGTTCGGTAGGAGCCTTGAAATGGCTGTTCACGGCCATACAATCCCTTGACCATTATGTTCTGGTCGTCAGCATAAGGCGTGTCGACCAGATCGACCAGGACTATATCGAATTCTTAATATCGTGCAGGCGGCACAGCCGCCTGCACGATATTAACTTTCCGATAGGTTCTTACGCCGAAGCCAGGGCGTTCTCCAGGTCTTCCAACAAATCGTCGACGTGCTCGATGCCGACCGACAACCTGACCAGGTTTCCCGGCACCTCCAGGGGGCTGCCGGTTACGGAGGCGTGGGTCATGGAGGCAGGATGCTCGATCAGCGATTCGACCCCTCCAAGGCTTTCGGCGAGGGTGAAGACCCGGGTGGCTTCCACCATCCGCCGGGCGGCATCGGCTCCACCTTTCAGCGTGAGCGAAATCATCCCCCCAAATTTCCGCATCTGGCGTTTGGCAACCGCATGCCCCGGGAAATCGGGAAGGCCAGGGTACAGCACCCGCTCTATTTTTGGATGCCGGACGAGGGCCTGCGCAATTTGCATGGCGTTTTCGGAATGCCGCTCCATGCGAATCGCCAGGGTTTTGATCCCCCGCAGCGTCAACCAGCAGTCCATCGGCCCGGGAACGGCGCCTACCGCGTTCTGCAAGAATTTCAACCGCTCGTAGGCGGCAGGATCGGTGGTGACGAGCACACCCCCCACCACATCGGAATGCCCCCCGATGTATTTGGTGGTGCTGTGGATTACGATGTCTGCGCCCAACCGGAGCGGCTGTTGGAGATAGGGGGAGGCAAACGTGTTGTCGACAGCGATCCAGATATCATCCCGGTAGGCCTGTACAAGGGATGAGATCTCCGCCAGGTCGGCAATTTTCATCAAAGGGTTTGTGGGAGTTTCCAGCCATACCAGGCGGGTCGCCGGCTGCAAGGCGGCCTGGACTTTCTCGGGCTGGCTCATGTCGACGTAGGAGAAGCACAACCCGTAATCCGCCAGTACACGTTCAAACAGGCGGTAGGTCCCGCCGTAGACGTCGTCGCCAGCCAGGATGTGGTCTCCTGGGTGGAGCAGGCGAAGGACAGTGTCAGTCGCTGCCATGCCGGATGAGAAGGCCAATCCATATGCAGGCTTCGAGTTCATCCCCGCACCGCCGTCCCCTTCGAGGGCTGCCATACAAGCTTCAAGGGCAGACCGGGTAGGATTTCCAGTACGGCTGTATTCAAACCCTTTGTTGCCGCCTACCCGGTCCTGCGCATAGGTCGAAGTAAGGTAAACGGGCGGGATCACCGCGCCGGTGGCAGGATCGGGGGACTGACCGGCATGGATCGCCAGGGTCTCAAAACGGGATTTTCCTTGCATGGGCTGCTCCATCGTCGATAATCTTGATTGACGTTGTCAATTTTGATTATATCAAGAATTGTGAACCGGTCCGATCAGGGACCCAGGACTTCATTCTGACTCCCCTGCCGGTATCCCTGCAAATCCAGCAAGACATATTTGAATCCAAGGTTCTTGAAAAATGCCACCACCGCCTGGCGTTTTTTCACCAGGCGATCGATCTCCCCCGAAGCGACCTCCAGCTGGACAGACGCCCGGTTGTAGCGGACACGCACGATCTCGAATCCCAGGTTGGCGAGAAATGATTCACCCGCGGCTATGCGCGCCAGTCCTTCCCGTGTTATCGATGTGCCGTATGGGAATCGCGAGGCCAGGCAGGGGGATGATGGGCGGTTCCAGGTTGGCATGCCCATCGACCGCGCCAGGCTGCGGATTTCCGGTTTGGTGAGCCCCGCTTCCAACAGCGGGCTGAGCACGGCCAGTTCGGTGGCAGCCTTTCTCCCCGGCCGGTAATCGCTTTGATCGTCGGCGTTCGATCCTTCCAATACGTGCCGGTATCCCCCCTGGCGAGCGAGTTCACCGATCAACCCCAGATCTGCCTTCTTGCAGTGGTAGCAGCGATCCGGGGGATTTGAAACGAAAAGCGGGTTGTCCAGGCAGTCGGATTCGATCACCCGGTGGGGAAATCCAAACTGCTCTGCCAGCCCCCGGGCAGCCGCCTCACTCTCGGGAGTTTCAACGAGAGATTGGATGGTGACTGCCAGCATCCGGTCCCCCAACGCCTGGTGCGCTGCAACCGATAATAAGCCGCTGTCCACCCCGCCGGAAAACGCAACTACCACCGAACCGAGGTCTCGCAGTCGCTGGTGGAGCGCCTGCCATTTTTGGATGGTTTCCGGAGAAACCTCTGCCGTTAACATAATCCGCTCTGAAAGCCTTTCCATGGGTCGGATCCACAACCGCCTTCTTCGACATATGGAATACTGTCATCAGGGAGAGGGAACTCCGGGGTTGGGTCTTTGTCCGGGGTGGACAGGAGCTTGTGGATGGCTTTTTCCATCTGATCGAGGCCGGATTCAGGCCGCTGGAACGATCCACCTTTAAGACGGTGTGGAAGAGCCAGCTCAGCGGCCAGGGCTATATCACGGTGCGTAATGGATATCCGGCCATCCAGAGCCGCCTGAGCCCGGGCTGCCTTCAGGATCACCAGGTCTGGTCGATGTCCGTCCACATTTAACGAAGAAGTCAGGGTAGCAATGGTCAGCAAATCATCTTGCGTGAAGCACACATGGTCGACCAGGGGGCGGGCGGCCTCGATCTGGCGGGAGAGGGCCTGCTCCTGCGCCAGCCAGGCGGCCCGGAAGCCCTCCGGGTCGGCCTCGAAGCCCAAATTGCGCTCCATGATCACCACCCGCTCGCGGGCCTCCCGGATGCCGTGGATGTCCACCGACAGGGCAAAGCGGTCCAGCAGCTGCGGGCGCAGCTCGCCCTCCTCGGGGTTCATCGTGCCCACCAGGATGAAGCGGGCCGGGTGGGCAAAGGAGATCCCCTCCCGCTCGACGATGTTCATCCCCATGGCGGCGCTGTCCAGGAGCACATCCACCACGTGGTCGTCGAGGAGGTTGACCTCGTCGATGTAGAGCAAGCCCCGGTTGGCGGCTGCCAGCACCCCCGCCTCGAAGCGCCGCTCGCCGCGCTGGATGGCCTGCTCGATGTCCAGCGTCCCCACCACCCGGTCCTCGGTGGCCGAAACGGGCAGGTTGACAAAGGCGATCTGGCGCCGGGCGGGGGGCAGCGCCTCGCCCCGCGCCAGCCGTTCCCGGCACTCGGTGCACAGGGAGGCGGGTTGGTCGGGGTCGCAGCCGAAGCGGCAGTCGGCCACCACCCCCACCTCCGGCAGGAGCGCCGCCAGGGCCCGCGCCGCGGTGGACTTGGCCGTGCCGCGCTCGCCCCGGATCAAGACCCCCCCGATGCGCGGGTCGACCGCATTGAGGACCAGCGCCCGCCGCATGCGCTCCTGGCCCACGATGGCCGTAAAGGGATAAATAGCCAGCATACAATTCCTTCTAAACGGGCGATTTGTTTGGCCGGCGAATGCTG
>Ga0105104_10001696_pt1 | contig 16462 bp, 4 predicted proteins | sample PPLLaktember2015_3_FD_87034 | JGI IMG/M metagenome (GOLD analysis project Ga0105104, IMG submission 87034) | Freshwater sediment microbial communities from Prairie Pothole Lake near Jamestown, North Dakota, USA - PPLs Lake P7 Core (6) Depth... | ecosystem: Environmental > Aquatic > Freshwater >... | reverse complement strand
CTTCCGAATGCGATTGCACGTCTTCCGAATGCGATTGCACGTCTTCCGAATGCGATTGCACGTCTTCCGAATACGATTGCACGTCTTCCGAATGCGATTGCAGATGGCAGAAATGGAATAATGGATGGCAGAAGCGCAATTGCATATGGCTGTACCAAAAAATTTCCACAAAATATTTGACAAAACAACAACCACCAACCCCCCCTTCGAAAATTTGAAAAAAAATATATGAGGATCTAAAATGAATAAAAACTTTGTTGACAACACCATTACAGCAAGTGGCTCTTTTGATGAAGAAAAAACCTTCTGGCTCAAAAACCTCGAGGGAGAACTCGTAAAGAGTCGATTTCCTTATAATTTTACCGGGAAAGATGTGTCGGATTACACCCGTGATCATATTGAGTTTCTCATCACCGGGGAACTCTATAAAAAAATTACTCACTTATCCAACAACTCCGACGCCAACCTCTTTGTCTTTTTATCGGCGGCGTTTACTCTTTTGCTGGGTAATTATACCGGGATGAACGATATCATCGTCGGTATACCTATCCTGGACCAACAAATCCAGGGGAACTTTCTGAATACCCTCCTGGCTTTAAGGAACCGATTAAACCCTAAAATGACCTTTAAAGAACTCTTAATTCAAGTGAAAAACTCCATCAACCAGGCTAATAAATACTCCAACTATCCCCTCGAACGCATCCTCTATTATCTAGGTTTACCCAAACATCGAAATGGTTTCCCCCTATTTGAAACCGTTATCATGCTGGAAGGCCTTCATAATCCATCATATATCGAAGGTATGAACCATAACTTGATGCTGGCTTTCCGCAGGGAAGAAAACCAAATCAAGGGTACCCTGGAATATAATTCAGCTTTGTATAACAAAGAGACTACCCAGCGGATTGGTTTCCACTTCATTAATTTGATGGAAAATGCCCTTTTAAACATCGATAAACCCGTATCTTCCATTGACTATTTATCGGGAGCCGAACTGCATCGATTATTGGTGGAATTCAACGAGACCACCGCTCCTTTCCCCCAGGATATGTTATTGCATCGATTATTTGAAGAGCAAGCAGCCAGGTTCCCGGATCACATCGCCGTGGTGTCTCAGGACCATGAAAGCGGCAAGCCGACCGGCATGACTTATAGCCGCTTGAACGAAAAATCCAACCGATTAGCCAGGTACCTCCGGGAACACAACGTAAGCAGGAATACTATTGTGGCAATAATGATACAACCTTCCATTTGGATGACCGTTGGAATTTTGGGAGTTTTGAAAGCGGGCGGCGCCTATATGCCCATCGATTATGAATCTCCTAAAGATAGGATCGAGTATATGTTAAGGGACAGCCGATGCCGGCATTTTTTAACCCTGGATTTCTTGATGGATCGCATTTCCATCGATGGAAAAAAAATTGCCGCCGACGATGATAACATTTATGAAGGCGATGCGTCCAATTTGCCCGCTGCCGGCTCCCCCGGTGACATATTCTATACTATCTATACTTCGGGAACTACAGGAAGCCCAAAAGGAGGATTGCTTTCTCATCGAAATATGGTTAACTATGCCACCTGGTTTATTAAAACTGCGGGCATCACCCATACCGACAAGACTATACTAACCGCTTCCTTTGCCTTCGACCTCGGTTACAGTGTATTTTACGGTTCTCTTTTGGGAGGCGGTCAATTGCATCTGCTGCCGAAAAACCAGTACATTGACCCGGAATATTTATTAAACTATATCAATGAAAACCATATTACCTTTCTCAAAGTAACCCCTTCCTTTTTTTCAGTTATTATTAATTCTTATGCTTTCTCTCCCGAAACCTGTTCATCCTTACGGTTGGTGGTGTTGGGAGGCGAAGCCATCATTCCCAGGGATGTGCAAACAGCCCATAAACGATGCAGCTTTATCAAGATTATGAACCATTATGGACCTACCGAAACAACCATCGGCTCTGTTTCACGCTGCATCGATTTCGATTGTTTTGAAGAATTTATCGCCGCCCCTACTATTGGGAAGCCCATTCAAAATACATTTGTATATATCCTGGACACCAATATGAACTTTGTTCCCGCAGAAGTCCCGGGTGAACTTTGCATCGGAGGAGATGGTGTCGGTCTCGGATACCTCAATAGGCCTGAGTTGACCGCGGAAAAGTTTCTTAACAAAAGTTTTTACGGGGTCCAGGGGCGGTTTTTACAAAAAGAGCCCCTGGCTGTTCTTTATAAAACCGGCGACCTCGCACGGTGGATGAAAGACGGGAATATCGAATTCCTGGGGCGAAAGGATAATCAAGTTAAAATCAGGGGATACAGGTTGGAACTGGGAGAAATCGAAAACCAGGTATTAAAAGCCCCCAATGTCCGGGATACCGTTATCATTGCCCGAGACTCCGAAGAAGATGGGAAACACCTCTGCGCCTATATTGTACCGTTTACACCCTCGGAACCTTTCAATATCGACGAATTAAAACATCATATTGCCAACCGCTTACCCGAATATATGGTTCCCCTTCATTTTATCGTCCTGGACCAACTCCCCTTAACACCCAACGGCAAAGTCGATTTAAAAGCTCTACCTTTACCTGGGTTAAAGAATGAAGGGGTTTATATCGCTCCCAGGAATGAATTTGAATCGAAAATGGCCGATATTTGGGTCGATGTTTTACATGTTCGCAATAAAAAAGTGGGAATCGATTCGAATTTCTTTGAACTGGGAGGTCACTCTTTAAGAGCCGCCGTTCTTGCTTCGAAAATCCATGAAGCCTTCCATGTAAATATACCTATCGTAAAAATCTTCGAATTGCAAACCCTTAAAGATCTCAGCAGTTTCATCGCCGGGTCCCAAAAAGATCAATTTGTGTCGATCCCCAAGGCGGAAATAAAAGAATATTATGAGCTATCCCCGGCACAAAGCCGGTTGTACGTCCTCCAGCAAATGAATCCCTCTTCAACCGCCTATAATGTTCCTTTAATCGCGGAGCTTGAAGCAGAGGCGGATATTGAAAAAATAAAACTCACCTTTACGAAATTGATTCACCGCCACGACAGCCTAAGGACTTCTTTTAAGGTAGTCAAAAACAAACCCTTGCAGTCGATCTGCGATGACCCTCCCTTTGATATGGAATACCACGAAGCCGCTGATGAACATTCGTATTTATCGTTGATTAAACACTTTGTGCGGCCCTTTAACCTTTCGGAAGCCCCGTTATTGCGTGTCGGTCTTATTAAAACACCTACAAACCGCTTTTTATTAATGGTAGACATGCACCATATTATCACCGACGGGTTATCCCGCAGGCTCCTGATCTCTGAATTTGTCTTACTCCATTCCGGCCAACCGTTACCCCCGTTGAACCTCCAATATAAAGATTATTCAGAATGGATGAATAGGCCTGAACAGGAATCGCGCATTAAAAAAATGGAGGAATACTGGTTAAAAGAATTCGCGGGGGCCCTCCCGGTTTTAAATATCCCTACCGATTACACCAGGTCTAATAACCCGGGATTTGACGGTAAACGAACCGGGTTCCAATTAGGAACAGGAGAAACCCGCTTGTTGAAAGATATTGCCAGGGAAAACAACACCACTTTGTTCGTGGTTTTACTGGCAATTTATAATATTTTTCTCTCTAAAATGTCGGGGCAAAATGACATCATCGTCGGTACATCTGCTGCCGGAAGACACCATGCAGACCTGGAAAAAATCATCGGGATGTTTGTAAACACCGTCGCCCTCAGGAACTTCCCCAGGGAAAATATTACCTTCTCTAATTTCCTACTGGAAGTCAAAGAACGGACCATGCAGGGATTTGCAAACCAGGAGTACCAATTTGAAGACCTTGTCGAAAAAGTAGTTAAAACCAGGGATAAGAGCCGTAACCCCCTTTTCGACGTCAGGCTTACCCTCGATAATATGCAGGATATTACCGCCCAAAATCCTTCTTTGTCCCAAAATAATGTTCAAGACATCAATCCCACGGCTAAATTCGATTTAACCCTGGCGGGAAAAGAATTCGCCGATACCTTGTACTTTGAATTCGAATACAGGACCTGTTTATTTAAGGAAGAAACTCTTCTCCGGTTCAAAGATGACTTCATGGAAATACTCTCCTCCGTGCTCAAAAATAAAGAAAGTTACCTCCGGGACATTCTCATCTCTAAGGACTATGTTCCAATAGAATCAAAAGCAAGGCAAATCGATTTGGAGTTCTAAGGAAAAAAAAATGAAAAAAACAGCCTTTTTATATCCCGGAGTCGGTTCGCATCATGCCCAAATGGGGAAAGAATTATATGAGGATTTCGATATTATCCGGCATACCTTTGAAGAAGCCTCGGATAGCTCCCATATCGATTTTGCAAAAATGTGCTTTGCCCCCCCCAACGAATCGGTATTAGGTCAACTGATCAATTCCCAATCTGCATTGCTGGTTTTGAGTGTTGCCGTTAACAGGCTATTTCTCCGGGAAGTCGGGATAAACCCCGAATACGCTATGGGGTACAGCCTCGGGGAATACTCCGCCTTGTGTAGTGCCGGGGTTATTTCCTTCCCGGATTCTATTAAATTGGTTAACCAACGCGGTAAATTATTAAACGACGCCGCAGAATCTATGGTTGGCATTATGGCATGGGTGATTAACCTGGACACCCAAATCGTTGAAAAAATTTGTATCGAAAGCCGCGAAGAAGGCCATGAAATTTTTGTCTCCGCTTATGATGCTCCCAAGCAATCTTCCATCTCCGGGTCGAAAGACGCTGTTTTTACAGTCGGACGAAAACTTGAACAGGCCGGTGCTATCGTATATCCACTTAAATTGAGCGGACCTTTCCACAGCATCATGATGAAAAGTGCCGGGGAACAATTCAAAACCATACTCCAACAATACAGCTTTAACCCGCCTACTTTCCCCGTGATTGCCAACTATTCCGGCCTGCCCTATGACGTCGCTTCAAACAACAGCATTGTGAATAATTTATTTCTCCAGTTGATCAATCCCATCCTTTGGAAAAATTCGATCGACTTCTTAATCAACAACGGGGTCGAAATAGCGGTCGAATTGGGCCCCGATAAGGTCTTAAAACACTTATTATTGAAAAATACTCCCCGGATCCAAACCTTTTCTCTCGGCAGCACCGGAGATTTAAAAAAAATCACCGAAAAACTACTACTAAATTAGAAAAAGGGGTAATTAATGATAGAAAATATATCGAACAACGGCCATATTTCTTCCGCCGATAATAATGACAAAGAAAAACAATTCTGGTTGAATACATTTTCAAATGACCTTCTGAATTCTTTTTTCCCATATGACTTGAATTGGGAAGATTCCATGAGCAAGGATCGAGGAAGGGAAGGCTCCTCCCCTATCGATTCCCAGCCTTTTGAAATCGACGGTCAGCTCTTCTTACGCTTGATGCAAGAGAGCAGTCAATCACCGCACAAAATCCATATCATTCTCACCACGATATTAATACTTCTACTTGACAAAATCACCGGGAATTCGGATATCATCGTGGCCACTCCGATTTACAAACCCGATGTCATGGCTAAATTTATCAATACCGTTTTACCTTTGAGAGTTCTCGTAGATTCTACGATGTCCTTCAGAAATCTCCTCCGCTCCGTCAGTCAAACTCTTATTCTCGCTTCCGACCGCCAAAATTACCCTATCGATGCACTGCTAAAACAATTGAACCGCCCTCCTTCCGATGAACAACCCTCCTTACTCGATACCGCCATCGCAGTTGAAAATATTCACGACCCTTCGTTCCTTCATCCCGTTCACCCCAAAATGACCTTTTTGTTCCGCATTTCCAACAATTCCATTCAAGGAACCGTGGAATTTCATTCAAACCTGTACAAACCCTCTACGATCCAACGTATCGTTCTGTTCTTTAAAAATTTGTCGAGCAATGCTTTACCGTGTTTGGATATTCCACTCTCAAAACTGGAAATCGTATCGGAAGCAGAAAAAAACGACATTTTATCCCGGTTTAATCATATTACCGGCAAATCCCCCACGCAACCCACCCATCACAGGCCCAAAACCGTCATCGAATCATTCCTCGATCAAGTCGAAAAATTTCCTTTTAATATAGCTGTGGCGGCAGATAAATCCTATTCTCCCACTATTACTTATTCCCAATTGGACCGAGAATCCGGCTCACTGGCTTTTTTATTTAAAGAACAAGGAATAACGGGTGGAAGCGTCGTCGCTTTTTTCCTCGAAGACCCAACAGCAATTATTATTACTATTTTGGCTGTGGTTAAATGCGGGGGAATATATATCCCCATCGATACTCATTGCACCCCGGACCAGGTTACTTTTATCCTGGAACACAATAACCCTTACTGCTGCATCACCCATAAGCATAACCCCCTACCCTACTCGAAACTCCTTAAAGTATTGATTTTCGAGAATCTACCGGGAATCATCCCCCCTACTCCCCACTGCCTACAACCCCTCTGCCCTCCCGACAACCATCCCCACCCTTTTTGTATCTTATCCATTCCCTCCACTCCCGGTAATATGCAATTCATGACCGTTCATAATCATGATATCGACAACGTTTTTCCCGGTGCCTTCGAGACCCTGTACCCCCGATTCACCGGCGACGGCCCCCTCAATATCGCGCTCCTGGCTTCTTTCATGAACCCTGTATCCATTATCCAATTGTATGGAGCACTATTACACGGATTTACATTATATCCCGCACACATCGAAGACACGCAAGAAGGAGGAAAACTATACTCCTTTTTTAGAAATCATCATATCCATATCTCCGATGGAACCACCCAACACATGGAAATGCTTACCGAATATTATTCCAATACCCCCGGGGCATCCCGGTTTTCACCTCCCCACCTGGTTGTTATGAGCGAAAGACCCCTCTCCAAGAAAATCGTAAACCAATACCGGTCCCGGATGAAAGAGAAAACTCCCCCCATTACTTATTTATATAGTACTCCCCAATCAAACATATTTTCCACTCTTTACCGCCCTTCGATCGAAAACCTGGAATCTCTTGACCGGGAATATCTACCCTTGGGAAAACCCTACCCACCTTATCACCTCTATGTTGTAGACGGCCACAATACCCTATTGCCCCCCGGCGTGGCCGGCGAATTGTGCATTGCCGGTCCGGCCATAAACCCGGGTTTACCCGAAGACCCCTTCTTTCCCGGCAATACCCCAGTTAAAACAGGCAACCTCACCTACTGGCAGCCCGATGGCTCCCTTGTCTTCTCCGGTTATACGGATCGTCGCATTATTCGAAATTGGACTCGTATAGAACCCGAAAAAGTGGAAGAACAATTATTGAAACATATCGATGTTAAAGAAGCCGTGGTGATACCGGGTACGAAACAAGAACCCGGTAATCGCTTAACCGCTTACTTTGTTTCGAATAAAAACCTCGACTCATCCGAATTACATTCCATGCTGACCGGTAAAATTCCCGCATACATGGTTCCTCAAACCTTTATCCAGGTTGAACGCATCCCCTTAACCATGGATATGAAGCCGGATATCCCCGCTCTTCAAAACCTCGGCTGCTCCACCCCGGCTTCCTCTGCAAAAAAACTCCATGCCATTGAAAAAAAATTATCCGAAATATGGATGGAATTACTGGAACTTGAACCCGATTCTTTCAACATTAATTCCGAGTTCGTCCAAATCGGCGGTCAATCCCTCCAGGCCATCATGCTTTCATCCAGAATCCACGAAGAATTCAATATTAGTCTTCCCATTCCCAAAATTTTCGAACTCTCTACCATTCAAAAACTCTCCGTGTATATCGACAACGCCGTTGAAACCGCCTTTACACCCCTGGAGATCGTGGAAGAAAAAGAATACTACCTTTTATCGCCCGCTCAAAAACGCCTGTATTTCTTACATCGCATGAACCCCACCGGCACAGGCTATAACGTCACCCAGGTTGTCTCTCTCGAAGGCCACCTCCACTGCGAAAAACTCGAACAATCTTTTTCACAACTCATCCTTCGTCATGAATCCTTTAGAACTTCTTTTGAAATTGCCCATGATTACCCCGTTCAAAGAATTCTCCCCAATGCGGACTTTAAGATTACCTTTTTCAACCTCCCCGAACCCAACTCCAAAGAAGAAGAATTAAAGATTATCCGGCAATTCATACAACCTTTCGACCTGACCCGACCGCCCCTCCTGGGAGTCGCAATCCTCAAACGGAACGAAACGAATCATATTCTTATTTTAGACCGCCATCATATCATTTCGGATGCCACCTCCAGGGGAATATTATTAAAGGAACTCGTCGAATTGTATGAAGGAAACCCTTTGCCACCCATTAAAATTCAATACCATGACTACTCCGAATGGCTGAACTCCCCCCCGCAGCAGCAGGCTCTTAAACAAGAAGAAGAATACTGGTTGAAAAAATTCGAGGGAATTGTACCTACCCATCGATTACCCACCGATTATCCACCTTCCGATACCCTTCATGTCAAAGGAAATATTTTCAACTTCTACCTCGATAAAAACGAAACCCGCTCTATTAGACAAATCGCAGACGAAGAAGATGCGACGCTTTATATGATTCTACTCGCTGTATTCACTGTTTTTCTCTCTAAAATCACCGGCCGACAAGATATCTCCGTCGGCACTCCCCTGGTGGGAAGAAGGCATGTAGACCTTGAACATATTATCGGGATATTTGTTAATACCATCGTGATGAGAAATTTCCCCTCACCCGACATTACCTTTAACCAGTTCCTGGCTGACGTAAAAAATAACGCTCTCCAGGCTTTCGAAAACCAGATGTACCCCTTTGAAGACCTCGTAGAAAAATTGGACATTAAACGAACTCTCAACTCCAATCCTCTCTTTGATACCGTATTCCTTCTTCAACCCAAAGAAAAAGCCGATATTAAACGAACTCAACTCAAAATTCTTCCCTACGAACATGATGTTCACACGTCCAATTTCGATTTAACACTCCAGGCCGTCGAAGGCTTCGATAACATTTTTTTTACCTTCGACTATAAAAGCGCTCTTTTTAAAAAGGAAACCATTGAAAAACTGGCCGGCCATTTCAAAGAAATTGTCCGCTCGATCATCGAAAATAAAGAAATCACGTTAAATAACATTGTTTTATCCAGTTCTGTCGAAACCATTCAATCCAGCGTTATTCACCTGGATAACGGAGATTTTGGATTCTGATCCACGATTCTCTTCCCCGGAGAAAAAATGAAAAATAATAAATCATCTCTCGATAAAATCATCGGAGCAGCTCAACACGTTAATGAAAAAAAATTCTGGCTCGATAAACTGGATCAACTCCCTGGAAAAAGCTGCTTCTTTTGCGATTTCAAACAAGACCTGGAAATACCCCGCTTTGTTTCGGAAACCATTACGATCCCGTCTCAACTCTCTTCCAGGTTTTTGCAGTTGAGCAATCAATCTCACCTCAGGCTCCATATGATCATGGCAGCCTGCGTTCTCCTTTTAATTAATAAATATTCGGGGAATTTCGATATTATCGTCGGGATCCCCATTTACCGGCAAGACATCTCCGCGGCTCAAGACCGGGCCCTCATGAATACCGCTCTTCCCATCAGGGTTAACCTCCGGGATATCCCAACCTTTAAAGAACTTCTTATCCGGGTTCGGCAGTGCATAACGGAAGCCGTCGATAATATCAATTACCCGTTGGATTTTCTCCTGGAAGAGCTCGCCATAGATTCCCCCAATAATGGCGATTCCCCTCTTTTCGATATCGCTGTGCTCCTCACCAATATCCACGACACACCCCACATCCGATCCATTAAACACAATCTCGATTTTATTTTCCACCAAGTCGACAATGATATCCGGTTGCAAATCGATTATAACTCCTCTCTATATCGCCGGGACACCATTAAACAAATCGCATCCCATCTTATCGGGATATTCAACCTCACACTCTTAAATATCGATACACCCCTTAATGACGTCGATATACTTTCAACCGAAGAAAAAAACACCCTCTTATATCATTTCAACGATACTGCAGCGCCATTTCCCTTTGAAAAAACAATCCACCGACTATTTATCGATCAAGCCCAACGTACACCGAAAAACATTGCAGCCGCTTCTCCCCTTCACCCGCAGCACCTATTTTCTCCCCGTTCCTGCTTCACGTTGAACCCTTATCTCTATCGTTCCGCCTTGCAATTCCCACACCATTTAAATTCAAATACCCCGGAAGACCGTAACTTCCTTCTTTTAAAAACTCACCACCATAACATCCTGGTAGTAAATAGGACCCTGGATGCTTTACTTCCCTTGTTTAATGGGAAAAACTGCCTGTCCGATATTTATTCCGCCTTGAAAGACCTCTCTCCTCTCCTGTTCGTCGTTTATATCGTAAAACCCGGCGACCTCCTCGAAATTACTTATGATTTTGACGCTGCACCCTCTGTTTTTGATAATGTGACAACGGATTACAACGAATTTACTACCCTCGTCCAACTACTCCGTAATAATCACATCATCGAATTATCCGCGGTTGAAACCACGTCTTCACAACCAATCCCGTTGGAACCCGACCGCTTCCTTCATAATAAAGATTTTCCCGTAGAAAACGAACTAAGCGAGGTACTCCGGGTAAACCGCCGGGCCACCCACTCTCCGACAGACATACTCTTGATTGGGGATACTCCTGGAATGCCCTCTACCGGGCTCCTCTACATCGCTTCATTTTTACGCCGGAACGGGATAAACCCTGTTTGCCGCTTCTACGATGCATCGGTGGATTACCTCTCTATGAAAAAAAATATCGAAACCTTACTGGAAAACTGTCGCCCCCGCATCGTTGGAATTAGCTTAAAATGGTTTCTATATATTGCCCGTGTCCTGGATATTTCCCGGATCGTTAAAGATTACTCCCGCGATAATAATATCCCCATTCAAATCGTTATCGGCGGTAATACCGCTTCTTTCTACTCCCAGGAAATCATCCGGCACGATTTCATCGATTTTCTCATCCTTGGCGATGCCGAATTACCTCTACTTCAACTTTGCCGCGGCGATTCAACTATTTCCAACTGCCTCTACAAAAAAGATGGGAATATCTTTCAAACACCTTTCGATTATATTAAAGATGAATCCAATTCCAATACCGTTTACCTCTCTCACCTCCATGAGATTGTACTTTCACCCCATCTTATCCAATTCGGGACTTTCTTTATTTACACCCACCTCGGGTGTGTGATGAACTGTCATTACTGCGGCGGGTGCCGTGAAGCCCAGGTTAAAACCTTTAACAGGACCAACGTTTTTATACGCCCACCCTCGGATGTACGAAAAGATATCATTGAAGTTCTCCCCTATGCCTCGACATTTCAATTTGATTTCGATATCGCCCATGACGATTTACTCGGTTACTGTCGAAAAACCTGGGATCAAATCGATCTCTCCCGTCATTTTGCCAGCATCTCCTCTATGCAAATGCCGTCCCAGGCCCTCATCCGATTGACTGCAAAAACTTTCAAATATGTTTATTGGGACCTCGACATCTTAACCCTCTCTGGACGCCACCGCATGGATTTGTTTTCACAAGGCCTGGTAAAACCTCAACCCACCGACAACGAAATTTTAGAAACCCTCGAAAGGTGCGACCCCTTCGATAATATTAAGATTCGCTTGAATTTGATCGCAGGCTTACCTTGTACACTGGAAGAAGACCTCGAAGCCGGCGAAAAATTCCTCGCTGCCATCATGACCCGCCATCCCAGTTTTAGCGAACTCCATTGGGCACGCCTTCATGCACAACCCGGTGCACCCATTGTGCAAATAGCCCCAAAATATCACATGCACTCTTTCGCTGCTACTTATGAAGAGTTTCTCCAACAAAGCAAGGAAAAATTCAACAGCGAATCCAATACCCACTACTCCCGGTTGGAATTCCAAAACTATCCTTATCTCTATTTTAATAATGATTCCCTTAATTCCAAAATCACCCTCCATTACTCCGAAATGAATAAAAAAATCCGCCTTCACCAGGAAAAACTCCAGGGAAGCCGGTTACCTCTCAACTATTACACTTATGAACAATTAGACCGACTATCAAACCAATTGGTCCACTTTTTGATGATGAACGGGATGGGCCCGAACACCATCGCCGCTTTATTACTCGATCCCTCCCCTGCACTTCCTTTAGCCATCCTCGCTGTCTTAAAATCGGGCGGCGCATATATGCCTATCGATCCATTATACCCCGGAGAGCGCATTAAATTCATGTTGGAAGACAGCCAGTGTAAATTAGCCATCACTACCGCCGACCTTATTTCGAAAATCCCGCCTCTTCATCATGATTTCCCAGTTATCGACCTCGACAACCTCCAGCTCGATCATATCGATCACCGGCAGCCGGATCGATTCGTTCTTCCCACTGACCTCATTTATACTATTTATACTTCCGGCACTACAGGAAAACCAAAAGGTGTCCTCCTGGACCATCGAAACATTGTAAACTATGTTCATTGGTTTACTTTAAAAACTCACTTAACACACCTTGATAATGCGCTGTTGACATCCTCTTATGCCTTTGATCTCGGTTATACATCGATATATCCTTCTCTTTTAAACGGCGCCGCTCTCCACCTCGTCCCAAAAGAAACATACCTCATTGCCGACGATTTGCTAACATACATCAAACAACACCGGGTCGCCTACTTGAAAATCACACCGTCCTTGTTTTCATTGATCGTTCGAAGTTCTTTATTTTCACCCCAATTCCTGGAAAATCTGCGTCTCATTGTCCTGGGAGGTGAGCCTATCGATATCGAAGATGTCGAGACCGCCCACCGTGCATGCAAATCCATCGAAATCATGAATCACTACGGCCCTACCGAAGCCGCCATCGGCTGCGCTGCTCAATACATCGACTTTAATGACTTTTCCAATTATAAACGGAACCCCACTATTGGAAAACCCATCGCAAATACCTCTATTTTTATTCTTGATAAACACTTCAACCTGGTTCCTCCCTTAGTCCCCGGCGAATTATTTATCGCCGGTGTTTCCCTCGCCAGGGGATATTTAAACCGCCCCGAGTTAACCGCGGAGAGATTCGTATTAAAGACCGAAACCCTTTTTGAAAAAAGGGTTCCGGACTCCCAAAAACGCTTGTTAACGGTTGAACATTCGCAGTGCCCTAACAAAAGTTTTTGGCCCCACCTTTTTACAAAAAGGTGGGGGTCTTTACAAAAAGAGCCACTGGGTGCTCTTTATAAAACCGGCGACCTCGCCCGCTGGCTCCCCAACGGGCACATCGAATTCCTCGGCCGCATCGACAACCAGGTAAAAATCCGGGGTTACCGTGTCGAATTAGGCGAGATTGCACTTCAATTAAAAAACCATCCTTTTATTAAAGATTCGACTGTCATTGCCATCGATGATTCCATTTCCGGTAAAAAGTTATGTGCATATATCGTTCCTCAAGAGAATTCACTCTCCCCTGGCGACCTCTCTAATTCCATCCACCGCGAATATACCGCAGAAGAAGGAAAATCGCTCATTCAAAAAATTCAAAACCAGGCTGCCCAATACCCACATCACACTGCTGTCAAGACGGACCTCTACTCCATTACTTACAAAGAATTATACCAAAGAGCTCAACTCCTCGCTCAATCCATCAACGACCGGTTCGATGACCGGTTCGCTCTTTCCCCCAATGAACGCAAACGCTATAAACGCCAAATGCTATTAAATGGATGGGGGACCGAATCCCAGGAAAAATTAAAAAGCACCACCGTTTTTGTAGGCGGCGCCGGCGGCGGAGGCTCCCCGACTATTACTCAACTTGCACTGGCGGGTTTTGGTACGATTATTATTTGCGATTATGACGATGTCGAATTATCCAACTTAAATCGCCAATTCCTCCATGATGAATCACGCATCGGTATGAATAAAGCTCTCTCTGCAAAAATGACCGTCAATAGACTTAATCCGAATATCAATGTCATCGCACACCCCGAAAAACTAACAAAAGAAAATGCTAACCGCTTAATCGGCGATGTGGATATTATTTTCGATATGTTCGACGACCTCGGAAGTAAATTCCTTCTCTCTGAATATGCTATTTCAAAGCAAATTCCCCATATCGTTTCCGCAATGGTCGATATCAGCTCATACGCCGCTATTTTTTATCCTCCTTTTACTCCCTGCTACCATTGTCTATTTGATAAAAATAAATTCGATGAACTTAAAAAAGTAAAAGACAATCTAAAAAATGTGAAAAAAAAACCACTCCATGTCGTTGCTTCATCTCTTTTTACCAGCACAGGTTTTGCTGTAACCGAATCCCTTAAAATCATTTTAGGTCTCGAAAATCCCGGCTATAACAAGTTTTTCTTCTTTAATCAACGAGCCTCCGCCAATATTGTAAATACCGATGGGTATAATATGATGACCATCCCGTTTAGCTCCCACTTCAAACAAATATCCCAACAACAGGGTTTCGATTGGGAAAAAGGATGGAGGGGCCGTTTCCTGGAAGAATTGGATATTACTCCCAACCCTTCTTGCCCTGCTTGCTCATCCATCACGGAAAACCAAAAACAAAATACCCTCTCAATCGCAACAATTATTAACGATCGATTAACACACAATAATAATACCCAAACTTCTTTTATCACTCCATTGACCGAAACGTTGAAAGAACCGCCAAAAGTCGCTTCCTTGATAGACAGTGCGCATCGCATTCCTGGAATTCTCCTCGGTTCCTTCGCAGCCCACAAAAACCTCGTTACACTTTGCCCCCATTCCGAAATGGAACAACTCTCAACGTTATTGGATGATTCCGGCGCCCGTGTCATCATTACCCACGACCAACATTTTAACCTGGCCCAGAAATTAAACGACCAGGTGAATAAACGCATCTCTATCATTAATATCGACCAATTAGACCCATCTCCAGGTCCCTCAACGGAAATGAACCCCGAAAAAGAACAATCCTCACCCCGTCAACTTCTTAACGGCCCGCTTTTGATTACCGTTACCGGGTCCCAACCTGTCCATTCCACGTTTAAAAATATTTACGATGCTCTCTGCGATGACCGGTGTATCACCCTTCAAAATAACCCTGAAACAACAAACCATGATCTTGACCTTGCCAATTTGAGAAATTATTTACTGAAAAAAATCCCCGAATATATGATCCCTTCCCATTTCGTCCCGATCGAAAAAATACCCCTCACTCCCAATGGAAAACTGGATACCAGGGCTCTACCCAAACCCGGCGATGAAATGCAAAACTATCGGATTAACTCTCCTATTAAAGAAATCGATGTAAAAATCGCACAAATCTGGGCTTCTGTCCTGGGAATCGATTTTAATCGCATCGGCATTCAAACCAATTTCTTCGAACTCGGTGGCAACTCCTTATCCTTGATCATGATGATTTCAAAAATTCAAAAAGAATTCGGTGTGGAAATTCCCATTACCCACATTTATGAAAACCCAATAATAAAAGAAATTTCAACTTTTATAGAATCCAGGAAACATACCGATACCGATTTCATGTTACTCAACCGGGACAAAAAAGAAATGAACCTTTTTTGTTTCCCGCCCATTATCGGCTTTGGTTTGGTTTACCAGCATGTTGCTTCTATCCTCGATGAATGTTCCCTTTATGCCTTTAATTTTATCGAAAGTGAGGACCGCCTGGAAAGGTATGCCAATACTATCATCGACATACAACCGGGTGGACCTTATGTGTTATTTGGTTGGTCCGCTGCCGGGCGATTGACTTTCCAGGTAGCCAAAGCCCTTGAAAAAAAAGGATGCTGCGTATCGGATATTATCTTTGCGGATTGCTTTTTCACTGAAAATGCCGCCGTAGAATTCCATGAAAAAGGCATTCACGATTACAACCTTCTTATTGAAAAATCCCTGGAAACCTGGGGAGCAAATTTTTTAAAAGAAAAAGTAACCCGGAAAACCGCCAAATATCGCGATTATTGCCAAAAAATTACTTCCCTGGAACAAGTGGACAGTCATATCCATTTAATACTCTCCGAACAAAACCGCGATAACCCCAGGGCAAACGGTTGGGAAACCCTCACTTCCAAATCTTTCCAAATTTACCAGGGCTTTGGAAAACACGGAAATATGATTAACCCTGGCTCCGTTGAAATGAATACCGTTATTATTCGCAATATTTTAAAAAAATCAAGAACTCGTTAACCCTAATGAAATGGCCTTCCAACTCTCCCTTTTAAGCCAGCGAAGATTGAAACAAAAAACCATGACGCATTTTAACCAAACCGGATTCACCACCAGTTTGTCAGCCATCACGGATGGACACCCTTTTGTAAACGGGTTCCGACACCTCCCAAAACTTTTAAAAAAGTATATAATCAAAAGCTTTTGGAAGTCCAGAAACCTTTTCACGAAAAGGGTTCTGGTCGTCGAAGACAAATTAGGTGGTGGAT
>Ga0105104_10001693_pt1 | contig 16487 bp, 12 predicted proteins | sample PPLLaktember2015_3_FD_87034 | JGI IMG/M metagenome (GOLD analysis project Ga0105104, IMG submission 87034) | Freshwater sediment microbial communities from Prairie Pothole Lake near Jamestown, North Dakota, USA - PPLs Lake P7 Core (6) Depth... | ecosystem: Environmental > Aquatic > Freshwater >... | reverse complement strand
GCTTTCGGGTGTCAACACACCGCGTCTCTTATTCTATACGTTCGTTAATATGGGTATTCTTGCTTCCCTGGCAGGTTTGATTGTTGCAGCCCGTTTAAACAGCTCTACACCGAATGCCGGGGACGGTATGGAATTGGATGTCATCGCGGCTTGTTTCATCGGAGGCGCATCACCCATGGGCGGCGTCGGCAAAGTCATTGGCGCATTAGTTGGGGCTTTTCTCATCGGCGTATTGAACAATGGCATGTCCATTATGGGAGTCGGGATCGATTGGCAGAAGGTTGTCAAAGGCGGCGTTTTATTGATTGCGGTTTTGTTTGATGTCTACAATAAGAACAAGAATGCGTAGCAGCTAACATTACGATCCTCAAATTAATTGAATTTCGTTTACAAGCGGACAAGATCGTTGAAAATTGGGAGCGCCCTGACTTCAAGGGAAGGGATGCTCCCAGTTGTTATATCTGGCTCAGGAGGAGAAGCAACATGGAACTAAATCCTGTACTATCAATATTGGGACGCAGACTTCGTTTGGCTGTCATTGGAGGGGGACCGGGATCTTTCATCGGTGCCATGCATCGACAGGCTGCCAGGCTGGACGATCGTTATGAGATTGTCACTGGCGTTCTTTCGTCCGATCCTCAGAAATCAAAAAAAGCCGGTCTGGAGCTGGGGCTGGCCTCCGATCGGTTGTATGCCAGTGTCCAGGAAATGCTGGATGGCGAGTCCTCTCGAAAAGATGGTGTGGACGTAGTGGCGATCATGACGCCGAACGACAGCCATTATGAGTATGCGCTGGCTGCCCTGGAGCATGGTTTTGATGTGATCTGCGACAAGCCCATGACGAACACATTGGAAGAAGCGGAAGCCCTGCACAAAAAGGTTCAGGAATCAGGCTTGATATTTTGTCTGACCCATAATTACACCGGTTACCCAATGGTTCGCCAGGCAAAAGCGATGGTGGAAGACGGGCAATTGGGAACGATCCGTCTGATCCAGGTGGAATACGTTCAGGGCGGCAAAGCGGACGAAGAAAAACCCATGCCCGATATGCTGACCTGGAAATATGACCCCGTCCGTGGCGGACCATCGCGGGTGATGGGTGACATCGGAACGCATGCGCACAATCTCACTCGTTTTATTACCGGGCTGGAAGTGGCGGAAGTCGCTGCCGAGATTGGAACGATCGTACCGGGACGGCTCATCCACGACTTTGGCGGGGCCCTGCTCCGATTTGAAAACGGCGCCCGAGGAAGTTTCTGGGTGACTCAGGCTGCAGCCGGTGTGGAAAATTGCCTTCGGATTCGCGTCAGTGGCAGCCAGGGCAGTTTGGAATGGATGCAGGAATTCCCCCAGGCGTTGACCTTCAAACCTCTCCATGGTCCCTCGCAAAACAGGACACCCAACGGACCGGGTACCCTCCCGCTCGCCGCGCGTTCCAGCCGAATCGTTGCCGGTCACCCGGAGGGGTTCCACGAAGGATTTGCAAATCTTTACTCAGATGCAGCGGAAGCCATTAGCGCCCGCAGAGCAGGGAAGGCAGCCGATCCACTGGCTCTTTATTTCCCGAATTCATGGGATGGGCTGTTGGGAGTACGATTTGTAAACAGCGTCATTGAATCCAGCAATGCCAATGGCAAATGGACAAATTGCTGATCGTTGCCATCATTTATAAGTAAGGAGTACAGATGTCCAAGTCGAGAGTTGTTTTAGTGACCGGTGCGACCGGCAAGGTGGGACGGGTATTCATCGAACGTCTGCTGGCAGAACCAAAATTTAATTCGTTTACAGTCCGGGCATTATGCCACCAGCGCGAGCTGGAGCCTCATGAACGGATCCAAATTGTTCATGGCTCCATCGAACACCGCGCGACTGTGGAAAAAGCACTGGAGGGCGTGACGCATGTCGTCCACCTGGCAACCTGCAAAGAGACACCCGACCAGATTATGGATGTGGCTGTCAAAGGCTTGTTCTGGCTGCTGGAAACATGCCGCACCAGTCCCACGTTCCGGCAGTTCATTCTGATTGGCGGGGATGCCGGCGTTGGGCATTTTGTTTACCCCCATCCTATTCCCGTGACTGAAACACAAAAACATTCGGCGTACCCGGGTTGTTACGCGCTTTCAAAAGTGCTCGAAGAAGTGATGCTGGAGCAATATTACATTCAATATGATCTCAACGGTTGTTGTCTGCGTGCGCCGTGGATCATGGAGAAGGATGATTTTAAGTATCAACTTTCCTTCGGGGAGGATGTCTTTGGCGGACCGCGCTGGCGGGATTTGGTCGGCGCTCAGCAGGCGGATAAATATGTGCGGACACAAACCATCCCGGTCATGCTTGACCCCGATGGGCGACCCGTGAGGCGTAATTTTGTTCATGTGGATGACCTCGTCAGCGCACTTTTGCTTGCGATCGATCATCCCCGTGCCCACCAACAACTGTTCAACATCAGCATGGACGAACCGGTAGATTACGGAGAGATAGGCCGCTATTTAACATCCAGTCGTGGACTGCCGTCAGTGGAAATCAAGACTGCCTATCATTCCACCTGGCTGGATAATACGAAGGCGAAACTGATCCTGGGCTGGCGGCCGGAATATGACATGAAGAAAATGATCGATGCGGCCTGGGAGTATGTGCGGGCCGAGGATGATCCTCGAACCATTTGGTATCCCGGATAATTGACAAGCCATAGATCTCAAAGCCAATCAAATGAATGGCGGTAGAATTTTCCTCTGATCGTCCGAGGAAAGTCCTGCTGTTTAATGTTGGGAATTATTTATCTAGGATTGCTCTGACTCATATATAAACGTTCATCAATTTTTGAGATTGAAGGGTTACAGCACCTATTCGCAGTCTATACAATCGACAAAATTCCTTATCATTAATGTAAAATGATTTCTATCATGAATGTCGGTTTTAAGTATGGAATTAAAGGGCGGAAACATATAAAATAATTTCATCTACCAAGGAGAGAAGCTCATGTTCCGCCTCAAAACAATCATAATATTGGCCGTGGTTGCTGCAGTGATCCTGCCAGCCTGCCAACCTGCAACCCCGAAAGCGGGTCTCGATTGCGCACCCAACTGTGAGTATCAGGATCTGGTGGTCGGTTTCCTCCAGACCGGCTCTGAGGGCGGTTGGCGGGCTGCCAACACGGCTTCCTTCAAGGAAACTGCCGATCAACTGGGACTCAAGCTTAAGTTCTATGATTCTCAAAATGACCTTGACAGGCAGGTCGCGGGTTTCCACCAGTTCATTCAGGATCCTGAAGTTAATATCATCGTCCTTGCCGCGCTCGAGACGACCGGCTGGGGAGATCTCCTCCAGGAAGCTAAGGATGCCGGTAAGTTCGTCATTTTGGAAGATCGCCGCATCGATGCCCCTGAAGACCTCTATGTCACCTACATCGGTTCGGACTTTACCGAAGAGGGACGCAAATCCGCAGATGAGATGTGCAAACTGCTGGAGGGCATGGCTGGAAAGAATGTTTGGGAACTGGTCGGCAATGTAGGTTCTTCCGCTGCCAAGGACCGTGGCCAGGGCTTCCGTGAAAAAATGGATGCGTGTGGGATCGAGATCACCAAGAGCCAGACCGCCAACTGGAGTATCACCGAAGGCAAGCAAGTGACAGAGATCTGGTTGAAGGAAACGCAGGACGTTCAAGGCATCTTTGCACAGAATGACGAGATGGGCCTGGGCGCCATCGAAGCGCTTAAGGAAGCTGGTCTTGTGCCGGGGGTGGATGTCAAGATCCTGTCGGTGGATGCCACATCCGGTGCCTTCAAGTCCATGCTGGCTGGTGAGTTGAATGTGACCGTGGAATGTAATCCATTGCTTGCTCCTCAAGTCTACGAAGCCGCTCTCATTGCCGCCAACGGCGGATTACTGCCAAAATGGGTTCCTTCCCAGGAAGGTGTTTTCTTCTCTGATGACGTGAATCTGCAAAAGACTGCCGACGGGCGCAAATATTAAAAAGCTGAAAGTCTTTTTTAGAAATCAGTGTAATCCTAAAGAGGAGCGGCGTCGAACGCCGCTCTTCAAATTTCCAGGGTTGGATGATCAGCATGTCAGATAAAAATACCAACGATCTTCTTATGGCAATACGAGGCATGACCAAAACCTTCCCTCAAGCAGTCTCGTGATTCTGTCATTTTACAAGTCGCAGGCTAAGGACCAGAGTTTGATGCGTGCATCAAGCCTCTTGATCGATAAGACTATGTGATGAGATGATGGGGTGTTCCGGGGGAATCTATCAAGCAAATCCACTACGATACTACTTCCATTTTGTATATACAGGCACTAAAAGCGGAATAAAAAAGAACAGCTTGACAAACAGACTAAGATTTGCTATGATGTTATCGTTCCCGATAACGATAACGGAAAACACCGCATAAATTCATCATATTTCATGAATGTCAACAAACGCCCCACGATAAAACAAGTCGCAAAGGTTGCTGGCGTCTCCACCCAGACCGTGTCCAGGGTTATTAATGAGCGTCCGGACGTTGCCCGGGAGACGCGTGAGCGCATTCTGACGACGATCAATGAGTTGGGCTATCAGCCGAGCGCGCTGGCACGGAGTCTGATCCAGCAGCGCAGTTACACACTGGGGGTCGTTACCGCCGGGCTGAAACATATCGGTCCCTCGCGCACGCTGAACGGCATCACTTCCGCCGCCGAAGAAGCCGGTTACTCGCTGCTCTTAAAAGAACTGCCTCACTTTGATACCGAAGACGTTGTACCCATCTTCCAGGCTCTTCTTTCCCGTCATGTGGATGGAATTATTTGGGCTGTACCAGAAATAGGGGAGAATAGAAACTGGGTCAGTCAACAATCATTGGATTTGAAGATTCCAATCGTTTATCTCGCGATGGAGCCAAAACAAAATATCTCAACCGTGTCCATTGACAATTATCTTGGAGGGCGGATCGCAATGTCTCACCTGCTCGAGCAGGGATACCAGCGCATCGGGCATATCTCGGGTCCCCTGGACTGGTGGGAAGCCCGCCAGCGTGTGGCGGCCTGGAAGGATGCTTTGCAGGCGGCCGGTTTGGAAGCCCGGGATGAACACTGCGTCGACGGGAACTGGTCTCCGGCGAGCGGGGGACTGGCAATTGAGAAGCTTTTCGAACAGTACCCGGGCATGGATGCAGTGTTCGCCGGAAACGATCAAATGGCGCTGGCGGTCATCCAGGTTGCCTGTCAAAGGGGAATGAAGATCCCGGAAGATCTGGGGATCGTTGGCTTCGATAACATCCCTGAATCTGCTTTCTTTTACCCTCCCCTCACCACCATACAACAGGATCAACAGACTGTCGGGAAGGTGGCTGTGGAGGAAACGATCAAGTTGATCGAATCCGCCTGGCAGGGACTGGATCCTGTCGAACCCCAATCTATCAAACTTACTCCGACGTTGGTCGTACGACAAAGTTCATTACGTTCACTCAAGCAGTAAATACGAAGGAGGTGAATCGATCGGAAAAGTAAAAGTTAAAAAGAGAAGCACTTGCTTCTTGATTGGCGTCACCAGGCAAGCGCTTCCGGGCGAGTGTATGAGCCCCTCAGGAGAGAAGCACCTCGCACGCTCTCGTTGTCGCATGACAAAATCTCCGCAAGGAGAAAAGTATATTCTCAAAAGGAGAGAAGATAATGTTTAGGAAAATCGCTTTTTTGCTCGTGTTTGCTTCCTTGGTTTTAGCTGCCTGCCAACCCGCGGCTCCTGCAACCGAAGCTCCCGCTAAAGTCTGGACGTATAAAGATATGACTGTCGGCTTCCTCCAGACTGGTTCCGAGGGTGGCTGGCGCGCTGCCAACACCGCTTCCTTCAAGGAAACCGCAGAACAATTAGGCCTGACGCTCAAGTTTTACGACTCGCAAAATGACCTGGCGAAACAGGTTGCCGGTTTCCAACAGTTCATCCAGGATCCGGAAGTGGACGTGATCATCATGTCGCCACTTGAAGTAACCGGTTGGGAGCAAGTCCTGAAGGATGCGAAAGCTGCTGGCAAACCTGTGATCCTTTCAGATCGCCGCATTGATGGCTTTGAAGATCTGTATGTCACTTTCATTGGCGCAGACTTCGTTGAAGAAGGCCGCAAGGCCGGCACTGAAATGTGCAAGCTGCTCGAAGGCAGTGAAAGCAAGAACGTCTGGGAGCTGGTTGGCAACGTGGGTGCTGCTCCTGCCATTGACCGCGGCACGGGTTTCCGCGAGACCGCCGCTGAGTGCGGGATCGAGGTCACGAAGAGCCAGACTGCCAACTGGAGTGTTGTCGAAGGCAAGCAGGTTACGGAAGCCTGGTTGAAAGAGACCAAGGACGTCCAGGGCATCTTTGGCCAGAATGACGAAATGGCCTTCGGCGCGATTGAAGCGCTCAAAGAAGCTGGTCTCGTGCCTGCTGAGGATGTCAAGCTCATCTCCGTGGATGCCACCGCCGGCGCTTTCCAGGCCATGCTCGACGGCACCCTGAATGTGACAGTGGAATGTAATCCGCTGCTCGCCCCGCAGGTCTACGAAGCCGCCCTCGCCGCCCTCAATGGTGAGACGCTGCCCAAGTGGATTCCTTCGCAGGAAAGTGTGTTCTTCATGGACGATCCGAATTTGAAGGATATTGCTGCTGGTCGCAAGTACTAAATCTTGATTCAGGTCTGCCATCCCTGCAAGACGGGCAGATCAGAGGTTTCTAATGTGATTGGGAAGCGATGACCAACATCGCTTCCCAATCTGACAAAATTATCGTTATAAAAGGCAGGCCGATATGTCTGAGTCCGACCAAAATATCCTGGTAATGGAAGGCATTAGCAAAGCATTTCCTGGTGTGCAGGCACTGGATGACGTACATTTAACACTTAAGAGAGGGGAGATCCTGTGTCTGGTAGGAGAAAATGGCGCGGGAAAATCCACTCTCATGAAAGTACTGACTGGGGTGGATCAGCCAGATTCTGGCAAAATCACCTTCGATGGCAGGGAAATTCAAGCGAAATCTCCGCAGCACGCTCAGTCACTGGGAATCAGCACAGTTTATCAGGAAATCAACCTGTGTCCCAATCTGACTGTTGCAGAAAACATTCTGCTGGGACGGGAGCCCCACAAAGCCGGGCGGATTGATTGGGCAAAGATGAACGTTCTGGCGCAAGAAACTCTTCAACGTTTGCTGGGAGTTGATATTGATGTCGCTCAGCCTCTGGGTTCGTATACCGTAGCCATCCAGCAGATGGTGGCTATTGCACGGGCGCTCTATATTGCGTCTGCGAAAATACTTATTCTGGATGAGCCCACATCCAGTCTGGATGTGAACGAAACAGCACACCTTTTTGATGTAATGAGAAAGCTCAAAAATGAGGGTGTCGGCATTATTTTTATTACCCATTTTATTGGTCAGATTTACGAAGTATCTGACCGAATTACTGTCTTGCGGAACGGAAAATTGGTTGGAACATATGAAACGGCTTCCATCACACGCGTTGGCTTAATCTCGAAAATGATCGGTCGAAGTTTGGCCGAATTTGATGAAATGTCAAAAATAAAATTGGAAAGTAGTAAACATATCAGGAGTGATGCACTGTTGCAGGCGAGAGAATTGGGTCTTACAGGTTCCATTCAACCCTTCGACCTGGATTTACATGCGGGCGAGGTCGTTGGTCTTGCAGGGCTTCTCGGCTCAGGTCGCACGGAAACGGCTAGTATCTTATTCGGGGTTGAGAAGCCGGATTCAGGCTCAGTTTCGATAAACGGTGCTGTCGTTCAGGATCACTCTCCACTTGGTTCAATCAAACGCAGGGTAGCTCTTTGCCCGGAGGATCGGAAGGCCTCCGGGATTGTCGATGATCTGACGGTGAGAGAGAATATTGTGCTTGCCATGCAGGCCAACCTGGGCTGGTTCAACTATCTGAGTCTGAAGACCCAATATGAAATTGCCGACCGGTATATTAAACTACTGAATATCGCCACTCCTTCAGCAGACCAGCCTGTGAAAAACCTGAGCGGTGGCAATCAACAAAAAGTCATCCTTGCCAGATGGCTGGCGACCAACCCCCAGCTTCTTATTCTTGACGAACCTACGCGTGGGATTGATGTGGGTACAAAAGCCGAGATCCAGAAGCTTGTGCTCTCACTTGCAGAAGAAGGCAAGGCCTGTATATTTATTTCCTCTGAATTGGAAGAAGTATTGCGCACCAGCCATCGTATCGTCGTTCTACGCGAACGCGAAAAAGTTGCCGAGTTTTCCGGCGAAGTGGATGAGAATACGATCATCCATGCCATTGCAGGGAGTGAGTCATGAACAAGTCTACGAAATCCTCTTTCAAATGGAGAAAAGTTACAGAGAGCAGACTCTTTTTCCCGATCGTTGCCTTATCGCTCATTCTGATCTTTGATTTTCTCTTCATCCCTGGTTTCTTCGCCATCGAGAACAGAGATGGGAACCTGCATGGAAGCCTGATCGACATTTTCCGAAATGGGTCGACGGTCATGCTTCTTGCGATTGGCATGACGCTCGTCATCGCCACCGGAGGCGTGGATCTTTCCGTGGGTGCCACCATGGCGATCGTGGCTTCGGTGGCGGGGATCCTGATGAATCCATCCGCGCTTAGAAATGAAGTTTTTTTCGTCACAGACCCCAATTACACTTTTCAACCACTCTGGGTGGTGATCATCACCGCCCTGCTGGTAGCCCTTCTTTGTGGGCTTTGGAATGGCGTGCTGGTGGCTTATATGCGCATTCAGCCCATGGTGGCTACCCTGATCCTGATGATTTCCGGTCGCGGTATTGCGCAATTGATCACAAATGGGCTCAGAGTCCAGATCACGTACAGGCCCTATGCCTACATTGGACAGGGTTGGGTCATCCTGCCTTTTTCCCTGTACATCGTAGCCTTTGTGTTTGTCATTACCTGGCTCATCACGCGCAAGACCGCCATCGGCATGTTCATTGAATCGGTGGGAATCAATTTCCGCTCCAGTTTTTTCAGCGGCATCGACGAAAAGAAAATCAAATTGGTGGTCTACACGTTTTGCGGTTTCTGCGCCGGGATTGCCGGGCTGGTCGCAAGCTCGAATATCCGAACATCGGATGCCAGTAACATCGGTCTCACCACCGAACTGGATGCCATCCTGGCTGTGGTGATCGGCGGAACCTCCATGTCAGGCGGACGTTTCTCCCTTCTGGCCAGTATGGTTGGCGCATTGGTCATGCAGGCCATCACTCAATCCATGTATGCAATTGGCGTGCCGGCATTTGCCCTCCAGGCGATCAAGGCCGTGGTTGTTATTCTTGTGATCCTCCTGTACTCGGAACAAGTCAGAGACTTTGTCCGAAGGATCAGCGCGGTCAAAAAAGAGGTGTAGCCATGTTGCGATTCGCAGGCAACTTTTTTTCGAAAAATCGCAAGATCATTCCTGTGCTGGCCACAGCCCTGCTGGCGCTGGTTGCTTACGGGATCGGGGCATATCTTTTCGTCGGAATGCGGAATCCCCAGGTCTTTTTCAACTTGTTCCGGAATAATGCTCATCTCTTGCTTAGCGGCATAGGGATGACGATGGTCATCCTAACGGGAGGAATAGATCTCTCGGTCAGCGGCGTCGTGGCGCTAACTACGGTATCGACTGCCGTATTGCTCCGCGAGGGTTGGAATCCATGGGTCGTGATCCTTCTCATGCTTGCCATGGGAATGTCCCTGGGCGCCATTATGGGGAGTTTCATCGTCAAGCTGAAGGTACAACCGTTTATTGCAACTCTGGCAGGGATGTGGTTTGCCCGTGGCATGTGTTTCTTTATCAGCGATGACGCGGTCCAGATCGATAACCGCCTTTTTCACATCCTGGGAAAAACAAAAGTCCTGATCCCGGGTTTGACAGAGCTCGCTGAAAGCCAGGGCAACCAGGCACCTTATATCACCATCCCTGTGGTTGTCGGGTTCGTTCTTTTAATTGTCGCAATCTTTATTGCCCAATATACGCGCTTCGGCCGCACTGTCTATGCCATCGGTGGGAATGAAGGCAAGAATGAACAGTCGGCCCGTTTGATGGGTTTGCCTGTGGATAGAACAAAACTACTGGTCTACACGTTTAACGGATTTTGTTCCGCTCTGGCAGGCCTTTCATACGCTCTGTTTGTAGAATCGGGACATGGTTTGTATGCATCAGGCTTTGAACTGGAAGTCATCGCTTCTGTGGTGATGGGCGGTACGATGTTGTCGGGCGGGGCGGGGTACGTGTTCGGAACATTATTTGGGGTATTGGTTTTTTCTGTGACTCAAGTTCTGATCCAGTTTATTGGATCGCTTAGTTCCTGGTGGACAAGGATCGTTATCGGCCTACTTACGCTTATCTTTATTGGTGCGCAGACCGTTTTGGCAAACCGCAAGAGCAGCCGTCCAGGCGCCCAGCCCACGCCTGAAGTACTGGCTGCTCGCCGCAAACGGCAACGACTTGCACTTGGACTGGGCACAGTTGTTTTAGTCGCATTCGTAGGAATCCTTTCCATGTCCAGATTTAGGACCGCCTCGTCTACGGAGACCCCTGAAACAACTCAATGTGTAGTGAAGCCATTCCGTGAGGATGACGCGGCGCGCCTGATACAGGAGGGTGCCGTAATCGTCTATAACCGTACGGCCGGGCCTCTTTGTATTGATGAGTTGTTTGCGATCTATCCGGATGGCAGGGTTGTTGGTAATGATGGCGTGAACAGTGTCGAAAGGCAGGTGGAACCTGCCGAAGTGGAGAATTTGCTCACCGCGATCAGCGTGGATCATAAATGGTTTACGAATGATATTTACAGCACCTATCTCAACCCCTGCAGGCAGTGTTTTGCACACTACATTAGTATTTCCTATGATGGACAGGAAAAGGCCGTCACCGGGGTGGATGGCACAACCGCAATGCCGCCTGGATATGCGTTTGCCCTGGCGGAGATCCGGCCCCTGCTTCCGGCTATTAATTCTGCGCCCTAGTAAATTCAAACACGGCGATCACAGGCTCTCCAGGGTTTTCCTGCCCGGGCAGTCGAAATGATCTTTGTTTCATCAGAAAGATTCTCCAAGGAGAAGGAAAGATGAATGGTAGAAAAATACTTGTACGGATCCTCCTCGCTTATACTTTTTTGCTATCTGCTTGTAAATACATTGTGTTGCCGGAGGATCTTGATGAATTTGAGGTTGGATCGGGGTCAGGGATTTGGAGCGCGTTAGTAACCAACGTAGGTACATCTGAGAACGGCGATTTACATATTGATGTTACGATCCGGAATGACACTGGCGCCTGGAGTACGATGCAGGCCGTGGAGAATGCACCTGCTGTGCTCACGGCCAGCGATGGAAAGACAACAAATTGTGATACGGTATTTTTAGGGACCGGTGGTCACCGCCTGGCTCCGGGGTTTCAAGCTCGCGGTTTTACTTCCGGCAAAAAGGGTGATTTAAAAACCCAGACTCTTTATGTGGAATGCGAAGGTGCAGTCGCTTCGGCCGGATCCAACCTCTCGATTGACTATGTCAGCTTCACCGGAATCCTGGACGATTATGATACGGAGGCAAATAAAATCGAGGATGTGTTGGAATTGAATCTTGACGAGGTTGTTACAGATTTGGTGTATCCAATCGGATTGTCGGTGGACGGTTTGATCAAGGATGCGGGGGAGGGGATTACCGGACTCAGTGATAACGTGGTTACCCTGCTCGATGTGCAGCGCACGGACATGGGTCTCCAATTCACCTGGCAGAATTTCAACCCAACCAAGTTTCCGCTTAAAACCCATATTGGTACTCCACCCGTCATTGGCGCAGATGGCATTATCTACGGACTCTATGAGACCCTGGATATGGCACCCATACCCATCACCCCTGCAAATGAAAAGGTGGAATGGACAACCGAAGTTGCGGTCCCAGAAGATGTCACAGGCTTTTATGTTTTGTTAAGTGTCGAGTCAAATAAACCGAGAACCTATCTGAACTATGCTCTCGATATCACGGATAAATAGGGAGCAGGGTATGAAATCTGTTCGCCTGCATGCAGTTGGAGATTTACAACTACATGACGAACCTGTGCCTGTCGCGAAGGCAGGAGAGAAGTTGATCCGCGTGAAGGCCGTCGGCGTGTGCGGCTCGGACCTGCACTGGTTCGCCGAAGCGGGGATCGGCGATGCGCAGCTCAAACATCCCCTGGTGCTGGGTCACGAGTTTGCGGGCGAGACGGAAGATGGTCAGCGCGTGGCGGTCGACCCGGCGGTTTCGTGCGGGCAATGTGAGTTTTGCCTGCAGGGACATCCCAACCTGTGTCCGTCCGTCAACTTTGCGGGCCATGGCGTGCAGGACGGCGCCTTGCAGGAATGCCTCGCCTGGGATGAAAAGAGTCTGTTCCCCATCCCCGATTCGTTCACCTATGCCGACGCGGCGATGCTCGAACCGCTGGGTGTGGCGATCCATTCGGTGGACCTCGGGAAGCTCAAGTCCGGAATGACTGTCGGCGTGCTGGGCTGCGGGCCGATTGGACTGATGATCATTCAGTTGGTAAGACAGATGGGGGCGACGAACGTCATTGCAACAGATGTCCTCGCCCATCGGCTGGACGCGGCAAAAAGCCTCGGGGCGCACCATGCCTTTTTAGCGGGAGAGGGCCGCGAGCGGGAGGAGCCTGCATCGAGCGTAGTCGAGATGATCCGTGCGGCGACCCAGGGGCGCGGCGTGGATGTTGTGTTCGAAGCCGCCGGGGAGCAGGAAGCGGTCGACGCCGCGATCGACGCCGTTCTTCCCGGAGGCAAAGTCATCCTGGTCGGCATCCCCGACGACGATCGAACCTCCTTCAACGCTTCGACAGCACGCCGCAAAGGCTTGACCATCAAGCTGGTCCGGCGCATGAAAAACACCTATCCGCGTGCCATCGACCTGGTGTCAAAAGGATTAGTGGATGTACGTTCGCTCGTGACACATCGCTTTCCGCTCGCTCAGACTGCCGAGGCGTTCCGCCTTGCGGCGCGGCGCGAGGGTCTGAAAGTCGTGATCGAACTGTAAGGGAGATAGATATGAATCAAAACGATATCCAAAAAGCAGTGGAGAGCGGGAAGACCGCGCTTGGCGTCGAGTTCGGATCGACTCGCATCAAGGCGGTGCTGATCGGCGAGGATCATATGCCGATCGCATCAGGAAGCCATGAGTGGGAAAACCGACACGAAAATGGCATCTGGACATACAGCCTCGATGATATTTGGATAGGCTTGCAGGAAAGCTACCGGAATCTCAGCAAAGAGCTCCTTGAGAAATACAACACTCCACTCCAGACCATAGGTGCCATCGGCTTCAGCGCCATGATGCACGGTTATATGGCATTCGATCAGGACGGGAATTTACTCGTCCCATTTCGCACCTGGCGAAACACGATCACCGGACAGGCATCGGAGAAACTCACCGATCTGTTCCAATTCAACATTCCTCAGCGCTGGAGCATTGCACACCTCTATCAGGCGATCCTGAACAAGGAACTCCATATCAAGAATATCAGCCATCTGACCACGCTGGCAGGCTATGTCCATTGGAAGCTGACGGGGCAAAAGGTGGTGGGCGTTGGCGAAGCCTCGGGTATATTCCCCATCGACAGCAGGACCAACGATTATGATGAGCACAAGCTTGAGTTGTTCAACGAACAGCTCAAAGCCGAAAACATCGCGTGGAAGCTCCAGGACATCCTGCCCAAAGCCCTCCTCGCAGGGGAGGCCGCAGGCGTTCTTACCGAAGAAGGTGCAAGACTACTCGATCCCACGGGACAACTACAAGCGGGCATCCCGCTTTGTCCGCCTGAGGGCGACGCAGGCACAGGCATGGTCGCGACCAACAGCGTTGCAGAGCGAACCGGCAATGTTTCCGCAGGAACATCCGTCTTTGCCATGATCGTTTTGGAAAAGGCTCTGTCGAAGCTGTATCCCGAGATCGATATGGTGACGACACCCACAGGCAAGCCTGTCGCCATGGTCCATAGTAACAACTGCACCTCCGATCTCAATGCCTGGGTCGATCTGTTCCAGGAATTCACGCAAGCACTTGGGGTAGAGATGAGCGAGTCGAAATTATATGAAATGCTGTATCAAAAGGCGCTCACTGGCGATGCAGATGGCGGCGGGCTCCTTGCTTACAATTATGTTTCAGGCGAACACATCACGCATCTTGAAGAAGGACGTCCGTTATTCGTCCGTACACCCGAAAGCCATTTCACGCTTTCGAACTTCATGCGTGTTCATCTGTTCTCATCGCTCGGCGCATTGAAGATCGGCATGGATATTCTTTTTGAGCAGGAGCAGGTGAAGATCGACCAACTCCTCGGTCACGGTGGCTTCTTCAAAACGAAGGAAGTAGGACAAAGGATCATGGCCGCGGCGATGAACGTCCCCGTTTCCGTGATGGAGACGGCGGGCGAGGGCGGCGCCTGGGGCATTGCATTACTTGCATCCTACATGCTCAATAAAGCAGTGAATGAACCTTTGGAAGCCTATCTCTCGGGCAAGGTTTTTGCAGGAGAGATAGGCTCGACGATCGCACCTGATCCGAAGGATGTGAGTGGTTTTGCAACGTTCATGGAACGCTATGAAAAAGGACTTGGCATCGAAAGAGCTGCCGTGGATGGGTTGAAGTAAACAACTATGTTAGAACAGTTGAAAGAACAGGTATTTCGAGCAAATCTGTTGCTTCCCAGGCATGGACTGGTTACCTTCACTTGGGGAAATGTGTCGGGCATCGCGAGGGAGCAGGGGCTGGTGGTCATAAAACCCTCGGGAGTTTCCTATGAGGAAATGAAAGCCGAGGATATGGTGGTTGTGGAAGTGGAAACAGGTAAGGCCGTGGAGGGAAAATTGAAACCTTCCTCCGACACGTCGACGCATATCGAACTCTATAAAGCGTTTTCCAACATCGGTGGCATCGTACACACCCATAGCCGTTGGGCAACGACCTTTGCGCAGGCAGGCCGCGGCATTCTGGCGCTCGGTACAACCCATGGCGATTATTTCTACGGCGAGATTCCCTGCACTCGAAAAATGACAAAGGTCGAGATCGAAGGTGAGTACGAAAAGGAAACAGGATTGGTGATCAAGGAGACTTTCCAGGGAAAAGACCCTGACGCCATTCCCGCAGTTCTCGTTCATAGCCATGGTCCATTTGCATGGGGCACCAATCCTATGGATGCTGTCCACAATGCCGTGGTATTGGAGGAGGTCGCTTTCATGAATTTCCATACTTTAATGCTCGAGCCGACAATTCCCCCCATGCAGCAGGAATTGCTGGACAGGCATTATCTGAGAAAACACGGCGCAAATGCCTACTACGGACAATAAAGGAATTATAAAAGGAGCTGAGTTTATGATCGATTTAAAACAATACGAAGTCTGGTTTGTGACGGGCAGTCAGCATTTATATGGCCCCAAGACCCTGGAGGAAGTTGCGGTACATTCGCGCGAGATCGCATCTGCGCTGAGCACTTCGGCATCCATCCCTGTGCAGGTTGTATTCAAACCTGTTCTGACTACGCCGGAGGCGATCCGTGAACTATGCCTCGCAGCGAACTCAGCCCCAAACTGTGTCGGTCTGATCACCTGGATGCACACTTTTTCCCCTGCCAAGATGTGGATCGCGGGCTTGAGCCAGCTCAAGAAGCCGTTCCTGCATTTGCATACCCAGTTCGGCCGTGAAATCCCCTGGTCCGAGATCGACATGAACTTCATGAACCTGAACCAGTCCGCGCACGGCGATCGGGAATTTGGATTCATCGGCAGCCGGATGCGCCTCAAGCGCAAGGTCGTCGTCGGTCACTGGCAGGATGATGACGTTCAGACCGATATCGGCGTCTGGTCACGGGCGGCCTGCGCTTGGGCAGACTGGCAGGGCGCCAGGGTCGCCCGCTTCGGCGATAACATGCGCGACGTGGCGGTGACCGAGGGTGATAAAGTCGAAGCCCAGCTCCGCTTTGGATATGATGTCTACGGCTACGGAGTAGGGGACCTGGTCAGGGCGGTGAATGAAGTCTCGGATGCTGAAGCCGAAAAACTGGCACAATCCTATTTGGATGAGTATGAAGTCCCTGTCGCTTTGAAACCTAATGGTGAGAAGTATGTCTCTGTTTGCGAAGGCGCACGCATTGAAATCGGAATGCGGAACTTCCTGAGCGCAGGGAACTTCAAAGCCTTTACAACCACATTCGAGGATTTACACGGGCTCAAGCAATTGCCGGGATTAGCCGTGCAACGCCTGATGCGCGATGGCTATGGTTTCGGCGCCGAAGGTGACTGGAAGACCTCGGCCTTGGTACGCGCCATGAAGGTGATGAGTGCTGGCATGCAAGGCGGCGTCAGTTTCATGGAAGACTACACCTATCACTTCAACGGCGGTTCAGGTGACAAAGTGTTGGGCGCGCACATGCTCGAGATCTGCGAGTCGATCGCGACGGGCAAACCAAAACTGGATGTGCTCCCGCTTTCGATCGGCGGCAAATCCGACCCCGTGCGCCTGATC
>Ga0105104_10001692_pt1 | contig 16492 bp, 11 predicted proteins | sample PPLLaktember2015_3_FD_87034 | JGI IMG/M metagenome (GOLD analysis project Ga0105104, IMG submission 87034) | Freshwater sediment microbial communities from Prairie Pothole Lake near Jamestown, North Dakota, USA - PPLs Lake P7 Core (6) Depth... | ecosystem: Environmental > Aquatic > Freshwater >... | reverse complement strand
CCCGGAGCCTGCCCTGAGTAGAGCGAAGGGGTCGCTCGCAATGACACCTGTTAATTCCTTTTTCAACACCCTGTTAGGATGAGGAAATTGACATGCCCAGGCCATCCAATAAAAAGGATTTATTATCCGCGATGCAAACCGAACACGAGGCTTTGGAAAAAGCCCTGGAAGCGTTAAGCGAGGAGCAAATCACAACCGTCCGCCGTGCGACGAAATGGTCGATCAAAGATGTGCTCGCCCATCTGTCGGCATGGGAGCAAATGGTCATAGGGTGGTATGAAACCGGCCGCAAGGGGAGGACCCCCGTCGTGCCGTCGGAAAAATTCAATTGGGCGCAGCTTCCCGCCTTGAACAAGGAAATATATGAAAAGCACCGCGCCCGCCCCCTGAAGGCTGTGCTGCGCGGGTTCCACGATTCTTTCGCGCAGGTTCGGAAAACGATCCAGGGGATAAGCGAAGCGGATTTGTTCACGCCGGGCCGGTATGCCTGGACGAAGACGACGACTTTGGGAGCTTATTTTGTTTCCTGCACCAGCAGTCACTACAACTGGGCCCGGAAAGAAATCCGGAAATGCCTCAAGTAGGATCTACGGATGCGTGCGCGCCGGATTAAACCCGAAACGATCGCGAAAATCGTCCCCATCGGAATCGCCCTTATCACCGCCCTGGCCGTTTTCGGCCTGGGCGCGCGGCTCGGCATCGCCGCGTCGAGCCGGCAGCTGGCGGATCCGCCGGTCGTTGCTGCCCGGATGGCTTCGCTGTTCACCACCTCCGTCCGCGCCTGGGAGGAGGAAATCACCCGCTGGTCGGAGAATTACGGATTGGATCCAAATCTGGTGGCGACCGTCATGCAGATAGAATCCTGCGGCGACCCGCACGCGGTATCGCGTTCCGGCGCGCAGGGTCTCTTTCAGGTGATGCCATTTCATTTTTCCAAAGGCGAGGACATGCAGGCCCCGGAGATTAATGCCCGCCGCGGATTGCCGTATCTCGCCGAGTCGCTTTTATTATCGGAGGGCGATATCCGGCGCGCGCTCGCCGGCTACAACGGCGGCCACGGGGTGATCCATCGGGATCCGTCCATGTGGCCCACCGAAACCAAGCGGTACGCCTATTGGGGGGAAGGGATCTATGCGGATGCCGCCGCGGGCGGAGCCGCCAGCCCGCGTCTGGAGGAGTGGCTCGCCGCCGGCGGGGTATCGCTCTGCGAGAAAGCCCTGGCTCAACAAACATAGGAATTCTTTTACCACGGATTACTAGGATCAGATCCGGATTTCATTGATCAAAAGCAACAACTCAGCCGGATTACCTTCTTGTACACGGATTACACCGAAAAGATCCGAATACACCGAAAATCATTTGGTTTGTCTTTATCACTATCCACTGCCATCTTCTGCCTAAAAAATAAATGCTCGGTGTTTTTCGGATTTTCCCGGTGTTTCGGTATACTTTTTATATCCGACCTGAGTAGATACGATAAAAATTAGTAAATAAATTCCGTGTAATCTTTTTATTTTCCGTGTAATCGTGATCCTGTTATTGCTTAATATTCCCCATCGGCAGCCAGACCGAAAACGTCGTCCCCTTGCCGGGTTCCGAGGCAACCTCGATCCGCCCGTCGTGGCCGTGCGCGATCCACTGGGCGATCGACAGCCCGAGGCCGGAGCCGCCCAGCGGTCCCCGGCTGCGCGATTTCTCCACGCGGTAGAACCGGTCGAAAATAAAGGGGAGTTCCTCGCGCGGTATGCCCGGCCCGTTGTCGGATACGGTGATGTGCACGCAATCATCGATGACCCGCAGTGAGAGCACCACCCGGCCGCCGGGCTGGGTGTATTGCAGCGCGTTCACCGCCAGGTTCAAGAGCAGCTGCTTCAGCCGGTCGCGGTCGCCGACCACCGACGCCTGTTCCAGATTGCCGATGCAGATTTCGATCTTCCCCTGCGCCAGGCCAATCGCCTGCTGCATCACCTCAAGCAGGAGCGTATCGACCTCGACCGGAGCCTTTACCAGGGGCAGGGTTCCGGCCTCGACCCGCGACAGCATCAGCAGGTCGCCCACCAGACGGCTCATCCGGTCCACTTCGGATTGTACGGATTCCAGCGATTCGGAATCGGCCCCCATCCGCCGGATCAGGTCGACGTTCCCGCGGATCGAGGTCAGCGGGGTCCGCAGTTCGTGCGAGACGTCCGCCAGGAACCGGGATTGTGCCGAGAACAGCTTTTCCAGCCGCTCCAGCGTGTCGTTAAAGGCCAGGATCAGCCGCCCGACCTCGCTGGATGCGGAGACTTCGAGCGGGATCCGGCGCGAAAGATCGTCCGCGTGGGTGATCTGGATCGCGGTTGTGGTCACCGATTCAAGCGGCCGCAGCGCCCCCAGCGCGATCCAGTTGCCGATCAGAACCGAGAGCAGCAGGGCGGATCCGCCGCCGATGGCCAGCTCGAAGAACAGGATCGATAGCGCCCGGTCTACGACTGTCAGCGGAGTTCCGACCTGGAGGAGGCCCAGGAAATGGTCTTCGACCCAGACCGTTTTGGTGACCACGCGCATGTGCAGCCCGCGGATGTTGGTGTCGGAAAACCGCACCTCCTCCTCCGGAAGCGGCGTGTACACCGGCGTGGCGGTTTCGCCCTCAAGATTGGGACCGTAGGAAATCGGCGTGCCCCTCCCTTCCCCGGGCACGGCTGCCGGGGCAAGCGGCTCGCGGACGCTTTGCATGTTGGGCGAAAAGGAAAGCAGTTCGCCGTCCGCACTCCAGACCTGGACATACGTATTGGAGGAGGAAAATGGGAGCGGGGGCAGGTTCAGGAATTTCAGATCCTCGACGCTGCGGACGGTCATCGATCCGAGGATGTCCTCCGCGGATTCCCGCAGGGCCTGGTCGATCTGCTGGGTGAGGGTATAGCGCAGGATGAAAAAAAGGCTGGCGCCGAATAGGAAGAGGATCGCAGCCAGAAGGGCGGAATAGCCGAGGATCAGGCGGGCGCGCAGCGACATGTCCTATCCCCTCTCCGGGGCGGTCAGGTCTCTTCCCGCAGCACGTATCCGACCCCCCGGACGGTGAAGAGCAGGCGGCTCCGCGCGTCCGCCTCGAGTTTCTGGCGCAGGTAGCGGATATACACTTCGATGATGTTGCTCTCGCCGCCGAAGTCGTAGCCCCAGACCCGGTCGTATATGGTTTCGCGGGTGAGCACCTGCTTCGGATGCCGCAGGAACAGCTCCAGAAGATCGAATTCTTTCGAGGTCAGTTCGATCCGCGTTTCGGCGCGGAACACCTGGCGGGTGCCGGTATCCAGCCGCAGGTCGGCAAATTGAAGGACTTCCGGTTCCCCGGGTCCGGCGCGCCGGAGCAGGGCACGCACCCGCGCCAGCAGTTCGGCCAGCGCGAACGGCTTGACCATGTAATCATCGGAGCCCGCATCCAGCCCCTGGACCCGGTCAGAAACGGAATCGCGGGCGGTGAGTATGAGAATCGGCAGGGAGGAATGGGCTGTCCGCAGCCTCCGGCAGACTTCCAAGCCGTCCATGCCGGGCAGCATCAGATCCAGCACGACCAGATCCGGCCGCGCGTCGCGCGCCTTGGCCAGCGCGGAAGCGCCGTCGGCGGCCGTTTCCACCTCGTAACCTTCATACGAGAGTCCGCGCCGCAGAAAGGAGGCGATCTGCTCTTCGTCTTCCACGATCAGGATTTTTGGCGACATGCTTGTTCCCAGTCCTTCCGATTTCCCGGAGGAGGCGCCGGGGCGAATTGGGCGGCCGGCGGGATCAGGAAATAATATCCGGATTCGTGTTTTCGGGCGATAGGCCCTGTCCCACCTGGACCGGGAGCAGAACGAAGAACGTCGTCCCGTGCCCGATCTGGCTCTCCAGCCAGATTCGTCCGCCCATCGCCTCGGTCAGGGTCCGGGCCACCGCCATCCCCACGCCGGTGTCGCCCAAACCCTCGATCAGCGGTCCTTCCGTCCGGTAAAGCCGGGTGAACACCCGCGGCTGGTCCTCGGCGGCGATCCCCGGTCCGCTGTCTTTAACCGTGATGAGCAGCGCCAGCCGGCGGTCCTGTTCGGCCAGCGGCGTGTGGGTTGTGAGCACGACTTCTTTTTCCAGCGGCGTGATCAGCACCGCGTTTTGCACCAGGTGGTTGAGTATCTGTTGCAGCGCATCCCGGTCGATCTCGACCGGCGGCATCTCCTCGTCGACATCCAGCCGCAGGACCAGGTTCTTTTCGCGCACAATATCGCTGGCGCCCGTGATGGCGCCGTCGATCACACTGGCCACGTCCACGGGCTGCATCCGCGGGGCGGCGATTTTTTCCGGCAACAGCAGCAGCTGGAGCAGGTCTTCGAAGAGGGCCTCGGTCCGGGTGATGCTGGCGCGGATCCGGTCCAGGAACTTGCGCTGCATCCCTCCAAGGATCCCCGCGGATTCCGAAAGCAGCAGGTCGGTGTACCCGACCATCGAGGAGAACGGCTGGCGGATTTCCGCGATCAGCCCGGTCACCATCCCAACATCGGCGGCAAAGGTCAGTTTCTTTCCGGCTTCGGTTTGCGGCGGGGGCTGGAGCAGCGCGGATTGGAGATGGGCGTATTCGGTCAGCGTCTTGCGCAGTTCGGTTTGAATGCGGGAAATTTCCTGCTGGTATTTTTGCTCGGATTCTTCGAGCTCGTTCCGCAAACGGGTGATCTCCACGCCGGCGAAGCCTTCGCCGGCGGCGGGCGCCTCCCCCGCCATGGTTTGAATCTGGCGCATCTCGTCCTGCAGGTGCCGGTTCTCCACGCGCATCGTTTCGGCCGCGGCGGCCGATTCCTTGAACTGAGCGGCTTCCCGCTGCGCGGCCAGCAGTTCGGCGCGCGTGGTCTCGAGCTCCTCCTGCAGCCGGTTGATCCAGCCGTCCTTCTGCTGGATCGCCAGCATCCATTGCCGTTCCGCTTCGGTCCCGCCTTCGGGGAGGGGAACCGGAGCCGCCGCCTGGGAATCCTGATCCTTTACCAGCGAGACCAGCCCTTCGGCGCGCTGGCGTTCGTTGCGCCATTCCTGCTCGGCTTGATCGAGCTGGGTTTGCAGATTCATCCGCTCCGCCTGCAGGCGTTCGCTTTCCTCTTGTAGGCGGGTGTTTTCCTCCTGCGCGCCTTCGACGCGCTGCCGCAGCAGGCCGCGCGCATGCATTTCCTGGAAGGCGATGCTGCAGGCTTTCGCAAACGCCTGGGCGACCGGTTCGTCATCCTCGCCCCACTCCTCGCCGGAATACGCCGCCAGGAGCAGAATTCCCATTGCCGCTTCATCGCCGAGGGGCAGCGGGGCGTACAGGGCCGGTCCGGCCTGCGGCAGATGCGCCTGTTCGGCCAGGCTGCGCAGGCCCGCATCCGATTCCGCCTTCCCAAGACGCATAATCTCCCGGCCCGAGACCGCAAAATGCAGCTGCGGCGCGGCCTCGGAGGTCACCAGGAAACCGGGCAGCGCCTGGGAATTTATCCGATCGTATCCGCAGATGAACTCCACGCTGTCCCCGTTTTCCGAGGATGCCACGAAGTAGGCAACCTCCACGCGCATGGCGCTGCACAGCCAGACCGTGATCGCCTGCGGCAGGTCCTGGGGTTGATGGGTCAGGATCAATTCCGAGAGCGAGGGGACGGATTCCGCGGCGGCCTGCCGGATCTGGCCGGCCGGGCTTCCCGTAGCGGCAGACCCGCCGGCGGATGCGGCTGCGTAGGCGAGCCGCATGCCCGCGAATGGGATCGCCAGCAGATCGAACAAGCGGGCCAGCCCCGGCAGATGGGTCGAGGCGTCGCCAAGGGCCATTTGCAGGGTCACCCCGGCGAGGAAAAGCATCATCGCGACAAAGGATAACCCCCATCCCGCCGGCCGGCGGACCAGCAGGATCACGAGGCCGATCGCAAGAAAAATCCACCGCGTGAGATCCCAACTGAAAGAAAACAGGCTGCTGTTGTATGAGCCGGCGGCGGGATAAAGGTAAAGATAAACCGAGGATACGGCGGCCGCGAGCAGAACTCCGATGGTCCAGACCGCGGTCAGCGCGTCCCCGGTCTTGTGCCGCCGTGGATAGAGGAAGAACCAGACCGCGCCCGTGACCGAGAGCATTTCCAGCGCCCGGTCGATGTTGGCCAGCAGATGCGATAAGGAAGGGTTGTTCCATGCCGGGCCGAGGATATCGTTGACGAGCCCGATGCCCTGCACAAAAATAATGCCCAAAGTCAGGAAGAGTCCGCGGCCCCATTCCCGGCGCGGCTTTTTCACCACGAGCAGGAACGCTGCCACCAGCGCCACCAGCAGGATCGAACCGTGAAAGAGCAGGATGCCCTGGGTGCCGAGCAAAAAGGATTCGAAATCGCGGACGGAAATAGCCATGGATGGGATCCCTCTCCGGGGGATCGGGCGGGCGGTTACTCCTTCGGCGCTTCCTCGTGCCTCGTCCGGAGCGCCCACAAAGCTTCGAACGCCATGCTGCGCACGGAGTTCTCATTATCGCTCAAACCCATGCAAATATCCTGGATGAAATCGCGGTCTCCGAGCATCCCGATGGCTTCCACGGCGGCCGCGCGCTGTCGCGGCTCCCCTTCGCGGATCACGCGCTGGAGCATCGCCATCGCCGGGAGCCCGGGAGCCAATCCGGTCTTGCGCTCGGTCGCGAAGGCGATCAGCCAGGGCATATTGTGGATCGGGGGCGGGACCGGCAGCGGGTTATCGGTTTCACCGTGCAGCCGTTCCACCGCCTGCGCCGCAGCCGATTTCACGGCCCATTGGCCGTCTTCGACCTGGACCCGTTCCAGGATTTCCAAAGCCCAAGCCTGCCCGGTCCGTGCCAGCCCGAAGACCGCCGCGCGGCGTACCAGCAGTTCGGCGTCCTGGATCGCTTCGCGCAGGATGCCATGGCCTTCGATCGGATCCAGTGAGAGCGCTTCGGCGACGGCGCGCCGCAGATCGTCATCGCCCTGAAGCAGCACCTGGCCCAGCGTGTCGATCGCCGCATGGGTGGCGATATGGCCAAGCGCGAGCGCGCCGGCCCAGCGCAGTTCGCGCGAATCCGTTTCCATCTGCTTGGATAGCAGTTCGATCGCACTCTGGTCGCTCATGGCGCCCAGCCCGAGCGCCGCCAATATCTTCGACTCCAGGTCGGCGTCTTCGGCGGCGAGGATCTGCCGGAACAACTGGGAGACGGAAGGATCCCGGCTGTTGAGGAACGCGCACAACGCCCGGGCGCGCAGCGGGAACGGCTGGCTGGCCGTGCGGACAAGCTTCATCAGGCGCCGGAACACTTCCACCCGCCAGCCCGCGGTGGGAGGCGCATCCCGCAGCCAGGACGCAACCCGGAGCAGCTTCCACCCGTCTTCGACGATCGGCGGCATTTGTGCTCCGCCGGCGGATTCCTCGACATCAGACCTGTGGATCGGGGATGTCAACACGGCGGAGACGAGCGTGGAGATGTCGGTTTGCGCCGCCATCGCCTGCGCGGCGAGGGTGGACAGCGGGGAGCGCGTGTTGGCGAAGAATGCGTTAAGGTTGCTTTCTTTGGCCGCCGCGCCCGCCGCCAGCCGCGCCGCGATGGTCAAATGCCCGAAGGAAACCCGGCCGGCCGGCCTGCGTCGCAGCATGCCGCACTCGATCATGTCGTCGAAGAAATCCTCGACCGGCGGAAGGGATTGTTCCGAATGCGGCCAGGCGAGCGCCAGGGCGGATTCAACCTGTTTGCGGGTGAGGGTGGAGTTGTTGTCCACGATCATCGCCCGGGCGGCCTGAGCCATGGCTTCTTCGGCGGCCCCGGGCAGGTGGCGGGAGAGATACGCCTGCTGATCCGAAGCCGCGATCGTCCCCTGCAGGTCCCCGCTGAAAGCGGCCCAGGTCCGCAGAGTGATATCCAGCGGCGACAGGCTGAACGTCTGGCGCGAGATCCAGCCGATGAGCAGCGCCGGATCCGGCTTCTCGGCCGACTTGCGGTCCGAGACGATGACTTCCTGCCAGCGCGCCCCCCATTGCTCCATGAACCGGCGGTGATCCGCGGGGAGCCAGGGAGCCGGGGCGGCGATGGCAAAGCCCATCGGGCGCCAGTAGGCCGCTTCTTCCGGGGCGACGGTGACGATCAGGCGGGTTTTCGGGAATTGGGCGAGGAACTCCCTCACCCACTCCCGGACGGCATCCTGTTCATCGAAGGTGAGCTCGTCCACGGCATCCAGCAGCACAACCGAACCCTCGGCCCGCAGGCTTCCTTTTATATAGGAGGGTATTTGCGAGGCAGAGAGTGACGCGGCGAAATACTGCACGGCCGCGGCCAGCGGCTGGATCGCATCTTTTGAGGAGGCGGGCAGCGCCAGATCGTGGGCGTTGGCATAAAAAAGCGCCCGCGGGATTTCGGCCGCCGGTGCGCCCGTTTGGGCGGATTTGCGCAGCCATTCGAGGATCAGGGCGGCCAGGACGGTGGTTTTACCGCTGCCCGGAAGACCGACCAGCAGTGTGTGCGATTTCAGCGTGAGCAGCTGCTGGGCGGGGATGTTCGCCGCGCCGTACGCGATCGCCAGCTGGGGCCAATCCGGGGTGAAGGGGAACAGGGCCGGGGCGTCGTATTCCGGAGGTTGTTCCGGATCCAGCGGGGGCGGGTGGATCATCAGCCGCGGCGGGAGCAGGATCTCCTCCAGCGCGAATAAATGCGAAGTCATGTGCGCCGATTGCGCCCATTGCATCAGATCGTTGCGGTAGCCCTGGGCCGAGGTGGTGGTCAGCGCCTCCACGGCGGTCCGGTAGGATTCCCCCATGGCTTCGCGGAAAGTGGAGATCCGGCCGCGCAGCCGGTACAGCACGAATCCCAGGAGCGCGGCCAGGAGAAAGCCGATCCAGAAGGAGATGCTCTCGAATTGCCAGCTGCTGAGAAAGGCCATACTATCCCAGGTAAAGGATCCGTCCGCAATTGCCGCACTGGACGATCTCCTGGCCGGAGCGGGCGGAATCCACGCGCGAGGTGGAAGGGGCGACTCCGCAACCGGCGCACGAATCGTTCTCCATGCGGACCACGGCCAGGCCGCGTTTGGCGCGCCGGACGGAGCCGTATTTTTCGAGATCCTCCGGCGAGACCGCGGTTACCATCGCTTCGCGCTGAACCCCGAGTGTGGCGAGCGTGCCCTGCAGCGCGGATTGTTCCGCGCGGAGTTTTGATTCCGCGTCCACCCGCCGCCGTTCCAGATCCTCGCGCCGGCTTTGGGCTGCGGCGACGGTTTTTTCCCCGTCTTCGCTTTGCATCATCAATTGCAGTTGGCGTTCTTCGAGGACGGACAGATACCGGCGCAGGGAGGCGGCCTCTTCCTGGAGATCCTGAAGCTCTTTCGGGTTGCGGACTCCTCCGCCGTAAAGCGTTTTATCCGTTTCGGCGATCCGCTGCTGCTGGCGCCGGGTCTCTTCCTCGGCGTGGCGGACGTCCTGCCGGGCGGTTTCGAACGCGGCGCGTGCCGCGGCTTCCTCAGCCCGCGCTTGATCCAGCTCCGGGTGACGGCTCAGGTCGGCTTCAATCTCAGCCAATCGGGATTGGTGTGTGTCGATCTGGCTGTCCAGCGTTTGCAGCCGGAAGAGGGTGGAAACACGCGTCACGGGGTGAATTATAGGGGAAAAGGCACGCAAGTCAACACGCGCACGGGCGGATTGACCTCATAAAATGCGGGCGGTACAATCCCGGCGGTGGACAGACCACGGAGGTGTTGGATGAGTAATTCGAGATGGATTCTTCTCCGGAGAGGAATCCCGTTGATCTGCTTGGGGCTTGCGACGGCCTGCAACCTCGGGTTGGGGGACCCGAATTCGACCGGCGCGTCTTCAGCGACTCCGTTTCTCCCCGAGGATACGGCAACGTCCACGGCCACGCCGACCGAGACGCCGCCCGAACCCACCGCCACGCCGACCGAGACGCCGATTCCGCTGGTGTATCCCGTCGGACCGTCGGGCTTTCCGGCCAATGTGAACCCGCTCACGGGCACGATCGTCGCCGATCCGGCTCTCCTGGACCGGCGCCCGCTGGCGGTCAAGGTCACCAATTTCCCGCGCACCGCGCGCCCGCAGGCCGGTCTCTCGCGCGCGGACATCCTCTGGGAGTTCTACACCGAGTTCGGCAACACCCGCTGGATCGCGATGTATTACGGGCAGGACGCCGAGAAGGTCGGCCCGATCCGTTCGGCCCGCGTCCTGGATACGCGGATCATCCCGCTCTACGATGCGATCCTGGTCCATGTCCAGGCGTTCGAAACCGTCTGGCAGGAGATCAGCAAAACCGGCGTGGATACGATCAACGAATTTCCGGCGTCATGCCCGGCCATCTGCCGGGATCCGGACGAAAAATACATCGAGAACAGTGCCTTCGGCAACACCGCCGAACTGACCAAGTATGCGCGGCGGATCGGGCTGCTTGCCGCCGGAAGGCCCTATTTGGACGGGATGGTTTTCGATCCCGCAGTTCCCGCGGATTTGAAGGAATCAATCGGGACACGGATTACTTTTTCGTCCTCCGCCATGGCGCAATGGAAGTACGATCCCGAGCGGAAGCGGTATATGCGCCTGTCGGAGAACGCCTCCTTCCTTTTTGAACCGCTCGCCGACCGGATGACCGGCGAACAGCTGGCTGTGGACAATCTCGTCCTCATGGTCGTGGACACCTTCCGGTACAAAGGCCAGACGGGCACGGGCGAGCAATTCGACATGGACCTGACCAAATCCGGCAAGGCGTATTTCTTCCGCGACGGGTTTATGCTGGAAGGCCGCTGGCAGAGCGGCGGGCCGAATGCCCCGCTGCAATTCGTGGATGCCGATGGGGGGATGTTCCCGTTCCATCCCGGAACAACCTATATCGGGATCCTCGGAGACCGGGCCACCGGCGCGCGCGCGGCCTCTTCGGAGTGGTTTTTCTACAACGCCCTATAATCGGATACCCGGCTCGGAAATTGCGGAATAATTAAGGTTTGCTTATCCTTTCGGAAAAAGCGCATGAATTTCTCCGAACTAGGACGAGCGTCCCTTTCGCGGGTGATCCTTTAGTAGTACAAAGATATTGGGAACGCTTCGGAAATGTCACTCTGAGCGTCCGAACAGTTGGCTCGCTTCCTTCGTTCCCCCCTCGCTTCGCTCGGGACAGCCGCATGCCTTGCGGGCCAGGGACACTCAGTATGAGTGCGCCGTGTGAAACAAGGAAGGTCGCGCATGAGCAACAAGCAAGGACGCACCGAAAACCGCACTGAAGGGCGCCGGGATTGCCGGCGCAACGCCATGATGCGGATAAAAAACATCTGGCTTATCTTCGGTCTGGCGTTTGCCGCCGCGTGTTCCGCATCCGCACCGGCTGCCTCCACCGGTATCCCCCGGACGGAAACCGAGCCCCAAATTCCACTGCCGGCGGATCCGGCCACGGACACACCCGCGCCGGAATCGACCGCCACATCCACCGAACTTCCATCGGCGACCCCCGAACCGCAAATTCTCAATCCGCTGACCGGCCTGCCGGTTTCCGACATTTCCGTGCTCGAGCGCTGGCCGCTTTCGATAAAAGTTTCCAACTTTCCCCGCTCCGCGCGGCCGCAGGCCGGTCTTTCCTATGCCGACCTGATATTTGAGTTCTATCAGGAAATGGGGATGACCCGCTTGCAGGCGATCTACCTGAGTAGGGATGTGGAAAAGGTTGGCCCGATCCGATCCGGGCGGAAAATCGACGTGCCGCTGATGAAGGCCTATCAGTCGCTGCTGGTGTTCTGCGCCGAATATTCGGCGACCTGGGATTTCATGGAATTCCAGGGGGTGGGCGACCGGCTGTTGTATGTGGGGCCGGTGGATTGCCCGGCGCTGTGCCGGGATGAGCGCGAGATAACCGAAAACGGCATTTTCGGGAATACGGCCGAACTGCGCAAAGCGGCCAAATTCATGGATCCGCCGATTCCCGACAGCGTTCCGGACCTGACCGGGATGGTCTTTCAGGAGGCGCCTCCGCCCATGAGCGGCGGCGCGGTGTCCAACGTCTGGGTGCGTTTCATATCCGATAATGCGCTCGCCGAATGGCGCTACAATCCGGAGGACCGGAAATATTACCGCTGGTCTGAAACCGGCAAGGCGAACCGCGACATGGCGCCGCTCCTGGACCGCCTGACCGGCGAGCAGCTTTCGGTTTCGAATGTGATCGTGCTCTACGCCAATTACATCCGCCGCCAGCAGCGGGAGATCTACGAATTGGAGCTGTTCGGCGGCGGGAAGGCCCTGATCTTCCGTGACGGCAAGATGGAAGATGGAATTTGGCTGCTTCCGAAAATCGACCGCCCCCTGCAATTCTACGGCCAGGACGGCCCGTTTTCCCTGCGGCCGGGCGTGACGTGGATCGGGATCGTGGAAGACACCTCGACCGCGACGATGGATGGTGAGACGTTGCGGGTGGAGTTCGGCAAGACCGGCGTCGGGCAGTAGGGGCGCACTCCACGAAGTTACACAAAGAAAAACCTGAAAGGCACGAGAAATAATTAATAGAAACCTCTGAAAAAGGGGTCATGCTGAGCGAAGCGAAGCATCTGTTTCTGCGTTTTCAGACCCTTCGCTGCGCTCAGGGTGACATTTTCAGGGGTTTCTATTAAAAACTTCGTGCCCTTCAGGTTTTTTTCTTCGTGTCCTTCGTGGATTGTAGGGACACAGGGCCCTGTGCCCTTACTAGGTCGGTATCTCCAGCGACGGATCACCCATCTCCGGGAAGGGGTGCCGGATGGCGGGCAGGTAGAGGTCGCACGCGTATTCCTTCAGCATGCGCCGCGTGTTAAAGGTCGGGGAAATCGTCCGGATGGATTCGCGGATCCGGTCGACCCATTCGGATGGAATATTCTCGGGGGAGCGGTTCTCGTAAAACAGGGGGACGAGCTCGTCTTCCAGAAGCGAAAACAGCGAATCCGTATCCTGCGCGTTCTGAACATCGGCGGTTTGATTTTCCTTATCTTCGCCGATCGCCCAGCCGTTCCGCCCGTTGTAGCCTTCGCGCCACCAGCCGTCGAGGACCGACATATTCAGCGCGCCGTTCAGGGCCGCCTTCTGCCCGGACGTGCCGGAAGCTTCGAGCGGCCGCATGGGTGTATTCATCCACACGTCCACGCCCTGCACCAGGTAGCGGGCCAGGTTGATATCGTAATCCTCGAGGAATACGAACCGGCCGCCGGTTTCGGACCGTTTGGCAAAGCGGTATACGTCCTGCAGCAGTCGCTTGGCCGGATCGTCAGCCGGATGCGCCTTGCCGGCGAAGATGAACTGCACCGGGAGGTTCGGCCGGTTGAGGAGGGCCAAAAGCCGTTCGGGCTGGCGCAGAAGCAGGCCCGCGCGTTTGTACATGGTAAACCGGCGCGCGAAGCCGATCACCAGCATGTTCGGGTCCATCAGCACGCCCGCATTCACGATCTGGACCGGGTGCTTCTTCCCGGAGAGCCACAACTGCCGCGAGCGGTCGCGCATATGGGCGGCCAGCCGGCGCTTGAGATGAATCCGCGCTTCCCAGAGATCCTTGTCGGGGATGTCGCAGACGCGGTCCCACACCGCCTGTTCGTCGATCCGTTCGCGCCAGTCTTCGCCCAGATACCGGTCGAAGAGGGTTCCCATCTGCCGCGCGAGCCAGGTTTCGGTATGGATGCCGTTGGTGATGTGGCGGATCGGCACTTTGTCTTCCGGGAGATCCGGCCAGAGGTGGTTGAACATTTTGCGCGCGACCCGGCCGTGCAATTCCGAAACGCCGTTGGCATGGTCGGAAAGACGCAGCGCCAGGACGGGCATGGAAAAAGTCTCGCCCCAGGATTGCTTGTGCCGGGCAATGTCGAGGAAGGCATCCCGCTCGAGCCCGAGTTGGGGCCAGTATTGGGAAAAGAATTTGTCCATCAACCAAAGCGGAAATTCATCCGCGCCGGCCGGGACCGGCGTGTGGGTCGTGAAGATCGTCGTTTTGCGGACGATTTCCTTCGCATCGGCGAACGTCCGCCCGGCGGCCACGTACTCGCGCGCCCGTTCCAGAAGCGCAAACGCCGAATGGCCTTCGTTCAGATGCCAGGCGGTCGGATTGTAGCCGAGCGCGCGCAGCGCGCGCACGCCGCCGATGCCGAGGATGATTTCCTGGGAGATGCGCTGCTCCACTTCGCTGGTGTACAGCCGCGCCGTCAGCTCGCGGTCGGCCGGCGAGTTGGATTCGACGTTGCTGTCGAGCAGATAGAGGGGGATCCGTCCGACGCGCACCTGCCACAGGCGCGCCGCCAGTTCCCGTTCGGGGAGTGAGACGCTGATCGTGAGCGGATCGCCGTCGCGCCCGAGAACCGGCCAGACCGGCAGGTTGGCAAAATCCAACGGCTCGTAATTCGCCTCCTGCCAACCGTCCTCCGTCATGCTTTGGCGGAAGTACCCCAGCGTATACAGAAATCCAAGCCCGACGATCGGAATTCCAAGGTCGCTGGCTTCCTTGATCAGGTCACCGGCCAGCACACCCAGGCCGCCGGCGTAGCCCTGGATGCTTTCATGCAGGCCGTATTCGGTGGAGATGTAGGCGATCGGGCGGTTGAGGAGATCCGGATTCTCGCGCGAATACCACATGCCCGAGGCGTTCAGGTAGCGGTCGAAGGCTTCCATCACGCGGTCGTACGTTTCCAGGTAGGAGACGTTCGAAAGCGCGGCGTTCAGCTGCGGGCGCTTGATTTTCCGTAGGAATTGAACCGGATTGTGGCGCACCTCCTCCCAAAGGGAGAAGTCGATCCGGCTGAACAACCCCTGTGCCTGCGGATGCCATGTCCACCAGAGGTTATAGGCCATCTCCGGCAGGCGGGAGATCCGCTTGGGCAGCTGAAGTTCGGTGGCGATCGGCGGCTGCGTTTCCAGGAATCCACCGTGCATGGGCATCATCCTCCTGTCCGGCGGAAAGCGCTGGGCCTGCCGCCGCTGCGGGAAAAAAGTTAATATAACACACGCGCCGCGGGCGCTATGCCGATGGCGTACCCCGTAGGATGTTCCACAATGCGGTCAGCGCGGTATTGGCCGCCCAGCGTGAGGCCATCGAATGGGGAACCCGGTGGGTCCGCTGGATCCGCGTTTCCTTTCCGTCCGCTATCAGGATGTATTCGGATCGGAAGCCGCCGGGCACCGGCGTAAGCGCCAGCCCCGCCGCGTGGGTTGCCTTGTGGGCCGACTGCCATTCGCGAAGCGTTTCCGCCGCGTCGGAATCCAATCCGTTGAGGCCGAGCACCAGGCCCCCGCGGAAGGCGCCGGAATTCTCGAGGCTGAGGATTCCGGCAAGCGCGCCGCCGGTCCCCCGTTCCGCCGTGACCAGGCTTCCCTCCTTCGGCAACAGGCGCAGCACCGCGCCCGCCAGGGTGTCTCCGTCGGCCCCGATGATGTTATCCGCGAGCGCGGCACGGATGTCTTCCTCGGCGGCGGCGATCAATTGCCGCGCCGCGTGCTCGTCCCCGGCGCGTGCGACGATGCGGATGTCGGTCACGCCGGCGTGCGCCATCAACCCGACCGCGGGATTCTCCGCGCTTTCCCATCGGCCGATCCGCTCGTCGATCAGCGATTCCCCGAGGCCGACGACGTGGATCGTCCGGGTGCGGACGGCCTGCCCGCCCCCGAAGCGCGCGCGCAGCGCGGGGAGTACCTGGCCGGTGATCATCGCTTCCATTTCACTCGGCACGCCGGGCACCGCAAACAGCAGCGACCGGCCGAGGGGCAGGGAGAATCCGGGCGCGGTCCCGAACGGATTGGGGAGCGCCGTCGCGCCGGCGGGCAGATGGGCTTGCTTGCGGTTGTTTTCAGGCAGGGTCCGGCCCAGGCCGCGGAATCGCGCCGTGATCGCCTCCCATAACTCGGGATGAAAGACCAGTTCGACTCCGGCGGCGGCGGCCGCGGCTTCGCGGGTCGGGTCGTCGACCGTCGGGCCCAATCCTCCGGCGGCGATGACGCAATCGGATTCCGCGGCCGCATGTTTCAGGGCGGCGACGATCCGGCCGGGGTCATCCCCGACGGCCGTCACGCGCCGCACCCGGAATCCGCCTTCGCCCATCGCGCGGGCGATGAATTGCGTGTTGGTGTCGGCGATGGTTCCCAGGATCAGTTCGTCCCCGATGACCACGATCTCTACGTCCATATCGCTCCTTTGGCAAGTTCGATTAACTTTTTCACGGATATCCACGCAAGAATCGACGTTTCTTTTTCGAGGATTGCATTTTAGCATTTCAGCGGCTTTCGGCTAATTGGAAAGTTCGCTAAACGGCCTTTATGGAGAAACGAACTTTTCCAGCCCGGAGCCATACCATCCCATCCCACCTCCCCTAACCCCTCCTCCCTTCCCGTAAAACGGGAAAGGAGGAAGGGTTAGGGGAGGTGGGATGGGCGTTGTGCTTATAGGTCGTTCCAATATGAATAAAAAAAGGCGGCCAACGGCCGCCCATACTGGTTCTTTTCTTATGCTTGTCCGGCGATTACGGATGAAGTCTGGTCTTCTTGGCCAGAAGTTCATCCTTGG
>Ga0105104_10001691_pt1 | contig 16495 bp, 11 predicted proteins | sample PPLLaktember2015_3_FD_87034 | JGI IMG/M metagenome (GOLD analysis project Ga0105104, IMG submission 87034) | Freshwater sediment microbial communities from Prairie Pothole Lake near Jamestown, North Dakota, USA - PPLs Lake P7 Core (6) Depth... | ecosystem: Environmental > Aquatic > Freshwater >... | reverse complement strand
TTATGTGTTCTGGGGCGGGACGCTCCTGTCCGGTATCTGGTGGATTACCAACCGGCGGAAAGAGGTTCAGGCGTTCGAATTGAAATTAAAAGAGATGGAATCTCGCGACAATCATGGACATTCTCATAAACAACAGTAATTCATGGAACAAACAATGATATCAACGATATTTTCAAAACTAAAATTTTGGACCGTGGTGTTCTGGCTCATCATGGCGGCTGGAGCGGTTTCCGCAGTCATCCGGTTTGGATGGGGGCTTGGCGCATCGACACATCTCAGCGATCAATTTCCCTGGGGGTTGTGGGTGGGGTTCGACGTCGTCTGCGGCGTCGGACTCGCTGCCGGCGGATTTGTTGTTGCGGCATCGGTCTATATTTTCAACCTCGAACATTACCGCCCGATTCTCCGCCCTGCGGTGTTGACCGCATTTCTCGGCTACATTCTCGTGGTCGTCGGATTGATGTTCGACCTGGGAAAGCCATGGAATGTCTGGCATCCCATCATCATGTGGAATCCGCATTCGGTGATGTTTGAAGTCGGTTGGTGTGTGATGTTGTATTCCACCGTGCTGGCGCTGGAATTCAGTCCGGTCATTTTTGAAAAGCTGAAACTCGAGCGTCCCCAAAAAATCCTCCATACCATCACTATTCCGATGGTGATCCTGGGTGTCGTCCTTTCGACCCTCCATCAGTCGTCGCTCGGATCGCTCTTTCTTATTATCCCGGAAAAAGTATATCCCTTATGGTATTCCTCCAGTTTGCCGTATCTCTTTTTCACATCTGCCGTGGCCGTCGGTCCGGCCATGGTGATCATCGAATCGTTTTTAAGCTCGCGCGCATTTCATCGTGAGATCGAAATAGACATCCTCTCTCAAATCGCAAAAGTGACCGTGGTTGCACTTGCAGTCTATCTCGTGCTGAAGATTGAGGATATCAACGGCATGAAACTCTGGCCTTACCTCTTTAACTTCAACTTTGAAGGAATGATGTATTGGGCAGAACTCGGATTTGGCGTCATCCTCCCTATGGGATTACTGGTCAATCGGCGCGTGCGGACATCCGCCAAAGGATTGTTTGTCTCGGCATTGCTCGTCGTCATGGGGTTTGTGTTTAACCGGCTGAACATCGCCATAACATCGATCGAGCGAAGTGCAGGAATCGCCTACTTCCCCTCCTGGACGGAAATTTCAATTACCGTGATGATTGTCGCTCTCGGATTCGCTGTCTTCCGGATGGCAGTACAGTACTTGCCGATTTTCCCGGAACATTCCACCGAAGAAGTAAAAACACCGGCAAACGAGGTGGTGACATTTATCGATGTACCGGTTCGATAAGCCGAATGGGACAATACACTTTTAAAAGGATGTTATGACATGAACAACCAATCATCAAACAGTGTGATCCCCGAAGGAGAACTGCGGTGCGTCTGGATGGATGCCGGTATCGCTGAATATAAACTGTGCGACCAGGAATTCCGCTGCGAGACATGTGCATTCCATATGAATGTCACACAGCAAAAACGGCCCGTGGACACACCGCCTGCTCAGGATGTCCCGCCGGTCTCTGCGGAGAGCTTCATGATAACGGCTGATACTCTTTTTAACAACGTGCTTAAAAAGCGGCTTGATCAGCTCAGGGCAGTTTCTATTCCTCAGGATCGAGTATACAGCCGCGGACAGTTTTGGATTCAACAGAACGATGCGGGGAATTACCGAGTGGGTATAAATCATATTCTTGCAAATTTCTTCCAACCGATGCTCAGCATTGTCCTTTCAAAAGCCCCGGCGGTTATTCATCGGCTCGATCCGTTCTTCTGGATCGTCCTGCCGGGCGGGGCGGTAACACTTCGATCTCCTATCGAGGCGACAGTGACCAGGTTCAATCCCGCGTTGCATCACCATCCGCAATTGCTGTGTGCATCGCCGTTCGATGAAGGGTGGATTATGGAGATTACCGCAAAATCGAAAGGATTGAATCGGGTGACATCTCCATCCGATACTCAACGGGCACTGAAACGCACGATGCACACCATCGAACATATTTTGAAGCAGACCTACCAGCATCTTCAGCCGGCCGCAGGAACGACGCTGTTCGACGGCGGAGCTGGAATCAGTTCGGTTGAAAATATTCTTGGCCCGGCACTCTATAAAGAGGTCGTCAATCGGGTAGCACACTTTCCATCCTGATCGATTTATTCAATATAACGCCTTTGGCCGCTCTCTTTCCAGGGGCGTTTTTGGAATGTAACTCTCCCCTGCCGCAATTCAGCTCTGCGTATTATCCACCCTATAGTCAACTTGGGACCTGGGTGTCACGGTCCTACCGCGACATAAAACACGAAAACGTCAATAATTAAATTTATGTGTCACAAAATCCTGTCCGACTGCTGACGCCCGCCAGCCTGCCCGACTGAACAGTCGTTCGGGCGGGAATGCGAAGCGGGCTGGCAGTCACGCAGGCGGGGGTTCGTGAAGCCTAAGTCACTACTGTATGAGAAAGATCTCTCTCCGGCAAATTTTCTGCCGCCGCATGTCAACTTCCCTAATGCTTTAGGAACACTCTGTTCACCATTCTTGAGTTCGTACTGCTATAGAATTAATGGCATTCGTTGAATTTCCGAATCTGTGTGTTTTTCGTACTGACAGAACAATGTTCCTCCTACCTTTATCCAAAGTGAGCCGAATATCTCTTTTTTGAGAGTAATTTTCTATTTATTGAGACTTTATGCGATAATTTCGTCCGGATTGTTGAGTTTGTCAACCCTTCTAAATTGTAATTAATTGGCACAAATCTTGCCATAAAAGTGTATATTATTTCAACTCGGAATAGAATATGAAACGATTTTTCCATTTATTGGGCTTTCGGCTGTTTCTCGGAGTGGCAGTCACTGTCGCAGCGGCCACCACGCTATTCACCATGTTCCTGGTGGACTGGCAGTCCGGTAAATATATCTCTGCAGCACAACAATCGGCAACAAATATCAGCGATCTCATCAGCCGCTCCACCCGGTATAGCATGCTGCTTAATCGCCGGGAAGATGTGTACGAAATTATAAAGACCATTGGAAAAGAACCGCGCATTGAGCGGATACGCATCATTGACAAGAAGGGTATCGTCAACTTTTCAACACAGGAATCCGAAGTCGGAAAAAGCGTGGATATGAACGCCGAGGCATGCATCGGATGCCACAGCACGGGAAAGCCTGTCGTCCCGCAGAATGATCCGACTCTGACCCGCATATTCGATTCGCCGAAGGGGTACCGTGTCATAGGGGTGATCACTCCCATCCGGAACGATGCGGGTTGTGCTGCAAGCAGCTGTCATGCGCATAGTGCCTCTCAGACGGTACTGGGAATTTTAGATGTCATGATTCCCCTTCAGGAGGTGGATCAGAACATCGCGCAATTTGAACAAACGCAGATCATCGGTTCGCTGCTTCTCTTCGCGGTCCTCACCGGATTCGTCTCCATCTTTATCTGGCGCATGGTCAATATTCCCGTGAAGAAACTCGCCGTCGGTACGCAGGAAATTGTCAAAGGCAATCTCGACCACCGGATTGACGTTCAGACGAACGACGAAATCGGATCCCTGGCAATTTCCTTCAACCAGATGACGCAGGAATTGAAACGCGCCCGGAAGGAGCTCACTGCATGGACTCAAACACTGGAACAGCGGGTCAGTGAAAAAACGGAGGAACTTCGCCGTGCGCAAAAACACATGGTCCAGATAGAAAAAATGGTATCGCTCGGCACGCTTGCTGCGACCGTCGCGCATGAGCTCAACAATCCCCTCGAAGGGATTCTGACGTATGCCAAACTGCTCAGAAAAAAGGTCGGACGGGGCACTCCTTCCGCCGAAGACACTCAGGAAATGATCGGCGAACTGACGCTGATTGCCGATGAAACTGCACGCTGCGGGAACATCGTTAAAAATCTTTTGCTCTTTTCACGAGAAAAGGTCGGCGAATTTAAAGATTCAGATTTGCGCTTTATCATCGGACAAAGCCTCAGGCTGATCGATCATCATTTGAAAATGAACAACATCATCTCTGAAGTCAAGATCGATGAACACCCGGTGATACTTTATTGCGATGCCCATCAATTGGAGGAAGCCCTGCTCGCGCTCGAAATCAACGCTGTTGAAGCAATGCCAGCCGGCGGAACCTTTCACATTGCGGTGAAGGAACTGACATATTTGAACGCCGTCCAGATCGACATCACGGATACCGGAACCGGCATCAAAGAAGATGAAATGCCGCATATCTTTGAGCCATTCTATACGACCAAAAAAGACGGCAAAGGAACGGGCCTTGGTCTGTCGGTCGTCTACGGTATTATTGAACGGCATAGCGGTTCAATTTCTGTCGATTCGAAACCGGGAATTGGAACGACATTTACGATTACGTTGCCGCGGCAGTCAGCACCACAAGAGCCCGGCGCGTCACCCCATTGAACTCACTGTAAAGGTAACGACGATGACTGAAAAAAAATCTTCACCTCAAAGCATACTCATTGTGGATGATGAGCTCATTGTCCGCGAATCGCTGACGAAGTGGTTCAGGCAGGACGGATACCGCGTTGAAGCGGCAGAAGACGCCAACCACGCGCTGAAAATGATGAAGGAGGGTCCATGGGATCTGGCGCTGCTCGACATCAAGATGCCGGGGATGAGCGGTCTCGAACTTCAAAAACGGTTGAAAGAAGTCGATAAAAACATCGGCATTATTATGATCACGGCATTCGCATCAGTGGAAAGCGCCGTGCAGGCGCTGAAAGAAGGCGCGTTCGATTACGTCACCAAGCCGATCGACCCGGACCACCTGTCGCATATCGTCTCCAACGCCCTCAACCAGAAAAAAATCGTGGAAGAAAATATCCAGTTGCGCGAACAGATCTCCGATATCGGCAAGGCGACCGAGATTGTCGGCGATAGCCAGCAAATTCATAAAGTGATTGAGCTCGCAAAAACCGTTGCAAAAACCGATACGACCGTTATGCTGCGCGGTGAAAGCGGAACAGGAAAGGAACTGATCGCCCGGGCTATTCATGCAAACAGCGACCGCCGGTATTTCCCGATTATTGCCGTCAATTGCGGTGCGGTGACAGAGAGCCTGCTGGAGAGCGAGCTCTTTGGTCATGAAAAAGGCGCATTCACCGGAGCCCAATACCGCCGCAAAGGGAAGTTTGAACTGGCCGACGGCGGAACGATCTTCCTGGACGAGATTGGAAATATCAGTCAAAAAATGCAGGTGCAGCTCCTGCGGGTGATCGAGACGAAACAGTTCACACGCGTTGGTGGAAGCGACGTGATCTCCAGCGATTTTCGCGTCATCTGTGCGACGAACCGCGACCTTGAAGCAGCGGTAAAAGACGGCTCGTTCCGTGAAGATTTATATTACCGCCTCAATGTCTTTACCGTTTCCATTCCTCCATTGCGCGAACGCCGGTCGGATATTCCATTGCTGGCCGAATATTTTCGCGGCAAGTATGCGGCGATCATGCACAAAGCCGTTACAGAAATAAACGCCAACGCCATGGATATTCTGGTGCAATACGACTGGCCCGGAAATGTCCGTGAACTGGAAAACGTGCTGGAACGCGCGATGGTCCTTGCAGTGCCGCCGGCCATCCAGTCTTCCGAATTACCGTTCCAGCTCGCGTCGAAGGCGCATGGCCTGCAGGCGGATTCTCTCGCCGTAGTCGAACGGGCACAGGTGGAAATGATTCTGAACCGCACGGGATGGAACATCTCCCGGTCGGCGGATATTCTTGACATCGATCGCGTCACCCTCTACAATAAGATTACGAAATACGGACTCAAGAGACCCTGACCCATGCGCTCTATCCTGATCGTTCCGATTCGTCCGGTCGATCATGCGGAACTGACGGCGCTCGTCACACCGCTCTCGAACGCATTCGAAATACCGGTTTCCATCGAAGAGTCGAATTACCTCGACCCGGCTTTTGCGTTCGATTCCTACCGCAATCAGTTCAATTCGACGTCACTCATCACTGCTCTCCTTGATCGATATCCCGCGCAGAGCGGGAAGATCATCGGCATTACGGCGGTCGACCTGTTCGTTCCGGTGCTCACGTACGTTTTCGGTGAAGCGCAATTGGACGGGCAGGCAGCCGTGTTATCGACATTCCGATTACGGGAAGATCTTTACGGATTGGAACCGAACCCGAAGCTGGAACACATCCGTTTGTTGAAAGAAGCGGTACACGAGCTTGGCCATACCTACGGATTGATTCACTGCCACGACCCCGAATGCGTCATGCACTCCTCCACTTCTGCGGAAGAGGTGGACGTGAAAGGGAAAAATTTCTGCGGCGGGTGCGAGAAGTTCTTACGGGGATTATGAACGTTGCAGATCGTACATTTAAAAAGGCGGCCCTTGTGCAGGACCGCCTTTTTTTTGTTATACTCAACAGAACAACACGATTACTTCATCAGCACCATTTTCCTGGTTGCGTTGAAGTTCCCGGCCGTTAATTGGTAGAAATACACGCCCGAAGCCAAACGTGAAGCATCGAAGGTGACAGGATGCGAACCCGCTTCCTGCTTTTCACTCACCAATGTCTGGACCGTCTGACCAAGAATGTTCACGATTCTCAGCGTCACGAAGCTGGAAGCCGGAATTTCATAATTGATCTGAGTAGTCGGGTTAAACGGATTGGGATAGTTCTGTTCCAGCGCGAACCTTCCGGGAATCTGGGACGAAGAATTCACCGCGGTGGTGGTAAGTCCAAGGTCCACAAATTTCCAGCGTGGATCGCCGACAATCTTGCCATCTGTAGCACCGGCAGCCAGGTTCCAGTTTGCATCATAACTGAAATCCATCCATTCCATGATGGAGTCCACCGTTACGCGCCGCATATCATACGGGAACTGGTTATACTGATTGGACGGTTGATTGAACTGCGGCAGCAAAATGAAATTAGGCATTGGTGCGGTCGCATATTTAATCTTCCCTTCGCCCGCCCCTTTGCAGCTGTCAATCGCCAGTGTCGTGGGAACATATCCACGGCCCAGCGGCGAGAAGTACCATCGGCACATCTTTGAAGGAAATTGAGTCGCATTCACAAACTTAAGGGATATTTTCTTGAATGCATTGGCTGAACTTCCGCCGTTTGCATCAATCTGTCGTGCCATATCCGATGTGATAATGCGCTCCGGTGCGGTGGAAGGATATACGACATGGTGAAGGCCGACGCCTGTTTCGTAATCGCGTATTGCCTTCCCGGAATCGGAGATATTGTAATAATTGTTGGAAACCACCCACGGAGTGACATGCGTGGTGGAATTCTTTTTGGCAATGAACCATGAACATGCAGGCAATCCGTTAATATCGAGATCCGGATTATCGGTAAATTCCTGCTGCCGGGCCTGATCGGTATCCATTCCAAGAGCATAGGGATCCATAAACAGGTTGTTCTTTATTTCGAATGGACCGTTTCCCAGCGAATCAATCCATCCTAAAGAAATCAATCCATGATAGCTGATGCAGTTCTGCACAGTATTATGATTGAATTTCACGCTGAAGATCGGTTTTTGTGCTCCCAATAACCTGATGACGCGGTCGATAACATTAAACAGCGTATTGTTGGTCATATCAAGTGTATCCACACCCACTGCTCTGAGATCGATCATTCGACCCGCACCCAGGTTGGATCTCTGTAAGCTTCCGTTATCACCAATGATGCAATTCTGGAAACGAACGGTTTTTCCTTCGGTCGTCGTGGAGGAAGTGTTTCTTCCGCTGTAATTTAAAATGGTCAGTCCGGCGGTCAGGATACAGTTGTCAAAATAAACACTCGCCCTGGCGTTTACGCCGCAGGTTACGAACGTCCCTGTTGCATTCTGAAGGTGCGCAGGATTAAGAAATTCATCATACGCAGTCCAGCAGACGTTCTTCATCGCAAACACCTGATCGGCAGCATTTAATACGAACCACGCCGTGGTAAGTGTTGACGTAATAGAACGCAATACCGGCATATGTACCGAACTCACCGTAGAAGGAACGGTATAATCCTTGCCGTTCTCGCCTCGAATATAGAGACTTCTGCTGGCGGCATTCAAACTGCAGACAGCGGCCCAGGCATATTTTTGTCCGGCAAGCAATACATAGACACGAGTGCGATTCCGCCATGCCGTTACACCCGCCGCTCCTTGTGGTCCCGTTCCGGCTGTATCCTGTCCGATAAAGACGTTTAATACCGAATTCGCAGGTACAATAATGGTATCTTCTGTGGCCGGCCAATTGATATATCCTTGGCTTAACGCCAGCGTCGGCAAAAGAAACATCATTGCCACCGCAACACTGTAGATCATTTTTTTCATACTGCACTCCTCTTAAAAAATGAAAAGATATGGTTAATTAGACAGCATTTATTCCTTACAACGAAATTCTTGCTCCGAAATCAATCGTCGTTCCGTACGATGACGATGCTGTGGGTAAATATCCCCAGTCAAAAATATTATTATATCTATAGCGTGTTTCAGTTCTATTGAAAATGTTGTCGACATTCAAAATCAAAGAAATGTTGGAGGTCACCTGCTGTTTTACAGAAAGATCCCACTTAATAAACTCCCCGACAATGCCGTCGCTCGTACCGTCGGCGGAATAGGACCGCGTATATTTGCTTTGATAGAACATGGATAATCGCACCGAAGATCCCCATTTCTCCACGTCATATCCCAGAGAAACATTGGAAGTGAACTGGGGCTGGTCTTCCATCGGCTGTTTTAATAATATCGCGGTATGCACCGTGGCCGGATTATAATTTTCAGGTGACAACTCAATGGGGCGCCCAAATTTATCGACACCCATGATCGCAGGTGTATAGACCGTATCGACCAATGTTGTTTCTTTCCAGACTTTTGTCTCTGAGCGGGCGATGGCAATATTATAGGTCAGCGTGAAACTTTGCAGCCATTTTACCGGTATGAACCCGAAATTCAACTGGTGTTCCAGTTCGAATCCCCAGGCATAGGATGCATCGGGAGAATTATAACCGGTCGTCACATTAAAATTCGAATACGTATGCAGCAGTTGTTTGAATGCGGGTAATGTGCTCCACCCCGACAATCCGATATTACCGACCATCTGGTCCAACCGGTGCCATCCCACATCATAATTCGGCGTTTTCACATTATTGTTACTGATCAGTTTCGTTGAATCGTTGTACCATTCGAACCTGACGGCATTCAATGTATGGTACAGATCATCGATACGCTTAAAATATGCGTTGACGGATATCAAGCCAAGCGTACTGCTGTAGACTTGAGTATTCACTTCAAAATTCCATGACGTGACATCTTTTAATCCGGGATTACCGGCAACAATCGGTACGCATCCATTCACGAGTTGAGTGGAATAATTAAATTGGGGCAGACGAAGATTAAAGTCCGGTCTTGCCAGTGCCTTATACCCGGCAAACCGGAATGTTAAATAATCCGTAGGTTTGAGTGTCAATTGCGCATTCGGGAGCCAGATGGTTGTTTTGAACGGCAACGTGGTATCAGTAATAAACGCCGGATTAACGGTAATAACATTTCCCGTGCCCGACGCATTGGTGTTGCTGAATTTCGCGTGATACGTATTATCTTCGCTTTCCACCCGGACACCAATCATAAGAGTCATCGATTGACCAAAATCGATATTGTCCATAATATATGCAGAGGATACTTTTTCATCCACAGAATAATCGCCCAGCGCTCTCAATCCAAGCTCTCCGTAATCAATGGGAGAAGCCACACGTGCATTTTTAATTTTATCCTCAAAGAGTTTGTAGTAACTTAAATTCAGAATTGGTGTCATCCGATACAGGCCCATCAAATCTCGTGTGGGAGGATTTGCCATATCCACAAACCGTGAAAGCTCGGCATGAGACATCGTCCCGTCAAATGTCGTTCCCGTAAAATCTACAGGATTGCCGCTGGCATCTCTAAACGGAGTTCCAAACTGATACGTATTCCAGCTATAGCCCCAATTGTTCATCCATCTTGATTTTGATTTATACTTCCCGCCCGCCTTCAGCGAATTCGTTACCATATTTCCAAGGGTAAAACTTTCAGAAAGATTCAATTGCAGCGTAAGTTCTTTGTCGAAGTTTTCAGACTTGAACCGGTCCACACTGTCGAGAAAGGCAGAACCAAAATTATTTACTGCGGCAGCATTAAATTGCTCGGGATTCGTTTTAATATTCAACTGCGTGCCGCCTGCAGGCTCTGTGAACATCGTTCTAAAATCTTCCGGATTTTTTGTTCGTGATTCGGCATAGGAGGCATTCCAATCCGCCTCCAGACCGAGAAAATAATTTTTCCCCTGGATCGATCCGCTTCGCGTCTCCAGATTTTGCTCAATGTTTTCAAAATTATAGACCCACGTGGGATAGACTCTCTCGTAGATCATATAATTTCTATTGGTTTGCGCATAGACTCCCGTCAGTTTCACCGAACCGCTGTCGGGCGTATTGACATCAATGATCGATTGGAACCCATTTCGTTTACGCGTTTCATCAGTAAACCGGACAGTAAACGCATTGATCTTGTCTATGTCGTTGTCATATTGATTGAGGTTATAAGTGCCGTAGGAGGGCAGGGTGGAATTATCATACGTCGAATAAGTGTAGGAAATGTTTTCCTGGCTCCGGATTTTCCGTTCGGCATTTCCCTGCAGCTGAATACCGAGGACATCGTCAAAGAATCGTTCCCCGTACCGGAAAGAAAAATCATACTGTTTGGGGGATTTCATTAATTGATTGTAGCTCCCTTTGAGGTCCGCGCGGATCAGACGTTCTACCGGCGCTTTTCTGGTTACCATATTAATTCCGCCGGCGATAGCATCTGCGTCCTGATCGGGAGTCAAAGTTTTGTAGAGTTCGATCCCCGACAGTGCGCCCTGGGACATGAGACTGAGATCCACGTCGCGGGAATTCGGGTCGGTGGCAGGAATTTTTACACCGTCAATGGTGATGTTGCTGAATTTTGAACTTAAGCCGCGCAACACCACTCCCGATGCTTCACCTCCGATACGGATAATGGAAACGCCCGGGAGACGCCCGATGGCTTCTGCCGCATTGGCATCCGGCAGTTCCTGAATCTTTTCTTCCGATACCACATTCACAATTCTGCTCGAGGTGATTTGCTGGTTGATGGCGGCAATCTGTCCGCGCATTTGTGCGGTCACCACCACTTCTTCACCCTGGATCACTGCGGGTTTCAATTGCACGTTGAGCGTCACATCGGTCGTTTTGGAAAAATCAATTTCATTCGTCTGCGGTTCGTAGCCGATGCAGGAAATTTTTACGCTCAGCGTCCGTGCAGGAATTCCGACGATTCGAAATTGACCTTCGATATCGGTCGCTGCACCAAGGGACGTGCCCAGGACCACAATATTGACGCCGATCAGCGATTCATTATTCGCCGCATCCGTGATGGTGCCTTTAAGCGAGGCTTGGCCTAATGCCATAAGTGGGAGAACAAGTGTCATAGTGAGGATTCGCGCAACGGAAGAGAATACGGACATAAGAATACCGCTCCTTACTTGTATTTACTTCATTATTGTGAAAGGTGAAAAATATTATATTTCGACGGCTGCAACATTCTTCCCTCGACAGAAAAGCGAAGGAAGCTTGACATTCGTCTTTAGACAGCCTTTAATTTAAAATTTTTATGTTTTTGTTTAATGAGAATTTGTTTGTCATGTTGTTCGGCAATTTCGAGATGCCGAACCATTGCAAGGCGAGCGTTCGTCGCATCACGATTCAGGATTGCGGTAAGAATTTTTTCATGCCATTCGACTGCGATCTGCTTTGCATCAATCACGGTCGCGTACACAGAGGATTTAATCCGGGGAGCAAGTCTGTGTATCGGTTCTAACAGCAGGGGGACCAACTGGTTTTCAGAAGCTTTGGCAATATCCAGATGAAAGAGCATATCGAGCCGGGAGAGTTCTTCATAATCGCCGTTGGAGTTTTTCAAATCATTCAGATCTTTTTTCAACCGCTGCGCATCTTCTTCCGTATGATTCATCGCTGCCAGCGCAGCAATGGGCGGCTCGATAATTTGCCGGGCAGGGATCACGTCCAGGATGTAATTACTCTCGCTCTGCATCTGAAGATAAAGATAGATAGGATCCGTGACGGTCTCGGCAGATATGTTCTGAACGTAAATCCCTTTCCCCTTCATGATGACCACCAGCCCCCGGGCAGCAAGCATGCGCAGAGCTTCTCTCAGCGCAGTCCGGCTCACTTTGAACTGTTCACAAAGCTCCTGTTCTGAGGAAAGTTTCTCTCCTGGTAATACCGCTTTTGAACGGATGGCCTCTTCAATCTGCCCCTCGACCATCTTGCTCAAAAGCTTTCTTTTGCCTACGGGTTCAAACATAAGTCTTTCCTGTCACATGTATGACATCCTACAAGAGCAATCTATTAAACATTTCTATTCCTGTCAACTGAAAAATGATTTTTTTTTTCTCCACTCGAAGGCTACACGAAAACTGATGAAATTGTTTAAGATTTTGAGGTTATAGTTCGAACATACAATTCGAAGAAGATGATGACACACTATTTCGTTTAGGATTATTCCTACTTCCACTCCAGAAGTGTGCTTGGAAGCAGTCGTTCATGAGATGAGCCATCATCCCATGCCGGGAGACGGATGATGGGCAACGTGGATAAACATTCCAGGTTTTATGAAACAAACACTTTTGCAATTTCGATCAGCATGGATGGCTTATTCCATAATGCCGTACGAAATATTCCGCCGACGGTCCTCTTTTCGTCAGAAAGTGAAAGTGCACTCTCGGCGATGCTGTTCAGCGTTTCGTCTGAGAAACTTGAAATCGCCTCTTTGATATTATAGAAGACTTCATGCCGCCAGCCAAGACGTTTATGCCAGCGCGTTTCGTATTCCGTCAAGAGTGAAAGATCGTTTTGTTTGAGAGCGTCGGCAGCAACCTGCCCGGCGATCATTCCGCCGATCATGCCGCTGATGATTCCTCCGCCGGAAGTCGGATTTACCTGATGACCTGCGTCGCCGACGAGCATCACATTGTTCCGGACCAGCGTTTTGCAGGTTTTGGCGCATGGGACACCGCCTGCGATCTGTGTGAGCACTGCTGCATGAGGATACCGCCGTTCAACAAATTCCTCCAGGTATCGAATGGCGGATTTTTTCTTTGACTCTTCCACCGTAATGCCCAGACCGACATTTGCAGTTCCTGCTCCCTTGGGAAACACCCAGACATACCCGCCCGGGGAAACAGATTCGCCGAAATAAAATTCCAGGATATCCTGTTCCGCTTCGATTCCCGAGATGGTGACCTGTGCGCAGCTTTCCATATCATGAATGGAGCATTCCGTTTCAATTCCTGCCCACTTCCCGACCCGCGTTTCCACACCGTCGGCGCCGATGACAACGCGCGCGCGAATATCCACCGGGACATCTTTGATCAATGTCTTCACCCCGGCCGCATTTCCGCGATCGTCCCTCAGAAGGTCGTAGACATATGCTTTCGTGATCACCTCCGCCCCTTCGTTCGCCGCCAGCTTTGCCAGTTCATAATCGAACAGACGGCGCTCCAGGACATAGGCCGTACCATCGAGACGTGGAACGACCGATTTCCCGTTGGGAGCAATGAGACGAAAGCGTGTGACCGTGGCTGCTATCCATTTCGGATCCGGTGCTATAAACTGCACGACTCCCTCATGGCTTACCGCTTCGCCGCACCGTACCGGGTACCCGACATCGCGGTCCTTCTCCAGCAGCAGCACCGACGCTCCGCCCGCTGCTGCAAATCGGGCCGCTGTTGATCCCGCCGGTCCCGCACCGACGACGATAACATCATATTGATCTTTAACCATAAACTTTCTGCTTTCTTCTCATACACTCAACTGCTCAATGGCTCATCTACTCAACTACTCATCTGCTCAACGGCTCATCTGCTTTTTTTTGATTTAAGAACAACGACTGTATTTTCGGCAATTGCTCTACCCCTTCCCGGTGGAACTGAATCACTTCCCACGGACAGGCCCACACACACTTTCGGCAATTCGTGCATCGTTCATCTATAATAGAGATACGGGATTCCATCAACTCGATCGCATCTTCGGGGCAGACGCCCACACAGCAACCGCAGTAATCGCATTTCCCCGGTATAATATGAATCATTAACGGCGTATTTCGCGGCATAGTTGCGCCCATTATGAGTTGCTTTCTTTTTCTAGTTGATTCAACAATTGAGCGAGTTCTTGCTGTCGTTGACGTATGAGACTGGTATCCAAGTGCTGTATTTCAGCTTCTTTCATTGCACGACTGTTCTCTTCTTTTGCACGTTTGAGTGATTTCTTTTGAATTTGCAATACCGCATCCCGCGCAATGGTCATCGGATCTGGTCGAGGAATTTCCTTTTCCATTTTCCTCCAATCGGAACGCAACTCCTCGGGATTCAATACAAGTTCTGTGACAAGATTTCGCATTTTTTCATCTGCCATTTCATTAACAAGCGTTTGGATATCGATCGTTCCTCGCTCGTCATATAAATCCAGAACAAACTGGGCCAGCTTTCTCATCCGTTCATCCGTGAGCTGATTCAACGAAATATTCGAAAGAATAAAACGAATCACATCGGAGTTCCCTTCAAGAATCAGCCTTAAAATGTCGTGTTCTTCAGAGGGAATACTCTTCTTCTCCGGCAACCTCGGCTTCTCGACAATTGCCCGACGCGGAGCAATAGCGGATTTTGAATAATTTTCCGGCCGCTGCGTACGTTTTTCCTGCGATAGTGCCTGATCTAATTCATGAAAGAGCACACTCTCGTAGACATCGTATTTCTCCGCCACTTCCTTCACATAGAAATTCCGCCGTAATTCATCGTTCATTTTCGCGATGGATTGGACGAGCGAACGCACCGCCTGCGTTTTTCCTTCTGCAGTGGCAAACGCTCCCGCGCGTTGAAATTGTTTTGCCCGGAAATCAATAAACGAAATGGCATGGGCCAGCCGCTCCCGGAATTCATTGCCGCCATGCTTCTGCACGAACGAATCCGGATCCTCCCCTTCGGGCAGTTCCACAATCCGGACGTTTAATCCATGCTCAAGCGCTAGATCAATCCCGCGCACGGTCGCGCTGGACCCGGCGGTATCTGCATCATAAACGAGCGTCAGGTTTTTTGAGTACCGGCTGATGAGGCTCAGCTGGTCTTCGGTCAGGGCGGTGCCGCTGGAGGCCACGACATTTTTAATCCCTGCCTGGTACAGCGATATCAGATCGGCGTACCCTTCCACCATCAACGCGTTATCCTCCTGGCGGACGGCTTCCTTTGAATGGAATAATCCGTACAGGACGCGGCTTTTATTGTAGACCGGGGTTTCGGGTGAGTTGATATATTTCCCTGCAATCGGATCGTCTTCGCGCATCTTCCGGGCGCCGAAACCGATCACGCGGCCCTGCGCTGAAAAGATCGGGAACATGGCCCGGCCGCGAAAATAATCATACAGCGATTTATCATCGCGCACTCGTGCCAGTCCGACTTTGACAATATCCTCCGCTTTCAACCCCTCCGACTGGGCCTTATGGACGAACGCATCCCATGAATTTAATGAATACCCGAGCCCAAACGTTCGGATGGTCTCATCGGTAAAACCGCGATGGTAGAAATATTGAAGCGCCTCTTTTCCTTCCTCGGTTTCGGTGAGGTTCCGGAAGAACTGCATCCCCGCAAAACGGCACACGGCATAATAATTTTCAAATTCCGTCTGCTCTTCCGTCATCGGTTTGCTCTCTTCCGGAATCGTAATGCCGGACTTCGAGGCAAGCGATCTTACCGCTTCAACAAACGAAACTTTATCCATCTCCATCAAAAACGTAAAGACATTTCCCCCTTTGCCGCAGCCGAAACAATGGTACATCTGCTTATCAGCACTCACGGTAAAGGAAGGCGTTTTTTCGGTGTGGAACGGACAGAGACCCAGGAAATTTTTTCCGCGCTTTTTCAGGTGGACATAGGCAGAAATGACTTCTACAATGTCGTTGGCGTTGCGGACTTCATCAATTTTTTCATCAGCGATGCGCATCACCAAGGAAATCTACCCAAATATGTGTGGACAAGCAAGAATGCAAAGAGTGGTACTTGTAATGATTGAGAAATCACTGCGGATAAATTGATAGAGATTGGCCGATTGGCAATACCGTGAACATCCCATGGGACGTTACAGTCCAAGTCGTAAAGCCCCAGTGCATAAACTGACAGTGCTGGAGTCGTATGACGTATGGGTATTCCCTTCTATATGGCCTGCACTTTACGGCGAAATTCAACATAGAGCATCCATCCGTATCCCAGCACAACGCCTGCAGAGACCATCCATTGGCTTATTCCCTCAAAGAGTATGGGCATTCCAATTTGAACGAGCGCAAGGGCAACCATTAAAATGCCACGCGGCTCATGGATCCCGGCATCACCATCCACCCGCTTTTGAGTTGTCCATCTT
>Ga0105104_10001689_pt1 | contig 16502 bp, 17 predicted proteins | sample PPLLaktember2015_3_FD_87034 | JGI IMG/M metagenome (GOLD analysis project Ga0105104, IMG submission 87034) | Freshwater sediment microbial communities from Prairie Pothole Lake near Jamestown, North Dakota, USA - PPLs Lake P7 Core (6) Depth... | ecosystem: Environmental > Aquatic > Freshwater >... | reverse complement strand
CCTGCGCAAATGGCACAGCTTAATAATGTGGATAAACGCTGGTGTGAAGTGGACTTTTTAACATATGAATCTAAACTGGTTTCCAATGTCCATGTAATTGGTGATGCTGTTTCTGCGGCCTTGCCTAAGTCCGCACATATGGCTACTAACCAGGCCAAGATATGCGCCAATGCAATCGTGCAATTGATGGCCGGGCTTGCTCCGGACCCCGCACCTGTTTTTGCTAATACCTGCTACAGCTATGTGTCGGATAAATCCGCAATGCATGTGGCGAACGTGTACCGTTATGATGAAGCAAAGAAAATCATGGTCTCCGCGGAGGGCGGCGGTGTTTCGGCGGCCCCGAGTGAGAAAGAAGGCGCTTATGCTGCGGCCTGGGCGACTAACATTTGGTCAGACGTTCTGACTTAAGTGATTCGAGGTTTAAATATGTTTGCACATTTACGCCCAGGTATTTTTGCAGCACTGGTTTCTTCTTTGTTGCTAATGCTGCAAGTCAATGATTCACATTCAGATGAAATTAACATCCAATTAAACGATGGTTTCAAATTAGAGCTATTTGCCGGTAAAAAAACAAAACAAGGTAATTTGTTGCGCGGCTCAAGATTTATGGCGCTTGATGCAAACGGTAATTTGTTTGTGACTTCTGCTGAAGGTGGCAAAGTGCTGATGCTGCCAGATGCCAATAAAGACGGCATTGCAGATAGGGTGATTGTTGTGGCGGAAAATCTCAACGCACCGCAAGGCCTCGTTTTTGTTGAGGATGCATTATTAATTGCGAATCAGGATGGTGTGGTAAAGCTTAAGCAAGAAAATGGCCGCTGGTCTGACCCGCAACCATTTATCTCCAATTTGCCTACTGGCGGCCATACACTCAAAAATATTAAACTTGGTGTTGATGGTTATTTATATATCAATGTCGGTTCAAGTTGTAATGCCTGTGTCGAAACAGAGCCGTTGCGGGCAACTATCTTGCGCTATACAACGACAGGCAAGCCCGCTGGAGCATTAAGCACATTAGGAAGGCATCAGCAATCTGCCATCTGGGTAAGAGGATTACGTAATTCCCAAGGCTTTACATGGCATCCAAAAACCGGTGATATGTATGCCACAAATGAAGGTGCAGATAATCGGTCAGGTATTAAAGGTGGGAAAGTGAATGATGAGTTACCGCCAGAACATTTGAATAAAATCGAGGCAGGTAAACATTATGGTTGGCCGCACTGTTGGGGGGAGCCTAATAATTTGAAGTTCCAGGTTGAAGACCCTAACTTTAAGGCAGAGCCGGATTTTTGTAAGAATGCGCAGCCACCTGTTATTACGTTTACATCTCACACCACACCGATTGGTATTACCTTTTTAGATAAAACCAATTGGCCAGCAGAATATAAATCAGATGCTATTGTTGCATTGCATGGTTCTTGGAACCGTCAGCAGCCAGCGGGGTATAAGCTGGTTCGTGTAAAATTCAAAGATAATCAGCCTTCTAGTGTAGAAGACTTTGCAACGGGCTGGTTAAATGGGTATCGTGTAAGTGGCCGGCCGGTAGATGTTGCTGTGGGAATTGATGGAGCGCTTTATGTATCTGACGATAAAGTAGGGGCGATCTACCGGATTAGTTATCAATCTGGAGCTAAATATAAATGAAAACTGCTATTGCCGGATTATTTGCTGTGCTCATATTTTTGTTAAACCTGCCTGCTTGGGCAGATCAATCTGCAACTGTGGTTAAAGCGGATAGCAAAAATGTCACAGTGAATATGCTGTTGTATATACAGCCAGTTGAATATGCACACCCAATCAGGTTATCCAACCATTATTCTTATGCCTATTGGTTTGAACAAGGTCCTGTAGTGGAGCCGCTGGCACTTGATAAACTTAACCACATCTATGGCGCAGTCAGTATGTGTGAAGCTAACCAACCGGCAAAAGTTTTGGTATGGTTGCAACCCAGAATGTTTTACAATCCGCAGGCACAAATATTTTACGGTCAGGTTACTGCAAATGTTTATACTGGCAAAGGTGAATTCCATTCGTCTTATGTCGGTAAATCCAAGTTGCATGGATTTTTGGATATTAAACCGGAGATATGGGTGGAAAAATCTTATGCGCTTGCAATAGATAAGATGGTAGCTAAGATGCAGTCTGATAAGTCATTGCAGACATTGATTGACAGCAAAAATCAAACAGGCAATACAGATGCCACGCCATGTAATCAGGCTGGTACATTGCCAATACCAAAAATAAGAGCTTTGTCTTTTTAGGAAAAAATATGTTAAAAAATCGTTTGCAAATGGGAGTGCTCGCAGTAGCAGTGCTTTTGACACTGGGTTGTCAAAGTACCACAAAATCTACTTTAATTAACCCACAAAAAATTACAGGGTTAAAAACCCCGGAGTCATTGGTGCAAGCCAAGGATGGCCGCATTTATGTTTCGGAAATAAATGAGTTTGGTAAAGATGGCGATGGACAGATTACTGTCATCGACAGGCATGGTAAAGCATCAGTTTTTGCAAGGGGCTTAGATGACCCTAAAGGGCTTGCCATCATAGGTAAAAATTTATACGTGGCAGATAAAACCAAAATCATCAAAATTACACCTGACGGTAATACAAGTGTGTTTGTTGCCGCTAGTGCATTTCAGAGACCTCCTTTGTTTTTGAATGACTTGGAAGCAGACCCGCAAGGCAACCTTTACGTGAGTGACAGTGGTGATGTGTTTGGTGCAGGTAAGGGTGGTGCAATTTACAAAATCAATGCCAAGGGGCAAGTGACATTGCTGATTAATGATCTGCAAGATGCGCGTATTAAAGCGCCCAATGGCTTGCTTGCAGACGATACTGGCAACTTTCTGCTAGTGGTGGATTTTGCTTCTGGTGTGCTATATACATTGAATACGCAAACTCAAAAGTTAACGGATATTGCTGAAGGCTTTGGTGGCGGCGATGGTGTCGTGCATCACTCCAATGGCACGATGTATGTCAGCGATTGGAAAAACGGCAAAGTATTCAGTGTAAATACTAAAGGTGATGTTGCTGTTATTAAATCCGGCTATCAGGCGGCTGCCGATATTGCCATAACTAAAGATGAAGCCTATTTGCTGGTGCCGGATATGAAGGCGGGCGAGTTGGATTTTATTTCGCTTAAATAATCGGTTTTTAAGTGATTGAGTTACGACAAAGTGCGCTAAATCTCTTGGCGGAGTCAAGTGTCAGCCATAAAACTGCAGCGGTGACAGAATTAAATCGTGCTTGGTTAGCAGATGCGGTGCACCTTAGTGTGCAAAATGAGTTTATAGCAAGTGTTGAGATTCCCGGTCGACCTGAAAAGCCTAAGTTAGTATCACCACTAGAAGTTGAAAAACGCTCTATGCGAACCGTAGAGGGGCGTGCCGCTCTGATTCACGCATTGGCACATATTGAATTCAATGCAATTAATTTAGCGCTGGATGCGGTTTGGCGCTTTGCCGAGATGCCTGTGCAATATTACACAGGCTGGCTCAAAGTTGCGGCAGAAGAAGCCTATCATTTTGGTTTGCTCAATGGGTATTTGCAGACTATGGGTTATGAATATGGCGACTTTAGTGCCCATAATAGCCTGTGGGAAATGGCAGAGCGGACCCAGTCAGATGTGCTGGCAAGAATGGCATTAGTGCCAAGAACGATGGAGGCACGCGGTTTGGATGCAAGCCCGCCGTTGCGTAATAAGTTCCAGCAGATAGGTGATATTGAAGCTGCCAATATACTGGATATTATTTTACGCGATGAAATTGGCCATGTTGCGATTGGCAATCATTGGTTTAACTGGCTTTGTGAACGGCGTGGACTGGAACCAATCGCAACTTATGAAGCTCTAGCCAAGCAATATCATGCACCTGCAATGCGTAAGCCGCTTAATTTAGACGCAAGGCGTAAGGCAGGTTTTACTGAGGCTGAGTTGGCACTGCTGTAGGTGCAAAATTTTAGTAGATTGCACTACTTCTATTTAAGATTTAAATAGATTGATTACGCCATCCAGCCCAACATGATTGAGTGCATAAGTTGCCTGAGCCTGTACCACTGGTTTGGCATGATAGGCAACGCCAACTCCAGCTGCTGCCATCATTTTCAGGTCATTTGCACCATCACCAATGGCTAGGGTTTGTGCAACCGTTAAACCTAAACGGTCCCGTAATTTAGTCATTTCATCTGCTTTAACCTGTGCGTCCACGATGTCGCCTAAAATGTGACCGGTGAGTTTGCCGTCAATGATTTCCAGGGTATTGGAAACCGCAAAATCCAGATCCAGCATGGCTTTAACGCGTTCGGCAAAAAAGGTAAACCCGCCGGAAACCAGTAATGTGGTGATGTTGTTCCGCTTGCAGGTTTCGATCCACTCTTTTACGCCCGGGTTGAGCTTGAGGCGTTCATTGAGCACGCGCATCAAATCTGATTCCTGCAAACCCTTTAATAATGCAACGCGCTGACGCAGGCTTTGCGCAAAATCGAGTTCGCCCCGCATTGCACGCTCGGTGATAGCGGCAACTTGAGGCTTGATGCCGACCATGTCGGCGATTTCATCAATACACTCAATGCTGATCAGCGTGGAATCCATGTCCATTACACATAAGCCAAAGTTCTGGATGAACTGATGGTTTTGCACGTAGGCGCAATCGATGTTTTGCTCGGCACAAAATTGCTGCACAGCGGGCAATACTGTTGCCTGATTTGCCAGGTAATAAGCATGCTGGGCAATTTGCACGAACTGAACGCTGGAGGCACATAGCTGATGAATATGAGCTAGATGTGAAAAAGTGATGGCTGGGCCTTGAACAACTAAACGCATAAGTAAAGAAGCTTTTGTAATAAAGTTTCATTATACCTTGAGCTTAAACATTACTTTACTAGCGCAATTGCCTGAATTGCGAGAAAATGTGCATAACCTTTAATTAGAGCTATTTTTTATGAATTTGCATGAATACCAAGCCAAATCTTTGCTGCAAAAATATGGCATTCCTGTGCCACGCGGTCGTGTTGTAGCAGTGGCGAATGAAGCTATCGCAGTTACCACTGAAATTACTAATGATGCCTGGGTGGTAAAAGCTCAAGTGCATGCAGGTGGACGCGGTAAGGCAGGCGGCGTTAAAGTCGTGAAGTCTGCTGTTGAGGCGCAGAATGTTGCTAATGAGTTGCTGGGCAAAACCTTGGTAACATACCAGAATGCTCCCGATGGACAACCTGTGAATCAGGTGCTAATAGAGGAAACGCTACCGATTGCACGCGAACTTTATCTATCGATGTTGGTAGACCGGACGCTGGAACGTATTGTAGTAGTGGCATCTGTCGCCGGCGGTATGGATATTGAAGAGATTGCCCAAACCAGCCCGGAAAAAATCTTGCAGGAAGTATGTGACCCATTAAACGGTTTGGTGGATTTCCAGGCACGTAATCTGGCGTTCAAGCTGGATTTAAGCGGCGACCAGATCGGGGCCTTTACCAAGCTGCTCAAAGGCCTTTATCGTTTATTCAAGGAGAACGATTTAGCGCTGCTGGAAATCAACCCATTAGTGGTGACGACTGATGGCAAACTTTTTGCGCTGGATTGTAAAATGAGTGTGGATGACAATGCGCTGTATCGTCAGAAGGCATTGGCTGAGCAACGGGACTGGAGTCAGGAAGACAGCAAAGAAGCGACTGCGCACCATGCAGGCCTCAACTATATTGCGTTAAACGGCAATATTGGCTGTATGGTCAATGGCGCCGGGCTTGCCATGGCAACGATGGATTTAATCAAGCTGCACGGCGGCGCACCGGCTAATTTCCTGGATGTCGGTGGCGGCGCTACAGCAGAAACCGTCGCGAAAGCGTTTAAAATTATTTTAGCGGACAGTAATGTTAAAGCTATTTTAGTGAATATCTTTGGCGGCATTATGCGTTGCGACATAATTGCAGAAGGAATTATTACTGCGGTGAAGGAAGTCGGTATGCAGATTCCGGTCATCGTGCGTTTAGAAGGTACTAATGTGGATTTAGGTAAAAAGATGTTACGTGAAAGTGGTTTGAATATTATATCGGCTGATGGATTAACGGATGCCGCGCAACAAGCAGTGAAGGCGGTGGTAGCATGAGTATTCTAGTTAATAAAAATACTAAAGTGTTATGCCAGGGCTTTACTGGTAAACAGGGCACCTTTCACTCCGAGCAGGCACTGGCGTATGGTACAAAAATGGTCGGCGGTGTTACGCCAGGCAAGGGTGGTCAAACCCACCTTGATTTGCCCGTATTTAATACCATGCGTGAAGCTGTAAGTACCACAGGTGCAAATGCGAGTGTAATTTATGTGCCGCCAGCTTTTGCTGCTGACTCAATTCTGGAAGCCTGTGATGCTGGCATCGAATTGATTATTTGTATTACTGAAGGTATTCCAGTGCTCGATATGCTTAATGTGAAAGCAGCATTGAGAGCAAATGGTACTAAATTGATTGGCCCTAACTGCCCAGGTGTGATTACGCCGGATGAATGTAAAATCGGCATTATGCCGGGCAGCATCCACATGCGTGGTAAAGTGGGCGTGGTATCGCGTTCCGGTACGCTTACCTATGAGGCAGTGCATCAAACCACTGCGTTGAATTTAGGCCAAAGCACCTGTGTGGGTATTGGCGGAGATCCAATAAAAGGGCTGAATTTTATTGAATGCCTGCAGATGTTTGAGGCTGATGACGAAACCGAAGCTATTATTATGGTCGGTGAAATCGGTGGTTCAGATGAAGAGGCTGCGGCTGAGTTTATCAAAAGCCATGTGACAAAGCCTGTTGCTGCTTATATTGCAGGGCAGACTGCGCCGGCAGGTAAACGTATGGGCCATGCGGGTGCGATTATTTCAGGCGGTAGCGGTAAAGCAGCAGATAAAATTCGTGCATTGGAAAAAGCCGGAGCAGTAGTGGCCAGTTCCCCAGCAGGTCTGGGTGAAGCGGTACTTGCTGCAATTCAAAACAAAAAGTAATAGTTTAGGGGCTGATGCCTTAGTGATCCGCATGCATATTCTAACTAAAGGTTTTATTGCTTTATTCATGGCAGCATTTATTGCTGCATCGCCTGCTTTGGCAGTCGAGGATATTCCTTATCTGCTTACAGCAGCTTCTAAGGGCGATGTGGCCACGGTGCAAGCCATGCTTGCAAGCGGTGCAAGTCCAAATATCAAAGATGAAGATGGCATTACAGCTTTGATGTATGCGGCGCGTAAAGATAAGGCAGACGTAGTCTCTGTGCTGATTAGCAAAGGTGCTGATATTGATGCAAGGGATAAGGGTGCCTGGACAGCTTTGATGTACGCTGCCAAGAAAAACCACATTGCTACAGTAAAAGTGCTATTGGAAAAAGGCGCGGATTTTAAAGCAAGGGACGGGGCAGGCTGGAGTGCATTTGGTCTTGCCGCAGTCTCCGGATTTTCACCAACGGTTGAGCTATTGGTCCAGCATGGCGCTGACGTCAATACAAAAAGCGATGATGGCAAAACCGTACTGATGCACGCTGCCAAGGGTGGCGATGTTGCTACAGTCACTACTCTGATTGACCATAAGGCTGATCTGTCAGCGCGAGATAATTTAGGCGTTACTGCCATGATGATTGCTGCGCGGGCAGGACATGCGCCTGTGGTGGATTTGTTAGCAAAGCGTGGGGCTAATGTGAATCAAAAAGACTTTTCCAAATGGACTGCTTTGACTTGGGCTGTCAAGAAGTCTCAGCTGGAAGCGGCTCAAGTGTTGATAACAGCAGGTGCTGATGTCAATAATCTTGATTCCGAGGGTACGCCACTACTTCATATTGCCGTAGATAATGGCAATACAGACATGGTTAAATTGCTGCTTGAAAACAATGCCAAGGTTAAAGTTAAAGACCAATACGGTTTAACCGCGTTAGTGTACGCCCTTAAAGGGCAACATACTGAAATTATCAAGCTGATTAAAGATGCTGGCGGTAGTTATTAAATTTACTTTTCTGTTTTCTATTATATTTTTAAGCAAAACCTTTAATCAATGAAAATCGCTATCGCGCAAATCAATTGCACCGTCGGCGACATTGCCGGGAATGCAGAAAAAATCATCGCAAGCGCAGTGCAGGCAAAAGCACAAGGCGCTACTCTAGTTGTTACACCTGAGCTTTCGTTGTGTGGCTACCCACCTGAGGATTTATTATTACGCTCAGATTTTCTGGACGCCTGTGATGAAGCATTAAAGGTACTTGCTTCAAAACTGCCAGACATCACTGTGATTGTTGGGCATCCTCATCAAGTGGAGGATGCATGTTTTAATGCAGCCTCTATACTGCAAGATGGCAAAGTGCTTGCTACTTATCACAAACATGCATTGCCAAACTATGCCGTATTTGATGAAAAGCGATATTTTTCCGCAGGTACTGATGCCTTAGTGTTCAAACATGAAGACGTTAAAATCGGGGTGTTGATCTGCGCTGATGTATGGGAGCCAGCGCCAGCATTAATGGCAAAGGCAGCTGGTGCGGAATTGCTTATTGCCCTGAATGCTTCGCCATTTCACATGGAAAAACAATTTACGCGTCTGGAAAAACTACGTCAGCGCGTAATAGATACCCATTTGCCGATTATCTATACCAACATGGTGGGTGGTCAAGATGAACTGGTATTTGATGGGGCATCGTTTGTGTTGAATACAAGCGGTGATTTGGCCTGTGAGTTACCCGCATTTGAATCAACATTGGAGATCGTGGATTTTGAACATGCAGCGCCGGTTTTAAGTGCTGTAGCTAAGCCTTTGACAGTTGAGGCTTCTGTCTATCATGCTTTAAAACTTGGGTTGGCAGATTACATTAACAAGAATGGTTTCCCCGGTGTGGTGTTGGGTATGTCAGGCGGTATCGACTCTGCACTTACCTTGGCAGTTGCGGTAGATGCTTTAGGAGCGGACAAGGTGCATGCTGTGATGATGCCTTCAGAATTTACTGCGGATATAAGTGTGAACGATGCCCGAGAGATGGCAAGTACATTAGGCGTGAAATATAGTGAGATCGCCATTGGTACATTATATGAAGAGTATTTGGCTGCTCTATCGCCGCAATTCGACGGTTTGACATTCGATGCCACTGAAGAGAATTTACAGGCACGTATTCGCGGCATGCTGCTCATGGCAATATCGAATAAATTTGGCAGTATCGTGGTGACAACCGGTAACAAGAGCGAAATGGCAGTAGGATACTGCACACTTTATGGCGATATGGCAGGTGGCTTTGCTCTGCTAAAAGATGTTCCCAAAACATTGGTATATAAGTTATGTAACTACCGTAATGCTTTATCAAAAGTCATTCCACAGCGCATTATCACAAGGCCACCCTCAGCGGAGCTACGTGCGAATCAGTTGGATCAGGATAGCCTTCCGCCATACGAAGTGCTGGACGGCATTATTGAAGCTTATGTTGAAGATGACCTTGGCCAGGAAGATATTGTTGCACTTGGCTACTCGGTAGCGGATGTTAATCGTGTGATTGCCATGATCGATAGAAATGAATATAAACGTCGTCAGTCACCGGTTGGCGTGCGTATTACGCACAAGGGTTTTGGTAAAGATCGGCGTTACCCGATTACTGCAAAGCTCGCCGATTTTTGGAAAATTAGATTAAACTAGTTATATCACGTGATGCCGTCCAAAAATTAAGAAATTAACTAGTAAGAATTTAACTGGAAGTTTAATCAAATAATTTAAATCAAATGTTTTTAGGAGTTTGCTAGTATGAAAAAAATCGAGGCTATCATTAAACCATTCAAACTGGATGATGTGCGTGAGGCGCTTTCCGATATTGGTGTAAACGGCTTAACTGTGACAGAGGTAAAAGGTTTTGGTCGCCAAAAAGGGCATACTGAGCTTTACCGGGGCGCGGAGTATGTCGTTGATTTCTTGCCCAAAATAAAATTAGAGCTCGTAGTTGCCGATGCTATTGTAGATTCTGCAGTAGATGCAATTATCAAGGCAGCACATACCGGCAAGATTGGCGATGGCAAGATTTTTGTTACCTCGGTTGATCAGGTGGTGCGTATACGTACTGGCGAAACCGGCGAATCCGCCGTTTAATAGCAATGATGAAGCGATAACTTTGTTGCTTTAGCTCGTCGTACTATTCGTACTGTCTTCGCTAAAGCGCCGCGTTCTCGCTTCATTTCACGATTGCAGTTTTTTCTACGCTTGTTTTCTTGCAGTCTTGTGCCAAAATTTCTATGCCGGTTATTTTAAAAACAATCTTACTGCTTACCGTATCAAACGTTTTCATGACATTTGCATGGTATGCGCATTTAAAAAATCTGAATAATAAACCCTGGATGATTGCTTCATTGGCAAGCTGGGGTATTGCTTTATTTGAATATCTATTTCAAGTGCCCGCAAACCGGATCGGTTTTGAAGTGATGTCGGTAGCTCAACTTAAAATTCTGCAGGAAGTAATTACTTTGTCAGTGTTTGTGCCATTTGCTGTGTTTTATATGCAGCAGCCAATGAAACTCGACTTCTTGTGGGCGGGTTTTTGTCTGATGGGCGCCGTATATTTTATGTTTAGAGCTTAAAATGTTTTAGCTATTGAATAGTCGCACTCTTCGTCACCTGACTTTATCACACCTTATCTTTCCTCTGAATAGTAAATATACAATGCAAGCTGTACATAGCATCTAAGCATTATAAACGTGCAAATCTAGCCACTTTTACAAATAAAATTCTAAGATTTCCTTTATGTTGTAGTTAAAAGACTACAACATAAAATTCATTGTAATCAATGCGTTGGTTGCTCTTAATGTAAATAGGTCGTTATTTCGCTACTGAATGTATTGATTTTTATGGTGGACATATTTTTTATGGTTTGCAACTCATTGAATGTTATGAGGAAAATATGTATGGCACATTTTTTGCTGTTTTAAGCGGATTGGCAGTAAATCAACGTTATATGGGCTAGCTTTAAAAAGTAATGTTGGTATGGTGTTTTGCAAAAACTTAACGCGAGAATGTTCTCATAAATTTTAAAGGGTTTCATTATGGCAGACAATAAGCCTTCATCTGGATCAGTTAATAACGATCTTCCTGCAGGATATAAGGTAGTTAATTTTAGTGACTTGTCTCAACAAGAGCAGGATAAGTATGGCCCTCAGGCGCATGACTTGCTTGTAAATAACTACCCTGATTTTGCTAAAAATCCAAGTGAAGACTGGAAGGTATGGAAAGAGAACATCGGCAAATCGGGTTTTAATGCTGAAGATGGGAAAAAGCAATTAATTGTTGCTGTCATTAATGATAAAGATAAACTCGTTGGCCTCACCGATGTGGAGATTTTACCTGGCGTGAATGATCTTGAATCAGGGGTCGATGATTCAAAAAGTAGGTATGTTCTCAATAGCTATACAATGGGTGCAGGTGTGAAAGAAGGGAGTGTTTTTAAACCGGATGTTAATGAACCTTATGCTCAGATTTTACAAGCGACTAAAGAAAGTGCTCGGGCGGCTGTATATCAGTTTCAAGCGGAAGCAGATAAACATGGCATTAATACTCAAGGTTCCTTACAAGAGCATGACAAAGATAATAAGAAAGACCCTGAAAAGCATTTGAGTAAAATTATGGCAGGTGCCGGTGTTCAAGTGCCTGTTGTCGGATATGACAATTACAGCATTCCTATTTATCCATCTGATGTAGCAGATGCAAAAGGTAGTACACAAGCTGAAAAAGAAACCGCTGCTATTAAAGATGCTGCACATGCGAACTTGTTTATGGGAGACATGAAACCGAGCGACCCTAATCAGTCAATGGCGGACTTTATACGCGGCTTTTCTAGAGCTTATATACAAGCAAATAGTGCATTTAAAGATCACCCTGAACAAGATCCTGGTTATCAATCAATGATGAAATATGCGGATAAGCTTCCTATAGATTTAACTTATCAACAAGCTTTTGATATTAATGCACTTAATACAAAGCAATATCTAGGTATGAGTGCCGATTTAACGGATAAGCAGAGAGATGCTGCTGTAGAGCGAATTAGTAGTATGTCTGATAAAGAAAAGGCTACTCTTTTAAGAGAGGTCGCTAAGGATTTTGCGATGGCGGAAACTTATAAGACTGCTGGAGATAATCAAGAACAAAGAGCCGCAGCATTAAAGCAATATCCTGATTTAAAAACGGTATATGATGGTGAAAAAGCGCTTCAAAATGAACTTGGCCGATTTGCTACCCCAGCAGTAATGAAGCAATTTAAAGAAATTGCTGTAGATACCATTAGCAGCGGCGGGCTTGATAATATGAAGTCTACTCTAGATTCTAAACAGCATGTGACTCCATTACCAGACTCGATGTATGCGCATCGTGAGCAAGGACCTAACCTGTAGATTAATTACAGACCGAATATAAAGTTAAGTTTTTTGTCGAGCACTGCTAGGTTGATGTTCGGTTAATAATCGGAATTGTTAGCGGGTGTATTGCTAAAACCCGAGTGCCCTTGCGCTCTGGTAAAACACAAAGCTCACTGTCCAGGCCAAGCCTAGAGACCATGCGATAGATAGCCACATGAATCCTGTGCTTTTAGATTCGTTCTTAATTGTGGCTATAGTAGATAGGCATGGCGTATAGATCAGCGTGAATAACATAAAGCTCATGGCTTGTACCCAATCTATTTGCGTTGCCATTTGCGCCATGAGGGCATCACCCTGTAAACCATAAATTACCGCCAACGCCCCAACCACAATTTCTTTAGCTACAAAGCCAAAAATGAGTGCAATTGCAAGTTCGTGGTTAATGCCGATTGGATCGAGTATCGGACCGAAAAATACACCTATTTGGCCTGCATAAGTATCAATACTAGCTGGCGCTACATTGCTGGGGAAGTTGGTCATCAGCCATACCATCACTACACCAAAGATAATGAATTTACTGGCGCGGTTTAGAAAGTATTTAACCTCTTGCCAGCCACGTAATACGATCTGTCTTAAGGTGGGGAAGCGGTAAGGCGGGAGCTCCAGAATAAAAGGTTCAGTATTTTTATACTGATTCTGGAATAATACTGCAGTCAGGAACATTGTGAAGAAACTCATCACGTAAAGCGAGAACAGTACAATGGGCGCGTGTTTTGGACTAAATAAAGCAGCAATAATAAAGACAAATACTTGTAGACGTGCAGAGCATAAGGAAAGAGGTATGACTAGCATCGTGAGTAAGCGCATAGGGTATGAGCGCATAATGCGTGTTCCCATAATGGCGGGTACGTTACAGCCAAACCCCATCAGCATCATGACAAAACTACGGCCATCCAGCCCCATTTTTGCCATGATGGCATCCATTAGAAAGGCTGCGCGTGATAAATAGCCGCTGTCTTCTACCACTGACATGACTAAGAAAAACAGTATGATGATAGGCACAAATGCCGCAACGGTTGCAATGCCGTTATAAACACCATCCAACATTAAACCGCTTAACCAGGTTGGACTATTGGTAAATAATGGATCAAGCAGGCTGGTACGCAGCAGATCAAGCACCCAGGCAAGGCCGCCTTGTAGCGGCGCACCGACAGTAAAAATGAATTGAAATAATAAAAACATTGCAGCAAAGAACAAGGGTAAGCCTAGCCACTTGTGGAGAAGCAGCCTGTCAATTTTATCTGTAGTGTCATCAGTTAGCGTCGCGGGGACTTGTACATGCTGCTGTATCAGTGCCTCCATCTCGTTCTCTATCTGACTTTCCTCCTGTAGTAGCAAATTGATGCTTTGCGGATTTGTAGTGGTTTGCTGCTGATTAATAAGTTGTGTCGCTGCATCTAATGCTTTGGGTAAGCCATCGCCATATTTTGCGCTGATTTGTATGACTGGCAGCGCCAGTGCGTTTGACAGACTCTCAGTATCGATAGTGATACCGGCGCGCTTCGCTTCGTCTGCCATATTCAAAACGAGCACAATCGGAAAGCCTAGTTTTTTTATTTGCAGCAACAGTGAAAGTTGCCGATCAATTTGTGTGCTGTTAAGTAGCACAATGAGTAAATCAATGGGGTTGTTCGTTAAAAAATGTCGAACAACTTGTTCATCCTCAGAAAAGCCGTGTAAATCATAAATGCCGGGCAGATCAATGAGTTCAGCAATGTGTCCACCGAGCAGAATTTTGGCGCTCATTAAATCGACAGTAATGCCAGGCCAGTTACCTACACGCGCTGATGCGCCGCTAATGCGATTGAACAGGGTGGATTTCCCAGTATTGGGCATGCCTAATAGAGCAATACGCTTCATGTTAGCTGGCTTTAAATGGTGTTGATATGAATGCGATCTGCTTCGTTCATTCGTAGAATCACATCTGTCGTGCCTAGCCTAACATGAAGAGGGCCATTGAAGTTTGCACGACGCATAATGCTCAGAGGCTTTCCTACACGAAACCCTAATGCAGATAATCTATGAAAAAGCGACTCATCAGCTTCAATGGCGGAAATTACAGCACGCTGGCCAGTTTCTAATTGAGATAAGAATTGCATATATTTAAGTGAATGTGCATTTTTTAAATGATAACAATTCTTATTATCGCATAATTTTTTGATTATGTGCGGTCTATATATGACACAAATAGTGTAATAGTAAGTGGCTGATTACACAAATAAAAAGGCCCTAAAAAGGGCCTTTTAGAGTGATTTTTCTAAATTTTTAAATTATTTAGCAATATCAATTTTTGCTTTGCTGCGTAAATCTGCCATCATTTTTTCTAAATTATGTTGCTGAAGGTTCTTTTGTAAACCATCTTTAACTTTATCATAGGCCAGCGGTTGTGCAGGGCGGGTGTCAATAAGTTTAATCACATGCCAGCCGAATTGCGTTTGTACTGGGCTGGCTGAAATTGCGCCTTTTTGCAGATTGGCAGTAACGTCGCTAAATGGTTTAACCATAGTGGCTGGAGAGAACCAGCCAAGATCGCCGCCTTTGTCTTTTGAGCCAGGATCCAGTGATTTTTCTTTAGCGATTTTCGCGAAATCGCCGCCTTTGTTAAGTTGCGCGATAATGTCTTTAGCTTCAGCTTCAGTTTTTACTAAAATGTGACGCGCACTGTACTCTTTTTCACCATAAGCTTTTTTGTATTGTTCGTATGCGGCTTTGGTATCTGCATCTGAAACTGGGTTTTTCTTCACATAGTCTTGTAAAAATGAACTGGTAAGCAGCTTGCGGCGAGCTAACTCTTCACGCACTAAGTAATCAGGCTGTTTATCAAGGCCGAGTCTTTGTGCTTCCTGATACACGAGTTCTGAGCCCACAAGTTCATTGATAATGGCATTTTTAGTGTTGGCGTCAACTTTTTGGCCACTGGCGGTAATGTCTTTAACAATTAAATCATAAACAGACTGTTTGATTTGTTTGCCGTTGACAGTAGCCACTGCTTCAGCAGCAAAAGCTGATGGGGCTAAAGATAAAATGGCGATTGTGATTAAGGTTTGTGTGAATTTCATGTAAAAATCCTTAAGTATTAAATTAAGATTGATAAAATGATGGCTGGTTATTTCTCATCCGTTGCAGTGGCGTGAATGCTAAGTGCGTGAATTTTATGAGGTATGAGGTCAGTTAGAATTTGATAAATAAGACGATGACGCATTATCAGTGATTTTCCACAAAAATGCGAGCTTGTTATTTCCAGTTTGAAATGACCACCACCACCGTTGCCTTGATGGCCCGCGTGCATGGCACTTTCATCAGTAATTTTTAATGCGCTTGGTTCTAAAGCTTGCAGACGTTCGGTAATAATATCAATCAAAGACATTAGGGTAATGTTTTTCTAAAAGGTTTGACTGTAACCCGTTGATAAACGCCAGCGATAACAAAAGGGTCATTGTTTGTCCACTCTTTTGCATCTTCCAGGTTATTAAATTCTGCAACAATCAGGCTTCCTGTGTAGCCGTTTGGCCCTGGATCAATGCTATCAATGGCAGGAAATGGCCCTGCAAGCAGTAAGCGCCCGGTGTCTTGCAAGGCTTTCAGTCTGCTTAAATGTTCTGGTCTTGCATTTAAGCGTTTATCCAGGCTGTCAGGAGTGTCTTCTGCAATGATTGCATACCACATTATTCAGAGTCTCCTTTGGAGTCATCTTTAGGCAGATACTTACTGATAAATACTGTTTGTATAATGATAAATAAAAACATAATGCCGGTAATGCCAAATAATTTAAAGTCAACCCAGGCATCTTGCGAATAATTATAAGCAACATACAGATTTAAAAAGCCTAATGCTAAAAATAGTAGTGCCCAGGCAATATTCAGTCTAGACCAAATAGCATCAGGTAAATTGACTTGCTTTTCCATTAAGCTGCGAATGGGATTTTTGTTAAAAAATAACTGAGCGCCCAATAGGCCTGCGGTGAATAGCCAATATAAAATGGTCGGTTTCCATTGAATAAACTGCGGATCTTTAAGCAGTAGGGTCGCGCCACCAAAAACGGTGATGATAACGCCACTCATCAGCAGCATTTTGTCTACTTTACCATGGCGAATTTTGACGTAAATAATTTG
>Ga0105104_10001688_pt1 | contig 16504 bp, 9 predicted proteins | sample PPLLaktember2015_3_FD_87034 | JGI IMG/M metagenome (GOLD analysis project Ga0105104, IMG submission 87034) | Freshwater sediment microbial communities from Prairie Pothole Lake near Jamestown, North Dakota, USA - PPLs Lake P7 Core (6) Depth... | ecosystem: Environmental > Aquatic > Freshwater >... | reverse complement strand
GGCGCAAAAAATCCAGAAGGAACCGGTTTTGAATATACTGCCCTTCTGTTATACGCAATAGCAGCATGGCCCAATCCCCATGTAACACTCCCCGGTTTGCGGTTCTTCCATGCCTGGACAATGGCTCCGGTTACCCGCTGAACGAAGAAATCAAGGTATTCCTCAGGCTGCAAAACTCCCTTCTTTGGTATCTTGTACGAGAAGGAAGATGTGGAATCATTTTCCAATACCGGGGCTGTATGGGTATGAATTCCAGTCATGATAATATTTTTCGTATCCAGACCTGGAATTTTCCCATGAACCTCATCACGGACCATTTTCTGATATATTTCAGGGATTCCGATCAGGTCACAGGCAACAATGATTGCTCTTTCCGGTAAATGATCACCATCCTGTGATTCAAGAGCAATCACATTCGTCAACAGCGGCGTTTCCATGGTATTGGCAATACGCAGCTCAAATTGACCGTCAAGGGCCACTGGTAATGCCGGGGTTATATCAACAGTAGCAGTGCCGATCAGCAGTTCAGATGCAAGAATATTGACAGGCCAAATCAAAATGATTAGAAGCAGTTTGATATTCATCGGAGTGATTTTTAAGTTCATTTATATCTAGTAGTCCTGAATTAAATAATACATGGATGGGTAATTTTTGCCAATTTCGAATCTGAATGCCCCATCAACATATTCGGAAGGTATCTGACCTATCGTAAATCCCTGTGGATTGATTGCCAAAACTTTCAGTTTAGTCCTGTTTGTTTTGATCTCAATTGCAGCCTCGATCACTTCTACCTGCACGGGCCCGTTACCTACATCCAGCTGGACAGTATGGTCCTCATTATAGCTGCTGTTTGTATTATCTGCCCTGCCAACTGCTGTCAACAGCATGTTTACAGATTGATTTATAGGGTCTTCCGTCAGTGAACTGATAGCCACAGTGGCAAAATCCGACTTAACACGGATATTCAGGTCGGTTAAGTTCAGAATTCCTTCCTTACCCAAAAATCCATATACTGCTTTTGTTGCCGGTGTATCGATCCAGCCTGTTTTGGTTTTCAGGTTCCTGTAAAGCTGTTTGTTACCAGAAATTACTTCACCCTTGGCCAGATCAACCAGGGTTTCTCCCGGGCTCACCTCAATACCTTCCATGTGGGTCATTCCAGGAAAGAACATTTCAATGCGTTGTTTTTCAGTCGAAAGCTGAAGCGCCTTAATATCAGGACTAATCCCTGTATTGTCCAATCTGACATAGGCTGTCTTATCCGAAGGGGTTATATCTCCTCTCCGGAACATGAGCGCAGCATGGTAAAAAAGTCCGAATTTGGCCGGATCATTGAATGTGTCAAATACACCACCCCGGTAATATACCCCGCCAATGGCGTCAGAAGTTATTGGTTTGCCGATCATGTCCACCTTTTCGTCCGTCGAATAACGGTAGGTATGGATGCAAAATCCACCCCAGGCCTGTAAAGCTCCTGCAGCCGCCAGCAAGAGTGAGCTCTCTGCCCTCCATTCATTGGGCCACGGGTCATCCCACTCCGAAACGAAGAAAGGTTTGCCGGTAACCCTGTTGAAAGCCAGGCCAGGCAACATATTATCTGCACTTCCGGTCATGGACTCATTAAGAAACTTCTTGTGATCAGCCTCCCATTGCCAGGAATACCAATATGCATGACTGTCTGTGAAATCCCCGGCCAGCTGCGCAGATAAATGGGCACTGCCCCTGCTCCAGTTTGTACCTGCTATGGGTATTTTTACTCCCGTTTCGCGCATATGCTTCATCATTTCATTATAATACCTCCTCGTAATTTCTACATAAAAATCCCGTTGGTTTTCGTCTGTCTGATTAAATGCTACCTTTTCCTTACCGATCTTAATTTTTCTTGCCACAGCCCATTCCCTGTACATTGCCTCCAGTTCGCTTCTGTATGGTTCCAATGTTACATTTTGGGTAAACAGATCATTCTCATTGGTCACTTCAACGAGCGCTATTGCCGGATCATCCTTGTAGGCAAGTCCAGTGTATGGATTAATATGGGTCCACAGGTCATAGTTGAACTTCTTTTGCAGGTCTATCAACCGTCTGTTAAAAGAACTGTATGGTTTTGCTGCATCCGTAAGCGCCTCGGCGGCTTCAAGGCTGTCTCCCGACCTGAATCGCCTATAAGTCAGCAAATCCATATAAACATAAATTCCTTGCTGCTTCAGGCAGTATATAAGGTAATCAAGGTGATCCATACTCGCCGGATCCAGGTTCATGGTATTGGTCATATTCAGTCCCTTTGTAAATTGAAATATATTCGGAGTGGACCATTCCGCATCCAGCTGATGGAACCGCACCATGTTCACACCTGTTTTAGCTAATCTTCTGGCTGTCTTCTCGCTGTAATCATGCGTCGGAAAATTTGCCCCGCTGTTGAAGTTGGTGCCCCAGAATTTTGCCACGGTTCCATCCTCGAAGACAAACCTGTCCCCGTTCACTTTCAGAAAACCATGTTTCCCGGCAGGTTTTTCCTTTTCATATAAAAAGGACAGGTCAACCGGCATATCATCCCAGGGCAATGTATAGGGGATGGTCCTTTTGATCGTGTCACCCTGCAGAGTCACACCCGGATAAGTTGCGGGGTAACTTTCCCTGGCAGTCAATTGAAAAACCAGGATCAAAAGCACGATTGCCCGAGTCCCCACCCTGGCTGTCAGGTTTTTGCCGGTTTCATTCTTTCTTAATTTACTAAACAATAATTTTCTGTTCATAATTCTGGTGATTTTTTTATGATTATGAATGAGGAGTTTGCATATAGATTGAATATTCCTGTAATACGGAAGATCATTTATTAATTTAATCAATTTTCACCGGATGACCATGATGGTATCCCTCAGTCTGATATCTTCGGCCGATGCCCCGATCATAATTTCGAATTCTCCAGGCTCGACCACGTAATTCATATTTTTGTCCCATAGACCCAATTCCCTGCAGGGAATTGTAAATTCAAGGGTAATTGTTTGATTTGGAACAACCTCTGTCTTCCTGAAGCCCTTCAGCACTTTGACCGGGGTTGTCACAGAACTGATTATGTCATTGATATATACCTGGACTACTTCTTTCCCGATCAGCTTACCTTTATTTTTGACTTGCACGGATAAACTAACGGTGTCATTTGCCCTCAGTTCCTTCTGCCGGATCTTCAGATCGGAATATTCGAATTCAGTGTAACTTAACCCGAATCCGAAAGGAAACAACGGATCAGGAGAGGAAAACACATAGTCCCGTCCCGGTTTTTCCGGAGTGCCGGGCTGATTATAAATACCTCTTCCGGTGGGTTTATAATTATAAAATACAGGTACATGGCCCACACTTTGAGGAATGGATACTGTAAGTTTTCCGGATGGCACGACCATTCCGAATAGAATGCGGGCGATGGCATTGCCACCCTCTTCTCCCGGATACCAGGCTTCCAGAATGGCAGGAATATGGTCTTTTTCCCATTTAATACTGTAAGCCCTTCCGTGAACCAGGATCAGGACAATCGGTTTCCCGGTCTTATAAATTGCCTGTATCAGATCAGACTGGATACCTGGCGGAGTCAGTTCTGCACGGTCGTATCCTTCCCCGCATGTCGGATAAGCGCCTTCGTCCGCCAGTTCGCCCCACCCCATTCCTGAGAGAGACATACTCGTTCCGCCAATCACCATTATCACCGCATCGCTTTTTATTGCAGCGTTTATCGCCTCCTTGAACCCGCTGCTCTCAAGATCCGTGATACCGCATCCCTTTGCATAGTTAATCATGATCCTGTTCCCGACTATTCTCTTTATCCCGTCAAGGATGGTTACTCCTGAGGCATTATCTTTGGTAATACTGTAATCTCCGTATTGCACCTGGTTGGCATTGGGCCCGATAACCGCCAACGATTTCAAACGGTCCAGGTCAAGAGGCAGAAGATTATCCTGGTTTTTGAGCAATACAATTGATTCCTCAGCTATGATACGAGCCAGACTTACCGCCTCCTTGCTATGCACCAGCGTTGATATATCCTGCGGTGCCACATAGGGCTTATCGAACAATCCTGCCCTGAACTTTACGGTAAGGATATTCCTTACTGCCTCATCGACCAATGTGGCGATTTCGCTGTCGGTTTTTGAAAGGTTGATCAGCTCAGAATATGCATAATCGGAGCCTTCCTGATCTACACCTGCCTTAAGGGCCAGGACAGCCGTCTCGGTTTTATTGGCCGTAAGTCTGTGATTGTGCTCTAACATGTTGACAGCTCCATAATCTGCGAATACATAACCTTTAAAGCCATATTCCTTTCTCAGGATATCCCGAAGCAGATATTCGCTGGCATGAACAGGAATCCCGTTTACTTCATTATAGGCCGGCATAATGGAATAGACATTAGCCTCTCTTACTGCCTTTTCGAAAGGATATAAATGAAGGTTCCGGAAGTCTCTGGGACCCACTTCTACCGGTGCTATATTAATGCCGGCCGTCGGTATGCTATACCCAACGAAATGTTTCGCAGTGCCGATCAGATGGTGATCGGGAATTGAGTTCCTGGTTACTGAAGGATCACCTTGCATACCTATCACGAAAGCTTTCCCCATTTCGGCCACCAGGAAAGGATCCTCTCCAAAACATTCTTCCACCCTGCCATACCGGGGATCTCTGGCCAGGTCGAACAAGGGGGAAAAAGCCTGGTCACAACCGGATATACTGGCTTCATAGGCGATTACTTCTGCCATTCTCCTGATCAATTCAGGGTTCCAGGTACTTCCCTGTCCGATTGTCTGTGGAAAGTTGGTTGCTCCCAGGGCCAATTGTCCATGAAGACCACTTAGTTCTACCTGAATGGCAGGTATGCCCAATCGTGTATTTTTCCTCAGATACTGATCTGCGGCCTCTGAGAACCTGGCAATTCTGACAACGTCAGCAATCGGGGGATCCAGACATCCGATACTTTTGCCTTTGAACAGCGCTTCGAGAGATTCCCCGGTAACCTTACCACGGTCGTCCGATTTTAAATCTGCCAGGTCAAGTTTCAGCATCTGCATCACTTTCTCCTCAATCGTCATCCTGTTCATCAGATCTTTCACACGTTCCTCTACCCGTAGATCCGGGTTCCTGTAAGGCAAAACCTGTCCCTGCAAACTAAGGAAGGATAAGACTATCAAAAAAGAAGACAGGATTCCTGCAAGGATTGTTCCTCTGTTTATTAATCTCATAAATTATTCCCTTATGCAGTTATACCATTATTTACATTCATATCAAATTTATTGTCTTAAAATGTCACAGAAAACTATTTCTTTTTCAAATAATGACACTGTATTTGCATAAACTGATACTTTTATTTAATTTCCCATACCATTCACACCGGGAAATATGAAGCCAAAACTGGAGAAAATACCGGTTCACCTGTCCTCTTCAATTGCCGTAAAGAGAGAGATCACGCCTTACATGGATTATCCATGGCATTATCATCCTGAGTTCGAAATCATCTTTGTTGAAAAAAGTTATGGTATCCGGTTAATGGGGAATCATATCGGAAACTTTACTGATGGCGATCTGATGTTTATCAGCCCGAACCTGCCCCATGTCTGGCGAAACGATAAGAAGTTTTATGAGGGCAACATGGACCTTTTTGTTGATGTGTATGTCATTCAGTTCCTTGAGAATGCTCTTATGAATGGTTTCTTTGATCTGCCGGAATTCACACAAGTCAAAAACCTATTTATTCGTGGTCAGCAAGGTGTATTGATACATGGAAAGGATCATAGAAGAATATCGGAATTGATTAAAGCAGTGTATCATGCTTCTGGCATTGAAAGGTTGATCCTGTTTTTGAAAACCTTGGAGACGATAGCCAAAACACCGGATTTTGAGTTGCTTTCAAGTATCGGATATGCAAATGCAATCACAAATACCGATACTGAGAGGATAAACAAAGTGATGAGTTTCATGATGGAAAATTACTCCAGGAAAATTAACGTTCAGGAAATTGCAGATCTGGTCAGTCTTAATAAATCATCATTCTGCAGGTATTTTAAAAGCAGGACCCATAAGACCTGTTCACAATTCTTAAATGAAATACGGATTGCTCATGCTTGTAAACTACTGTTAAATAGCAATATGACCATTTCTGAAATTGGTTACGAAACCGGGTACAACAATATTTCTCATTTTAACAGGCAGTTTAGGTTGATAACAGACATGACTGCAAGAGAATATGTAAAAAAATACTTTAGAAGTACCGGCTCATGAAACCAACACCAGGCTTAAGTTTTATAATTGCAACATTGAGTCTCCTTACATTCGGTTGCCGGAACGCTGGCAATTCCGAAGGTGACAAATTCATCACGGCGCATCTGAATGTGAACACAGACAGCATTCCGGCTGTTTTTGCCTGCTGTCGTCCGGACATCATTGCCGCACGACTGAAGAATGAAGCATACAACAGGTTTGTCCGTTTCCAATTACCCCGAACAAAGCAGGAGTTGGAGGAATTCCGGACAAGTCTGAAGGAACAGATCAATGACAGGGCCGGCATCATAGTAGATCATGATCTGCCGCTGCAAATGGAGGAACAGGGATATTCGGACCTGAACGGGTATTTAATCAAAAACATTATTTTCCAGACACTCCCGGGGTTGTATGCAACTGCCAACCTGTACATTCCCGATGGCCAAGGACCTTTTCCGGCTGTGATGGTACTTCACGGGCACTGGACCGAAGCCCGTTTGTGTAGCCCGGTCCAGTCGGTTGCTCTTGCTCTGGTTCTCCAGGGCTATGTAACTATGACCATTGATGCCTTCGGTGCCGGAGAGCGTTCCGCAGTGCACGGTACCTTTGATTATCATGGAGCAAACCCGGGGGCTTCCCTGATGAATGTGGGAAAGACTCTGCTGGGAATACAGGTTTCCGAGAATATGAGGGGGATTGACCTCCTTTGTTCCCTTCCGGTTGTCGATCCTAAACGCATAGGAGCCACAGGGGCAAGCGGAGGCGGGAACCAGACTATGTGGCTGACAGCCCTGGATGAACGGGTGAAGGCAGCTGTTCCCGTTGTGAGCGTTGGCACATTCGAATCATATATTATGGGATCCAATTGCGTTTGTGAGCTTTTGCCTGACGGGCTGACACTCACTGAAGAATCGGGCATACTGGCCCTCATGGCACCCAGGGCTGTCATGCTGTGTAACCATCTCAGGGAATCGAATCCTACCTTTTTCCCGGCTGAAATGCTGCGGAGTTATAACATTGCAAAGCCTGTTTTTGACTTACTTGGGGCCGGGGAATCTATAGGGTACCGGCTGTTCGACCTGGAGCACGATTATGCGAAAGAGGACAGGGAAGCCATGCTGGGTTGGTTTGAAAGGCACCTGAAGGGAACCGGAAATGGGGAAGCCATGAAAGAAAGATCTTTTATTACGCTACCAATGGGGAAACTGATGGCATTTCCGGATGGAAAGCCTGACCTTAAGGTCGCCAACATGGAAGAATTCCTCAGGCAAAGCGGTAAGGATCTGAGAAAATCGTTCCTGGAAACGAAATCTTTTAATGTTAAGAGGAAGGTAAAGGAATTGCAGGATATCCTGCGTATCAATGAAAATCCTGGCCTTGCCCGTGTTTATCACTATCCCCGCCTGGGAGGGTGGAACCGGATGATCCTGGAAACTTCGGATGGCAGGCTCCTTCCATTGCTGCATATCGCTCCCCGGGATAAATGGAAAGGATATGTAATTCTGTGCAATCCGAAGGGGAACCGGAACATTCCTGCCGTTCTTCTGAACGACCTAACTGCCAAGGGTTCGGGGATTGTCCTGGCTGACCTGACAGGCACAGGAGAGAATGTTTCATCAACTGCGACAGCATTCGAAGGCGGTGTGGGTGACTTCCATACCCTGTCCCGGGCTTATCTGTGGTTGGGAAAAACCGCCATGGGCGAATGGGTGAAAGAACTTGATCTTATTGTTGAATTTCTGAAAGAGGAATATCAACCCGCTTCCATAAGTATTGACGGAAGCAGGGAGGCAGGCCTTGCTGCCCTGTTTTATGCCGCAACGGAAGGAAACAGTGTTTCTGAGGTGATTTTACGTGAAGCACCTCCCAGTTACCTGTTCGACAGCCGCAAAGGCATTGACTTTTTCAGTATGGCAATTCACCTCCCCGGGTTTCTTTGCTGGGGCGATATATCACTGGCAGCCGCCATGAGCGGAAAGGATATTACATTTATCAGTCCGGTTACAATGTCGGGCAATACGATAAGCAAAGCAAAATTGAATGAATACCGTTCTGAATTTGATAACATGAGAAAAACCTGTGGTAAAACAGGTAGAACATCTTTTAACTGAATTCATGATGAGAACCCAAAAAAAGGCCGTTTTAGATCCCATTAAAATCCTGGGATTGGTGCTGATCGTTCTGGCAGGATCATACCGACCCGGAATTGCCGTTGCAGGAGCTCCGGTTCAGAAAGATCCTGGGACTTCGGGTCTCAGGATTGCCACATTTGACATGGATGTCACGCCGCCGGTCGGCAGCATCATGGCATATAATCCGGTAGCGAATACATGGGATTTGGGACTCCGGGCCAAAGGAATGGTTTTGCTTGGATCGGGTAAGCCGATCGTGATATGCTCGGTTGACTGGATAGGCATTGCCAACGAAAGTCAGGACAGCTTTAAAACTGCACTCGCCCTGGCTGCAGGGACAATCCCGGAGAGGGTGGCAATTCATACCATTCACCAGCATGATGCACCTGTTTGCGATTTTGGGGCAGAAAAACTTCTTCTGGATGAGGGACTTGATCCTAATTGTTATGAGGGCAGTTTTGCCCGCGAAGTGATCAGAAGACTGAAAACCGCAGTTCAAAACTCAATCAGCCATGCGCAATCGATCACTGAAGTTGGATTTGGTGAAGCCGAAGTTTACGGTGTAGCTTCAAACCGGAGGATCCTGGGTGAGGACGGTCATGTTAAAGCCATGCGGTTCACGACATGCGAGGACTCCCTGATCAGGGCAGAACCCGAAGGCCTGGTAGATCCGATGGTCTCCCTCGTCAGTTTCTGGAATCATGATCGGCCGGTGGCGGTACTCAGTTATTATGCCACCCATCCGCAAAGTTACTATCAGACCGGCATTGCCAACCCTGATTTTCCGGGTATAGCACGTTTTATCAGGCAACTTGCGGTGCCTGATGCCCTTCATATACATTTCAATGGAGCCGGGGGAAATATTGGTGCAGGAAAATACAACGACGGATCCCATGTGAACCGGGGAATACTGGCCGAACGTCTTGCCGACGGAATGAAGCGAGCCTGGGATAGAACCACCCGAATGCGCATAAATGCAGGCGACATCACCTGGATGATACAAAAGGTAGCCCTTCCTCCGGCGCAGAATTTCAAGGCAATGGAGGGCCATCTTAACAGTTATGACACAGCCTCGCTTACTGCAAATGTTTCCAAACTGGCATGGCTGAAACGTTGCGAAGCCGGAAAACTGCTGGACCTGACGAGCCTTGGGATCAGCAATGTGAGGATTCTTCATATGCCAGGTGAGTTGTTTGTGGAATATCAGCTTGCAGCAAAGGCCATGCGTCCTGATATGCACGTAGCCATGGCCGCCTACGGCGATTATGGCCCCGAATACATTTGTACCGCCATTGCATATGAACAGGGAGGATATGAAGCGGGTACCGCCTCAGGTGTGACCCGTGAAGCGGAAGACCTGCTGATGTCAGCCATTCAAAAACTGCTTCAAGGCAATCCTTAAAATAACGGGCATTTGCAAACAATGATTAATTTTCATTATTTTTAATGTCGAATGAAACCCGCATGAACAAGACTTCGACCAATTGAATTAAGGATAACCTCATGCGGGTTCCTGACGACCTTATAAATAAAAATCTTTCGGAAGAAAAGAAACGAAAATTAAATACCTTTCGGTTTATTAGAATTTTGTCCAGATTTCGATTTTAACCTTTATTCCCAATGAAAAACATGAAAGATCTCAGCCGCCGTAAGTTTATCGCCGGTACGGCCATCGGAACACTCGGAGCCATAAGCACTGCAGGATTGATATCATCCTGCAGCCATTCAAAGGAAAAATCAGGTTCCCTGAAATTACCGGCATTGCTAAAAAGTGCCCCGGATGGCAAGTTATTAAAGGCAGGTCTGATAGGATGCGGCGGAAGAGGAACCGGAGCAGCGCTGAATTTCGTGGATGCAGGTCCCAATCTTCAGATTGTCGCACTGGGGGACGTTTTCCAGGACAGGATCGACAGTTGCCGTGAAGCGCTTAAAACCGGAAGGAATATAGAAATTCCTGATGACAAATGTTTTACAGGTTTTGATAATTTTGAAAAAGTAATCGACTCCGGTGTGGATGTTGTGCTGCTTTGCACACCCCCCCATTTTCGCCCTGCCCATATTGAAGCAGCTGTAAACGCGGGAAAGCATATTTTCATGGAAAAACCGTGTGCTGTTGATCCTGTTGGAGCACGATCCGTGCTGATTTCATCAAAAAAGGCGGAACAATTGGGATTATGCATGGTAAGCGGAACCATCCGGAGGGTCCAAAAGGATTATATGGAAACATACCGGAGGGTCGCCAATGGTGAAATCGGGGATATTGTAAGTGCCCACGTGATACGCAATGGCGGCTCATTATGGAGACGTGACCGGAATCCCGGTTGGTCAGACATGGAGTATATGCTTCGCAACTGGGTTAATTTCTGCTGGTTATGTGGGGATAACCTGGTGGAAATGTTTATTCATGAAATAGATGTAATGAACTGGTTTATCGGCAGGATACCGGTTAAAGCAATCGGTTGGGGCGGCCGTCAAAGAAGGATATCAGGAGACCAGTATGATATTTTCAGCATTGAATATTTTTATGAAGACGGAATGCGTGCCCATTGTGCAACCAGGCAGATCAACGATTGCGCCAACCTTAAAGAAGAGATCATTATCGGGACAAAAGGATACGCCAATTGCAGCGGTACGCTTTATGATCCTGCAGGAAATGAAATCTGGAAATATCCATACCCTAAAGAGGACGAGAGCGATGAAAAATGGAAGGTGAATGATCCGTATGTTCAGGAACATGTCAACCTAGTCACGGCCATCCGCACCGGCAAGATCATTAACGATTCTGAAACCCTTGTAAATTCAACACTGGTTACAATCATGGGGCGAATGTCTGCCTACACGGGAAAGGATGTAACCTGGGATGAAGTCATGAATTCCGACCTTTACCTGGGCCCAAAAACATATGTTTTGGGTCCTGTGCCCGGCATTCAGGAAACAGCTCCAGTGATCGGAACCGTTTCAGCTGCAGAATGACCACAGTACGTGTAATGATATTCCGGTAACGATCCGATTATGAAAAGGAGACAATTTGCTAAAAACACTATTATGGCTACAGCCTTTACATCAGTAAGTACCGTCCCCGGCCTTTCAAATTTTTTGCCGGTTGCAGGCAGGAATATCAGGAAAGGCATCATGTGGGCATCCGTTGAAATTGGCAAGACTGTCGGTGAAAAATTTCAATTTGTCAAACAGGCCGGCTTCGACGGTGTTGAATTGCTTTCCCATCTCGACAGGAACGAAGTACTAAAGGCACAGGACAGGACCGGACTTGTGATTCCAAGTGTTTGTGGTTCTGAACACTGGAATTTTCCTCTATCGGATCCCGATCCCGCAGTACGGGAAAAAGGCCTGGAAGCCTTGAAAATTACCCTTGAAGATGCAGGTGCCTATGGAGCTGATACGATTTTGCTTGTTCCAGGGCAGGTAACGGAAACAGTCAGTTACGATGAATGCTGGAGCCGAACTGTGATTGAAATAAAAAAGGCCCTGCCACTGGCCGAAAAACTAAATATAAAAATAGGGATTGAGAATGTCTGGAACGGTTTTCTCCTCAGTCCCTTGGAAGCAGCCGGATATATTGATCAGTTCAGCCATCCCCTCGTAAAGTTCTATTTCGACTGTGGCAATGTTGTGAATTTTGGCTGGCCTGAGCAATGGATAAAGATCCTCGGCAACCGGATTGCCAGGATCCATATTAAGGAATTCAGCCGTAAGATCGCCGACACGAAAGGCAAGTTTGCCGGATTCGGCGTCAGGCTCACCGAAGGTGACGTTAACTGGGCTGCCGTGATGAAAGCGCTCGATGATACCGCCTACCAGGGATGGGCAACCATTGAGCAGGACGGAGGTTACAGTGAAACCGGTTTAAAGGACCTCCGCGACAGGCTGGTGCGGATTCTGAAAAGCTGAAGATTATGGAAGGATTGAATTGCCATTCATTGCCGTCTGCTTTAGCTGACGGAAATAGTTTGAATCTTATGCCACCCGGCTTTAGCCACATTAAAATTGAAATGCGGCTAAAACCAGATTCAATCGAATCATATTATCCGTTGGCTGAAGCCAACGGCAATGGAAATGTGTAAACTGAGGTGAGGGCAAGGTAAATGAAATTATATCTAAAATTAACCAAATGGCCCTCGCTTCTATTCTTATCAGGTCTCCTTGCGGGATTTTTCCTGCTAATGGGGGGAAATTTTATTATGAAGAAGACGTCAACTGACGAATACTGTATGTCGTGCCATATTCATCCGCATGCCGAGGTTTCATGGAAAAAATCAACGCATTATTATAATAAATCAGGGATTCGGGTCCATTGTGTTGAATGTCATCTCCCGCCAAAGGAAGAGAAAGGATACCTGATTGAAAAGGCAAGGACCGGACTGAAGGATATTTATGGTTTCTATTTCCGGGACAGTGCTTCTTTTGACTGGGAAAACAAAAGATTGATCAGCCACGCAGTGAAAATTGTTTACAACAAATCATGTATCAGTTGTCATCAAACCATTTTTTCAAAGGATCTTTCAACGGAAGGAGGAATTGCCCACCTGTATTATGAAACCAATACTGAAAAACTTAAGTTGCAATGTATTAACTGCCACCTTGACGCAGGTCATTTCAATCCGGATTATGTACATGGAAAAATGAAAGTGGCCGCTTCAAAGGTGGGAGGGACAGTATTTAAGGAACCTGCCCGCATAACGCGCTTTGAAAATTTTACGGAGCAAATCCCGAATACAACGGTTTCATTTAAAATGATGGCCGTCAGGGGAGGTACATTCAAAATGGGAAGTCCGGACAATGAACCTTTCCGGAGGCCGGATGAAGGCCCTGTGCGTACAGTTAAAGTCTCATCATTTTTCATGGGAGAAACTGAAGTCTCATGGGATGAATACTGGTCCTTTTTTGCTGCCACAATGTCTGAAGGAAGAATGGATCCCGTTCTGGCAAAAAAGCAAAATGAATCCGGAACGGATGCCATTTCAGGTCCCACACCCCCGTTTGGAATTCCCGATCAGGGATGGGGCGGCGGAACACGCCCGGCCATAACAATGACTCATTATGCCGCCGGTATTTATTGTCAATGGCTGTCAAAAGTTACCGGAAAAAAATACAGGCTTCCAACCGAAGCCGAATGGGAATACGCCTGCCGGGGTGGCACTGAAACTCCTTACTTCTTCGAGGGTGATCCAAAGCGGCTTACGGAAAGCAAACTTCTCAACAGGATATTCAGGCCGGATACCACGCGTATCAACCGCTATGTGGTGTATTCCATGAATTCATCAGGCAGGTCCCGGAATCCCGAATTCATTCAACCCAATCCCTGGGGACTTAGAAATATGACGGGCAATGTGATGGAGTTCTGTTCCGACTGGTACTCCGAAGATGCCTATTCCGCTACAGGTTTGAACATAACCGATCCGCACGGACCGGAGGAAGGAACGGAACGGGTTGTAAGAGGCGGAGATTTTTCCTTTGACCCCAAAGACTTAAGGTCGGCCAGGCGCGACAAAACAAGATCAATTGAATGGATGGTAACGGATCCCCAGAATCCAAAGAGCATATGGTGGTACAGTGACGTCAAAGGAATTGGTTTCAGGGTGGTATGTGAAAAGGAAGTGCCTTAAGCAGGCACTCCAGGCACTCCAGGCACTTCTTATCATAAAAACAGAAATAAATGACTGAACAGATTCAATTAAAAAAAGAACAAAACCGGGTCCTCTCGATTGACTTTTTCCGCGGTTTCACAATGTTTATGCTGGTTAGCGGGATAACCGGCCTGTTCTTCGAGATGATGGAACATGGCAGGGGAGGTCCCGTTATCGCGGCCATCGGGAAACAGCTCGACCATGTGGACTGGATCGGGCTGAATGCGTGGGACCTGGTCCAGCCTTTCTTCATGTTCATCGTCGGTGTGGCGATGCCTTTTTCGCTTACCAAAAGGCTGGCAAAGGGGGATTCCTGGAATAAAGCTTTCGGCCATGCCATATTCAGGTCATTTTTGCTGCTTTTGCTGGGCTTTATGGTTGAGGCAGATGGTCCCACATACAATCTCTGCAATGTACTTGCCCAATTGTCGGTTACCTACCTTGTGGCCTTTTTGCTCATGCGGGCACCCATTGCGTGGCAGCTTCTGGTTTCCTTTGTTCTGATCCTGATCACTGACCTCCTGTATCAATACTGGCCGGTAGAGGGCTTTAACCAGCCCTATACACCGGACCACAACTTTGGATCATGGGTCGATATTGCCATCACCGGGAACCTGGGACCGGGAGGCTGGGTCTCTTTCAATGCAATCCCCACGTCTGCCCATACCATCTGGGGTGTACTGGTCGGATGGCTGCTGATGAAGGAATGGACCCCCACAAGGAAGATCATCACGCTTCTAATTACAGGCACAATCGGTATAATTATCGGTTATGGCATGAATCCCTTTATTCCGATCATCAAGCATATATGCACCAGTTCTTTTATTATCGTCAGCGGTGGCTGGTGCCTGGTCGCCATGGCTTTTTCTTACTGGCTGATTGATGTTATGAACTTTAGGAAACTGGGGGTGTTTTTTGCCATAGTGGGGATGAATCCGATTTTCATTTATATATTTTCCCACCGGGGCGGAAAAGATATTCTGGCAAGCATGGCACGGCCATTTACCCACAGGCTGTTCAGCTGGAGTAATGAAATGATCATAAACATGGTGACGATTACCGTTGTGGCTGCCATGGTTTGGTATATTTGCTACTTCCTTTATAAACGGAAGATTTTCATCAGGATATAATTCGGTTTGACTATCGGTCGACATACAATTTACCAATATCGTACCAAATGAAAAAAAATGATTACACACGGCGGCGCTTTTTAGCCACAGTTTCAGCAAGTTCCGTTGCTGCCATGGCATCGGGCGCCATTCCTTTCATCGGGAAAACCAATAATGTGACGGGTAAACTGGCAATTCTCGGAGGTGAACCTGTCAGGAAAAACAAGAAATGGCCGGAATGGCCTTATGTAGATGATAAGATGGTGGAAGCCATCTCAAAGACGGCAAAAAGTGGTATATGGTGCAGGATACAATCTGAAACAGGTACTGTGCCCACATTTGAAAAGGAATTCGCTTCGCTTATGGGCACTAAGTATTGTGTAAGCACAGGATCAGGCACGCAGGCGCTGAATACCTGCGTTGAAGCCATGGGAATAGGTGCAGGCGATGAGGTTATCACTTCACCCCTTACCGATCCGGGTACGATTTCTTCAATTTTGACCACCCGTGCCCTTCCGGTCCTGGCTGACATTGATCCGGAATCTTTTCAGCTCGATCCGGATGATGTGGAAAGGAAGATCACGGAAAATACAAGGGCGATCATGCCGGTGCATATTATGGGTCAGCCGTGTAACCTGGACAGGATCATGGCAATAGCCGGAAAACACAACCTCAGGGTGATTGAAGATTCCTGCCAGACCCATCTCGCTGAATATAAGGGGAAAAAGCTGGGGACCATTGGCAATCTGGGATGCTTCAGCTTTCAGTCCAGTAAGACCATTGCATGTGGTGAAGGGGGAGCAATAGTGGGAAATGATGAAGAACTGATGGATAAATGCTTTACAGTCATGAATCATGGTACATCCCGAAAAGGCCGGACAGAAACCATCGGACCGAAATACAGGATGAATGAATTTGAAGCAGCTATCCTGCTCAGCCAGCTCTCCGGTGTAAAAGAGCGATTTGCCCGTCGCAATGAGAATGCAAAATACCTGAATTCCAGGCTCAGCGGATTTCCCGGTCTCGTACCCCAGAAGCTTTATGAGGGAACAGACAGCGGTTCCTTCTATATCTATGCAACAGCCTATCATAAAGATCATTTCAACAACAACAGCCGGAGTAAATTCCTTAAGGCGCTGGAAGCAGAAGGAGTCAGCATGACACCTTATATTCCGCAGGGATTGCACAAAGAACCATGGGTGGATCATATCCTGGGCCTGAAGGTGTATCAGAAAATGTTTTCCCCGGCCAGACTTCAAAAATACCGGGATGAAATAAACTGTCCCAACTGCGACAGGGTTATTGATGAAGTGGCTATGATATGGGCGTCCGGGCCCCTGATCGGAACCAGGGAGGACATGGATGATGTTGTCAACGCCAT
>Ga0105104_10001686_pt1 | contig 16511 bp, 21 predicted proteins | sample PPLLaktember2015_3_FD_87034 | JGI IMG/M metagenome (GOLD analysis project Ga0105104, IMG submission 87034) | Freshwater sediment microbial communities from Prairie Pothole Lake near Jamestown, North Dakota, USA - PPLs Lake P7 Core (6) Depth... | ecosystem: Environmental > Aquatic > Freshwater >... | reverse complement strand
TCGGCGCGCGCCTGACACCCTTTGTGGATAAAACCATCCTGTTGTCGTTGTTCGCTGCCTTCCTGGTCTTTGCCGGGTTTATGATGCTGTTCTACCATGCGAAGAAACGCGAACAGGCGCTCAGCCGCGGAATGGAAATTGGCATGGGGGCAGGCGTCGGGTCAGTGGCGGGATTCCTGGGCGCGATGCTGGGCGTCGGCGGCGGGAACTTCATCTTGCCCGTCTTGAACTGGATTGGACTGGATGCCAAAATTGCCGCCGGGACGACCTCCCTGGTGGTTGTCTTTTCCTCGCTTTCAGGTTTTCTCGGTCACGCCACAATGGGCGGGCTGGATCCCGTTTTCGTGGGCGTTACCGCGCTGATGGCGGCGCTCGGTTCCATTACCGGCTCGCAATTGATGAAAACCAAAGTGTCGAGCGCGCAACTCAAGAAAATCATCGGAATTCTGCTCTGGCTGATCGCTGCCAAGATGATCTGGGATTTGCTCAAATAATTTCCTCAAGGAGATACATGATGGATACAAACAATGAACTGTACAAAGCTGGCCTACTCTTGCATGGACACAAATGCCCGGCCATGCCAATGGGGCTGCGCGCCGGTCTGGCTGCGCTGGAGAAACTGGGTGTGGAACGCGCCAAAGATGGCCAGTTGGTCGCTCTGATCGAGATCGGGCAGGACCACTGCGCCACCTGCTACGCGGATGGCATCCAGATGGCAACCGGCTGCACCTTTGGTAAAGGCAACATCCAGAAACTTGGATACGGCAAGTTCGCCCTGACGCTGATCGGCCGCAAGAGCGGGCGCAGCGTGCGCGTGGTCACCCGCCCGGAGACCATCCAAAAGAACAAGGAATCGGAATTTATCGGTTTCCGTATGAAGGGCGTGCCCGCCTCGCAGATCGATCCCAAGCTGGTGGAACCGCTTGTGGACTATATCCTCGCTTCGGAGGGTGATGCTCTGTTCCAGATTGGGGAAGTCACCGAAACAAAACTACCTGCCCCACGCCCGCACGATTTCAACGCGCTCATTTGCGAGTCGTGTGGCGAGGTTGTAGTGGAAAGTTACGCCCGCATCAAGAACGGCAAAATCAACTGCCAGCCTTGCGCAGAGAGAATCTGAGCAGAGAGGAAAACGTACATGAACGACAAAGACATTCTCATGGATGCTCTCAAGTTTCACGGGCATAAATGCTGGGCGAGCGTGGTCGGCGTACGAGCCGGGCTGGCAGCATTACGCACGCTTGGCGTCCCCCGCTCGGGAGGAACCCAATTGTTTGCTGTCGTCGAGACTGGCGAAGAACACGGCGGCATGTGTTTTGGGGACGGGGTGCAATATGGAACCGGCTGCACGTTTGGCAAAGGTAACCTGAGCAAAAAACCATTGGGGAAGCTGGCGGTTACCTTGATCGAGAAAGATTCTAACTGCGCTGTGCGGGTAAGCTACAAACCAACCCTGCGAAAACAGATCGCCGAATCGGCCTTCATGCAGAAGCGCGCCGCCGGGATTATGGCGGATGAAATCCCCGAAGAAGAGCAAATGGAGCTGGTCAACCTGGTCTGGGGCGCTCTGGAGGATGATGTGATTACCATTGGCGAGGTCTTCGAATACGACGGCAACTGGCTGCCTGAAGTGATGGGATTCCAGCCCTGCGGCGTTTGCGGTGAAATGACAGCGCTGGCCTACTTGCGTGTGGTCGGGACAAAGCAGATGTGCATCCCTTGCTCTGGCTATGAGCGCTAATTCCAGACAGATGAAACCAGTCAAGCTGGTTGGTTCGCCAGCCTGTCGCCGTTATCAGAAGATACGCGCGGTTGTTCTGGATGTCTCAACTCGCCTCGGCATGCAGGCAAATATCGAAGAGATAAGCGAAGCAGAAAAGCTTTCCCAGTTCAATCCGCTTAGCTTGCCCCGGCTGTACATCGGGGATGAACTGGTTGCATCACAAAACCCGCCAAAAGCCCAGGACATTGAACACGCATTGGTCGGTGCCGATTAAAACAGCTTTTTAGCGGTATCTTGGCTTCATTCATGCTGTGGTTTAAGTGAAAGGAGTCAAAAATGTCCGAAACATCCAAATCCATCTGGCATGGTATTCCGCGAGAAACCATCCAATGGTATCCCACTGTTATTGCAAACCGTTGTGTGGGTTGTGGCATATGCGTTACCTCGTGTGGCAAAAATGTCTATGCCTTCGACTACGAAATCAACAAACCTGTGGTCACCGCGCCGCAAGCCTGTATGGTCGGCTGCACCACCTGTGCCACCATCTGCACGCGCGACGCCATCGAGTTCCCTTCTACGGGCTATATCCGCCAGCTCATCCGCGACCGCAAACTACTGGCACAAGCGAAAAACATGCTACGAGATCAACCGGAAAAATATGATGTCCGCTTGAAGAGAGAATAAAGTGATGTCAAACATAGAAAACCTTGCAATGCAAGTTGTCGAAATCCTGGATCTTTCGAGCGCGCCAGTCGGGGTTGATTTTATCTCCACGCCCGATGGTATCCCTACAGGCACAAAAACGTTGCATCGACATCGTTATTGCCAGGCATTGATGAAAGCCCGTAGCGGCGAATCCGTACTGCTCGATACGGACGGAATTTCCTGCCCGGCGGCTGCAGCAGCCTTTGGATTCCATTCGCTCCCAGAAAATCTGAAAAATGGCAAAGGGTTGGTTGGATTCGGTATTGTTCGCAATCAAGCAATAGGGCAACGTATTTTCGAGGGGATGTCTTATTTACCAATGGGCCAAATTGCCGCCTTGCACATATTTCCTCTCGATCAGGCGCATGATTTGCCTGATGTGGTGGTAATCGAAGATGAAGTCGAAAAACTCATGTGGGTAAGCCTGGCATATTTGAATATCATAGGCGGGCAGCGCGTTTTAAGTTCGACCGCCATTCTCCAGGCAACCTGCGTCGATGCAACCATAATCCCGTACCTGGAGCAACGTCTCAACCAGTGCTTTGGCTGTTACGGCTGCCGGGATGCCACTGACCTTGGCCCAAACGAAACCGTGATTGGTTTCCCCGGCGCTTTATTGCCGTCGCTGGTAGAGGCTTTGGGATTTTTGAGTCAGAAAGCTATTCCCACTTCGCGTTCTAAAAAGGCCTTGGCTGCCTTATCTGTGTAAGGAAAAAAAACTTCTAAAAAATATGTCCAACCGTAAAGTTTCTTATCCCGATATCTTGAAGACCTTGACCGCCGAACTGGAACGCAACCAGCTTGCCGCTTTAGTGACCATCGTGCAGGTACAGGGCGCTTCACCCGCCATTGTTGGGATGAAAATTCTCGTTCATCCTGACGGGGGCAGCTTCGGGAATGTGGGCGGCGGTCTGCTCGAGGAAAGGATCATCAAAGACGCCCTCAACGCGCTCCGTGAAGGTCAATCGCGACTGGCGCATTACTCCCTGCGCGAGGAAGGACCGGATGCTATCGGCACGTTATGCGGCGGCGAAGTACAGGCATTTATCGAGGTGTTTTTGCCTAAGCCTACCCTGCTCATCATCGGCGGCGGCCATGTTGGCCAGCCGTTAGCCGAAATAGCGCGCTTGCTGGACTACGATGTCCAACTGATGGACGTGCGCCCTGAACGCGGCCAGCCTTTCGACTCTGCTTCGATCACTGCCAATACCTTTGTTGTCATCATGACCGAGGATGCGGTCAGTGACGATGCCGTCTTGCGCGTTACGCTTCCCACCCCAGCGCCCTACATCGGCATGATTGGCAGCCGCCATAAGTGCCAGATTGTTCTCGACCATCTGCGCGCGGACAAGGTGGATGAGGCCCTGCTGAAACGCGTCCACGCGCCCATCGGCCTCAACCTGGGCGGACGCCAGCCCGCCGAAGTCGCACTGGCCATACTGGCCGAGATCGAGATGGTACGACATCGCGGCCACGCTGAACCAAAAGGGACACCGCAAACGGAAACCACCATATGAAAAGAACTATAACGCTTCTCTCTCTGACTTTAGGTTTGCTCCTGTTCACCCTGGTTGTATTCCCGGTCCAGGCTGCTACCGCTTTACAGACCGTGCCGACCCCGACTCCTACCATCAAAGCCTGTCATATTTGCGATGAGGGTCTACCGCAACCCGTTGTACATGCTATCCTGTTCTGGATGAACGGCTGCCCGCATTGCCACGAGGTGCTGGACAACGTCCTGCCCCCATTGCAGGAGAAATACGGCGCGCAGTTGGAGATCCTATTGGTAGAAGTGGTCGGCATGGACGATGTGAACCGTCTCTACGATCTGGCTGCCACATATGGATTCTCTCGGGATCAGGTGGGCGTCCCGTTTCTCATCATCGGCGACCAGGTGCTGGTCGGCTCGCAGCAGATCCCCACAGAATTGCCCGGTCTGATCGAACAATACCTCGCCCAGGGCGGGGTGGACAGGCCTTCGATCCCCAACCTGAACGAGTTTCTCATTCAGACTACGCCAACCCCGGTATCCATTCCTGCGTTGAATGAAGCAAACGTGCGAGCGATTCTGTTCACCACGCTGGACTGCCGCGCCTGCCAGCTCGAAGTGAAAGCAACACTGGGGCCGCTGCAAGAAAAGTATGGCGAAAAACTCGAAATCCGCACGGTGGACATCCTTACCTCGGAAGATGTGGAATATCTCTACAAGGTAGGCGAGGCATACGACATCCCGCGCCAGGTGGTCGATCTGCCGCTGATCATCGTCGGGGAACATGTATTGATCGGCGAGCAGATGGCTGCTGAACTGCCCGAGCTGGTAGCATCCTACCTGGCCTCAGGTGGTGCAGATTGGCCTTCCATTCTGGACAAGCAAGTAACCGGCATGCCTACCGATTCTGAAACGGCTGCTTCCGTGACAACTCATTCCAACGGCTTCACGCTCGCCATAGTCATCATGGTCTTGATGGCTGGCGCGCTGTTATACAGCCTCATTGCCCTTTGGCAAGGCGCTACCATTCCCCTGCCTGCATGGGCGGATTGGCTGATTCCCGCGTTGATCATCATCGGTATTGGAGTGGCAGGCTATCTTGCGTATGTCGAGACTCAATCCGTAGAAGCCGTGTGTGGCCCGGTCGGGGATTGCAATACAGTCCAGCAGAGCCGCTATGCAAAACTGTTCGATATCCTGCCCGTGGGCGTGCTTGGGCTGCTCGGCTATCTGGGTTTAAGCGCTGCCTGGCTGGCGCGTCGCTTCCTGCCCAAACTGGAAAAACCTGCTGCCATCAGCTTTTGGGGGATGGCCTTTTTTGCGGTGATCTTCTCGCTCTACCTGACCTATCTTGAGCCCTTTGTGATCAAAGCGGTGTGCATCTGGTGTCTCGCATCCGCAGTCATCGTGACCCTGCTGCTCTTGCTGGGTACGCCACATGCCATTCTACAGTTTGCTGTTTCAGACGAGGACGAATAATGCCCAACCACAAACGCCTTCAACGCAAACGCCCCGCTCACAAGCAGCCACCGACCTTGTTGATCCTGGCAGGAACTGCCTTATTGTTGATCATCGTCTTTGCCTTCAAACAAAGCGGGGATCCTTCTAAATCCGTTACTTCGCTCGAAGCCCAACTAGACCAGGCTCTCAAGGATGAACGCCCAACCTTCGTCTTTCTACATTCACTTGATTGCATTCCCTGCAAAGAGATGATGAGCACTGTGGCTAAAGTCTATCCCGACTTTCAAAACTCCGTTGTACTGATCGACGTGGATGTGTACGTCCAGCGCAATGCCAACATTCTCCGCCGCGAACGCTTGCAGTCCATTCCCACGCTGGTCTTTTACGACGCGCAGGGCAACCGCCTAATGCACATCGGTGTGATGGAACCTGATCAATTCCGCCAGACATTGACTCAACTTGTGGAAGGGTAATGACATGAGCGGACTAAATTCCTGGCATAAATTTTGCTCGAAAATCCTTAACTTGCACGTCCTATGGAGTTCCTGTGAAAGCATTTGTTGACGAAAGAAAGTGTCCTGCGCAAAACAATATCTGCCTCGTTTTGAGCGCCTGCCCGCAAAATGCGGTTACTTATCATCCCGATGAAGGTTTACCGCTTGGAGGTCGAATCGTGGTTGACCTGGAGCGGTGCGATGGCTGTGGCCAATGCGTTACAGCCTGTTGTGGGCATGCAATTGAGTTGAAAGCATGAGCGTTCAAATCGAATCCTATCATGGCAAGACAATAACATGAATCTCGATTTCACCTTTATCGAAAACGCCTCCATCCTGGCGTTCGCGCTCGTCTTTATTGGCGGCATTCTCACCAGCATTGGCCCCTGTAACGTGGCCATGATCCCGTTAGTGGTGGGCTACGTTGGCGGTTCGCATGACCTGCCACGCACCCGCGCCTTTAGCTTCTCGCTCATGTTCGCCCTCGGCCTGGCGCTGACCTTCATGATGTTGGGTGTGACAGCGTCGCTGATCGGCGGGCTGGTGGGCGCGTCCACCACCTGGGGGTATTACCTTGTTGCCTTCGTTTGCTTTTTCATCGGGTTGAACATGCTCGGCCTCATCCATATCGAGATGCCACTCTGGTTGGGCGGGTTGCGTGATCGTGTCAGGCTCAAAGGTATCCCGGGCGCACTCGCGCTGGGACTGGTCTCCGGGCTGGTGGCGTCGCAATGCGCCACGCCGGTTTTAGCCGCCATCCTGACCTATGTGATGGCGAAAGGCGCGTTGGCCTACGGTGCGGGCTTGCTGTTTGTCTATGCCCTAGGGCGCGGCGTGCCGATTGTTCTGGCAGGGACGTTTACAGGCATCCTGAAACGCATGCAGGCCCTTGGTCGCTGGAACGAGGCATTGGAGAAAGTCGCCGGAGTAGTGGTTCTGGCCGTGGGCCTGTACTTTGTGTGGATCGCATGAATCGCAAAGTCCTTTGGATTTTCTTCTTTGCCTCGCTTGTTCTGACCCTTAGCCTGAAAGCTGTTCAACTGGGCTGGTTAACCCCTCATCCGCCGCTCGAACTGGATGGTCAACCTGCCCTGCTTTTCTTCAACAAGTCGCGCGGCTGTGAGTGCGAAATGCTGGTCTATGGCAATGCCAATGACCAACTGGAAATTTGGGACTCGCTCGTGCACGTCATCCACATTGACCTGGACCGTCGCCCCGATCTGGCGCAGCATTATGACATCATCCGCGCTCCCAGCTTGGTTTTACTGAACGCCGCCGGGCAGGTCGTATGGAGACAAGATGAAGGCGTGAGCGATGAAGCGCCGCTTGATCTGGAACAAGTCGAGGTCCAGGTCGAAGCGCTGGAGGTAGGAACCCATAATGAATGATTTGAGCCTGTTGGCCATCTTCGCCCATCCCGATGACGAAACCTTCCGTCCCGGTGGGACGCTAGCCTTGCTTGCCCGGCATGGGGTGCGCGTCGAAGTGTTGACTTTTACGCGCGGCGAGGCCGGTTCCTGCGGGGAGCCATCCTTGTGTACATCCGATGAATTGCCTGGCGTGCGCGAGCGTGAACTGCGCTGCGCTTGCGCCGCGTTGGGTATCCAGTCGCCGAGGTTGTTGGAGTACGCTGATGGTCACTTGCAGGAAGCCGGTGCAGAACCAATGGTCGCGCAAATCCTGTCCGTCGCTCGGGAAGTCAAACCGCAGGTATGGCTGAGCTTTGGGCCCGATGGCCTCTCCGGGCACCCTGACCATATTGCCGTTGGCGAGTGGGCTTTTGAGGCCTTTCTACGCGCTGAGGAAACCGCCGCGCTGTATACCGTCGCTGTGCCGCGTTCGCTGGCACTACAACTGGATATGCGACAGGTCCATCCTGTCGTTGATGAAGCAATCGCGCTCGCAGTGGACGTGTCACCGGTCTGGGAGACCAAACTGGATGCCATGCGCTGTCATGCCACGCAGTGGAGTTCATCGCCAATGGCGAACGCCCCTGAAGAACGCAAGAGACTTTTCTTTGGACGAGAATATTTCGTTCGGGCTGCAGGCCGGGATGCAAATGCTGACTTCCTGCCCGCCAGCTTACAGGAGTATTTGTTGTGAATGAGATCATTCAAGTAGAGAGCCTGACCAAAATCTACCCGGGGGAAAAAGGCCGGCCGCCCTTGCGCGCCGTGGATGGGATCGACTTCACCGTTCACGAAGGCGAGGTCTTCGGCTTTCTGGGTCCTAACGGCGCGGGAAAAACATCCACCATTCGCATGTTGACCGGTCTCTCGCGCCCCACATCCGGAAAAGCGCGCCTGCTCGGTTTAGACCTGGGTAAAGAGTTGCCACGGATCAAAAAGCGGGTTGGTGTGGTGCCGGAGGCTTCCAACCTGTATGACGAGCTGACCGCCTTCGACAACCTGGTCTTTGCCATGCAGTTGTACGGGGTTCCGCGCGCCGAGCGTAAAGCGCGCGCCGAAGCCTTGTTGGAGCGTTTCCGCCTGAGCGAGAAACGCGATACACCCTTTGCCAAACTCTCGCGCGGCATGAAGCGCGCCCTGACCATCGCTGCTGCTCTGGCGCACCGCCCGCCGCTGGTCTTCCTGGACGAACCCACCACCGGGCTGGATGTGATGAGCGCCCGCAATTTGCGGGGAATGATCGCCGGCCTGCGCGAGGAGGGCGTGACGGTCTTCCTGACCACCCACTACCTCGAGGAGGCCGAGCGTCTGTGCGACCGTGTGGCTATCATCGTCAAGGGACGGATCGTCGCCCTCGACACGGTGGCAGGCCTGCGGTCCGGCGTGCAGCGCAAGACTATTGTGGAGATGACGTTATCGGGCGCGGATGGTCAGGCTGAAAAGAAACGTGTTGATTGCGACGATGGTGTTGAATCCGCCGTCCAGCGACTATTGAATGAAACGGAGGGGCGGCGTGTCCTCTCAGTAGATACCCTGCGCCCCTCGCTGGAAGACATATTCGTCCAACTGACCGGCCTGAGCGCCGAGGTGATGCTGGTGGAGAAAGGAATGAAAGGAGGCGGCAATGCTGGTGGATGACCTGCGCGGCATGTTCTACATCGCCCTGAAAGACTTGAAAGCGTATTATTTCAAACCGCCCAACATCAGTTGGGGCATCCTGTTCCCGTTTGCCTTTATCCTGGCCTTTGCCATCCGGGACCCCAGCGACCTGCGTTCGCTCGTGCCTGGCCTGCTGGCGCTGACCGTCCTGTTCGGCACCAGTTCGATGGAAGCCATCGTGATCGTATTCGAGCGGCGCACCGGCGCGCTGGAGCGGCTGCTGCTCGCGCCGCTGCGCCTGCCGGCTTTGCTGGCGGGAAAGCTGCTGGGCGGCATGACCTTCGGCCTAACGGTTACCCTCGTAGTGCTGATGGTTTCTTTGGCAATTTTCGGTTCGAGCGGGACGAACTGGCTGATCCTGCTCCTGGCGCTTTTGCTCTCGGCGACAGCCTTTTCCGCGTTGGGCGCTTTTGTTTCGGTGGCGGTTCGCGAGGTCTTCGAGGCGCAGACGCTGGCGAACTTTATCCGCTTCCCGATGATGTTCCTAGGCGGCGTGTTCGTGCCGCTGTCATCCATGCCGGGCCGGCTGCAAGTCCTGGCCCGTTTCCTGCCACTGACATATTCGGTCGAGGCCTTACGCGCCGCGTTTTCAGGTGGCTCATGGTCCACCGCCGCGCTCGACCTGGGCGCACTGTTGGTATTTAGTGTAGTCTTATTTTCATTGGCCGTGTACACCCTGGCACGGCACATCGAATGATGGGAGGGCAACATGTTAATCGAAAAGTACGACCTGGAAGTCTTCACCCCGCCGTGCGACCCCGGCGCGGAACGTTATGCAGCGCGGGCACGATTGACCGCCGATATTTCCGAAGTCCTGCCGTATCTCAACGCCACTTTGCGCGGCGCGGTCTATCATCCCGGCGCCAACGCCTTGACCTGGAAAAAGGGTGGGCATAATATAGCTTTCCACGCCTATGAGATCGCCACATCCAATGTGGACGACCGGGATGGAGCGGAGAAGGAAATCAAGGCGCTGATCGAGCTGGTCAACCACACCTGGGAGCGCCACGCTGAAATTGCCCCTGACACCACCACACGCCAGCGCCCAACGCCGATGGCGATTTACAAACTGCTGCCAAATACCAACTGTAAACAATGCGGCGACCCTACCTGTTACTCTTTCGCATTGAAGCTTGTAGCCTCGCAGAAAAAGCTGGCCGATTGTCCAGCGCTGTTTGAGCCGCAATATGCGCAGAAACTGGCGGCGCTGAAAGAAATGATCATCGAAGCTCCTGCGATTGGATAAGATGAAGGGCGGGCCGTCATGAAGAAATCTCTCAACTTGATTCTCGAAGACGAAGACATCATCGAGTTGATGCGCATTCTGATGGATAGTGACGCCGAGGGCGCCTTGGAATTCCTGCGCCAGCATTTCAAGGGGAAGGCGCGCGATTTGCTCGAAGGCGGCTGAAAAGTGATGATCGAAGTGCCCGGTACGGGTGCGCGGAAAGTAAATGGCAATTTACTTAGAAACTGATGACTTTTACCCATTCCAACATAGCAGGATTTACCTTATCGTTATTACGTGCCAATAAATCACGAAATAGTTGGTAGACCCTCTTCTAACGTTCGCGAAGTACTGACTGTTATTACACGGTGAGCGCCCTAAGGAGAACATCATGATCAGCACCGACCGTCTGAACGTCTTTCTTCATGTGGCGGAAACGCTTAGTTTTTCCATCGCTGCCCAGCAACTTCATTTGAGCCAACCCACGGTGAGCAAGCATATCAGTGAACTTGAAAAAGAATTAAACGCCGGGTTGTTTGAACGAAGTTCCAGTGGGGTCCAATTGACGGAGGCAGGCCAAACCTTACTGCCCTGGGCTCGCCAACTGGTGAGAGATAGCCTTGCGATGCAAAATATGATGGGGGCCATCAACCAGGATGTTTCCGGACATCTGACAATTGCCTGTAGTACGACCGCAGGAAAATACATCCTCCCTCAATTGGCTGCCCGGTTCCGGAAAAGAAATCCGGGTGTGAGGATATCAATCTCCCCCTGTACACAAGAAAACATCTCGCTAAAGTTACTAGGCCAGGAAGCCGATCTGGGAGTTGCCAGCGTAGAAATTGGTCAGGGCCCTTTGGAATGCCAGTATTTTTTCACCGACCATATTATTTTGATCGTCCCTGTATCCCACCCCTGGGCAAAGAGGTCGTCGGTAGAGCCCGAAGAACTCCTGAATGAACCAATCCTCATGCGAGAACCGACCTCTGGCACCCGGCGTGTTCTCCAGGCTGAACTAGCCAAGCACGATATTGGGGTGGAAGATTTGAATATATTACTTGAAGTAGGAAATGCCGAAGCGATCGTACTCTCTGTTTCAGCCGGTTTGGGTATTGCATTCGTATCGAAAATGGCATCCGCCTATGCTCGCGCCTGGGGGTGTGTGGTCGATGTGCCCGTTAATGGGCTGGATCTTCAGCGCAAAATTTGCATAGGCCGAAAGTCAATGGGGCCGCCCAACCGGGCGACGGAAGCATTTTGGGGGTTTATTCGCGCCCCGGAGAATGAGGATTTGTATAAATTGCCTGAGATGTAAAATAATGGACCGCGAACTGGCCCTGTCGCGGTCCATCGAAGGAGAATGCTTTGTCACTCGGACGGTGATGAGGGAATTTAGTGATTACGGCAATTCTGCAATCCCAAGATCGTCATCCGAATGTGACAATTCATTTTTAATCTGCTGCGTGGCTGGCAGCTTCACCGGGTACGGAAGCGCCAACATCCTGCATGGGGCGGATGAACATGAAATAAGCCATGAACCAGCCGCCGAGAATGATCGAGATACCACCCAGGATCGAACCGAGGGAGAGTTGCGGCACGCCGCTCAGGATGTGGCCGATGTTACAGCCGCTGGAGGTGACAGCGCCAAAGCCCATCAGCAGGCCGCCAAGGAAGGTTTGCAGGAGGAGTTTCGGCTCCGGGGCACGGATGGCGAATTCGCCAGCAATCAGGGCCGCAACCAACGCACCCAAAATAATGCCGAGCACTTCTGCGCCTTCCCAGTTGAGAGCAGTGATCTTGACTTTCTCCTCAACCACCGCCTGCCATTTGATCAACGATTGGAAGATGTTGACCCAGCCGCCGGTGATGCCGAGTGGATAGTTGCGCCCGGCCGCCGCGGAAAGCGGGAAAGATAACATCCCAATTAAGCCGACAACAATGCCCGTAGGAAGCCAGCCCCAGCCTCTCTTGAATACGGCTTCTCCAAACGATTTGGGTTTCTGGCCGAAACTCGGCACCGAAGACCGGCTTCGCATGGCCAGAACCACCCAAACAACAACGATGAGAATGGCCAGCACTAGCATCGCCGCTTTCAGGTCCACCCCCACCATGTTCGCCAGGGTCAGGGGTTTATCATCGGCGGTCATGATCTTGGTGTTTTGCAGAGACTTGAGGATGGGGTTCAGCACGCCCGTGGCTGCCATCATGGCAGAAAGCCCAAACCCCAACACAGCCATCAACGCGCCCATCATGCCTTCGCCGGCGCGATAAGTGATGCCGCTGGCGCAACCACCAGCAAGAACCATGCCCATGCCGAAGACCAGGCCGCCGACCAAATTCGCGCCCCACATGAGCGGCTTGGGAGCCAGAGTAACGATGCCCGTCATCGCCATAATCGAAAAGCCGATCATTGAAACTAAAATGGCTGCAGCCAGGGCTTTGAACAGGGTGAAATCCTGCCCCAGAATGATGTCACGGAAGGCGGAATTCATGCAGAAACGGCCGCGTTGCAGGACAAAGCCAAACAGGACGCCGACCAACAAACCAGACACTATGGGATTCATGTTGTTCTCCTCGATATAGAATATTTTGCAAGGCAGCATCTACGTCATTTGCTGCAGACTAGAGGCCGCGCTGCAGGATGCTGAATTATTTGAGGCCCAGGACCTCGATTAGGATGCTGTGGTTGGGCCCATCCAATTGTTGGACCTGGAGCACTTTGTGGCCGCCCTTCTGGGCGTTGCGGGGGATACGCTCCACCGAGAGCGGGTAATCGATCAACACTTCCAGGATCTCGCCCTTTTTCATCCTCTTGAGCGTGGTCATTGTGTCCACATCGGGGTAAGGGCAAATCTTGCCGCGCTCGTCGATCGTTTTGGTGGGGGTCATTACTTGGGTCATGGAAAACTCCTTTTGGTTGATTCGGTACTAATATGAGAAAAATTTAGTTGCGCCTTCTGCGTCCAGCAGGAAATCAGAGGCCATGCGTACTTCGACTTCCTCGCGCAGGTCTTCACGATTGATCCCCTTATTGGGAATCCCGAGTTCACATAAAATCCAGCGGCCGTCCAGGGTTGTGATGGAATCGTACAGGTACATTGGATCGGGCATGCCGGGCAGGCCGTTGAGTTTCTCCAATTCGCCCTTGACCAGCATCTTCGCCGCGCCAGGCTGGAAGAACATCAGCACCTGGTCGCCGGTGGCTGCGGCAGCAGCGCCCATGATCAGGGCCGCCATCACGCTGTCAGCGTCGCTGTGGTTGCACATGATCACAGTTTTATAGATTTCCATTTCTTCGCTCATGCTATTCTCCTTGAGTATCTTTTTGTAATGTGCCTGCTGGCCTTTCTTGCTGATAAAAGCGAGCAGACATTGGAATTCAATCAGCGGCAGCAACAGCCCCAAGCGCGGCTTCCTGGTGTCCTTGGGCTTTCACTTTTATCGCCTGGAAGTAGATCGCCAGCGGACGATAAGCCAGGTGGGACCACTTGCCAAATGGCACCTCCAAAACCAACATGGGCGTCAAGATAACCAGGTGTGCTGCGTAGGCGTAATAGGTCGCCAACGGCATATCCAGATAGCGGAAGGTATGTACCATGATGCCACTCGCAGTGGTCAATAACAGGAGAATCGGGAAGATCCAGTCGCTCAGGTGCGAGAAGCGATGGGACTGGTGTTCCTGTTTGATGCGCCCCCACAAGATGTCTGCGCCGCCGTATAAGAGCACAATGGTGGCATAGTAACCAAGCCAGCGCTGCGGGTGGTAGATGGGATAGATGTTATCGGTCTGGAACCAGGGCAGGAAGCCCACCACCAGGGCAAACATGAGCACATAACCGCTCACCAACAACCAATGGTTGCGCCAGCGTTTCTTTTGCCAGAAGCCCTTTTGCTCTTCATCACACTTCTCGAATTGCTTCTGGGTCACGAAGTGAAGGATCAGATTCCAGGCTTCAGAGATGTAGAGGGAGAACGGGATCTTGAAATTTGCACCCTTCCTCAGCGTCAGCCAGTACATCCTGAAAACGTTGGACAGCAGGAAGAACGACAGGAAGGCCGCCAGCACCCAGTCTCCGTAATGGATGCGTTCCACGGGGGCAAATGTGTTGAGCGCCACATGGTCGGTCACCATCGGACCGGCGAAAAGCACGAACATCCAGACGATGAACAGGCCCACCAGCACGATCGAGGCCACTTCCCAGAAGTGGGATGTGTAGAACAGGCGCGCCAGCCCGGTCCAGTCATATTGGGCGGTCAACCAGCGCCGCATGGTCATCTGGGCTTCGCCCGGTTCCGCTTTACGAGGACAAGTAGCCGAGCAATCCCCGCAGTAGTAGCACAGCCACGGGTCCAGGCTACTTATCAGGCGGTCGCGCAGGCCCAACTGCACCATGCGGATATTGTTACGTGGGAATGGCGTTTCATCCGTTGCAAGCGGGCAGATGGCGGTACAGTTACCGCAGTTGAAGCAGGACTCGATTTCCGCATCGCCGTATTTCTTTAACTCAACGAGCAGGTTGGGGTCAGCGCGGTTACTCATGGACAGGCTCCTTCGCCAGACGGTACAGGTAATAGGCAAAATCGTCGTCCATGCCGTCCTCGACGACCTCACCGTACTTTTTCATCGCCGTGATATGCCATAAAACTTCATGGGGCGGCAAATTGGTGGCTGCGGCAATATCGGGGATAGACCTGGGTTCGCCCTGCAGCACCCGGCTGAGCGTCTTGCGCACAGCCTGCTGTTCTTTGAGCAAGGCCTGGGCGCGTTCCACTTTTTCGCGTCTTTGTTTGCGCAGGTCGGCCAGCATTGCGGTCCGTTTTTGGGCTGCTTCTTTATCTGTAATCGTCATAGCACACCTTCCAAAGCGGGGATTTCAGAAGTGATGGCATCCACCATCGCCTCGAACTCGTCCAGCCGCCAGCCGGCTACATCAATCGCCCGGTTGGGGCACACTCCCACGCAAACTCCGCAGCCATTGCAGTTCGCCGGAGTGACCACAGCACGCTGGAATGTCCTGTCGTTTTCGATAAATGTTTCCAGGGCGATGGCCTCTTCCTGCGGGCAGTGATTGATGCATTCGCCGCTTCCGGTACAAAGTTCCGGGTCTACAACGGCCACGAATGGCTCCAGTTCGACTTGCCCTTGAATGAGCAGGGCAGCCACTTTGGACGCGGCGGCCCCGGCGGCTGCGCAGCTTTCCTGGATATTCATCGGTCCCTGGGCGGTTCCGGCCAACACAATGCCGTTGACGGCCGTTTCCACCGGGCGCAATTTGGGATGGACTTCCAGCAGGAAGCGGTCGTTGCCTGGAGCGATCTTGAACATTTCGATCAGGTCATCCACCGGATTGGGCATCATCCCGGTGGCCAGGACCACCAGGTCTACCGGAAGTTCGATTTTCTCACCCCAGGTCAAGTGATCTTTGACCTTGACCAGCAGAGGACGTTCAGCGCTTTCATCTGCTCTTACCACTTCGGGGATTTCTTCTGCGAAATAGCGCAGGAAAGTAACCTGTCCTTTGCCTGCGTTGCGGTAATAATCCTCATGGCCACGCCCATAGGTGCGGATGTCCTCATAGATATCGTACACTTTCGCGTTGGGGGCCTTCTTGCGAATCAGGGCCGCCATGCTCAAAGAGGCTGTACAGCAGACCCGCGAGCAATAATTGTTTACGTTCCCATCCGGCTCGGGTTGGTGGACGCCTTCAATCTGGCGGCTGCCCACACAGTGGATGACCGCCACGTCTCTCACCGGGTGACCGTTCCAGTAAAACTTGCCCTGGCTGGGACCTTCATCATCCAACAATCGATGGAGTTGCGCCAGGGTGATCACTTCGGGGAACTCTTTCCAACCCATTTCACCATAGGAGGGTTCATAGGGCGTGAAGCCGGTTGCCATCACCACCGCGCCTACATTGACATTGAATTCGCGGGACTCCTCATTCAGGTCGATCATGCCTTCCGGCGCAACCTTGACGCACTCGCCGCATTTGGTGCAATGTTCCCAATCGATCACCAGGCTTTCAGGCACACTGCCGGTATAAGAGCGATAAATCGCCTTGCGAGTCGACAGTCCATAATCGAACCGTTTTCGCCGCTTGATCGGGCAAACAGCGATGGCTTCTTCTTCATTAGGGAAGGTTCCACGCACGCCGCGCGGTTCCTGGCGGATTTTGACCTGGAAATTTCCCACGTAACCTTGCGACCCGATCACCTGCGCGCCGGTATGGATGGTGATATTCGGTTCGGCCAGCACGCGATCGATCAATTGCTTGAGCAAAACACGCGCCTCTTCATTGGTTGGAAAAACGCGTTCCCATTGCGCCATGCGTCCGCCCAGATA
>Ga0105104_10001685_pt1 | contig 16516 bp, 14 predicted proteins | sample PPLLaktember2015_3_FD_87034 | JGI IMG/M metagenome (GOLD analysis project Ga0105104, IMG submission 87034) | Freshwater sediment microbial communities from Prairie Pothole Lake near Jamestown, North Dakota, USA - PPLs Lake P7 Core (6) Depth... | ecosystem: Environmental > Aquatic > Freshwater >... | reverse complement strand
TCGAAACGCGTGACCCGAAGGGTTATGACAAGGATAGTGTATAGTAACCTGTAAGGTTATGATTGTTGTGAAAAAGTTTTACAATTTCTGATAAACTTATCCAATGCCGAACACAGAGATTGGATAAAAGCTCTTTGAAAAAAGGATCGATGGGGTCTTCATTGCCCATTGCGCCTTACATACGGTAAAGGAACGACAGGACGAGCCAAACCAGGAGTAATCCTGGGACGGAAAGCCACGGGTCCGGAGTTGAAGGCCGGATGGCCGGGTTGCCTCAATACCAAACCACGGGTAACCGTGGGACGGAAAGCCACGGGTCCACTTGTAGGAGTGTGGATAGCCGGGTTGCCTTCAAAAAGCCAAACCAGGAGTAATCCTGGGACGGAAAGCCACGGGTCCATTGCTTCTGGCAATGGATAGCCGGGTCTGCCTCCTATTTTGCCAAACCAGGAGTAATCCTGGGACGGAAAGCTACGGGTCCGTTCGATGAGCGGATGGCCGGGTTACCTGAAGAAAGCATGTCTTTCTCCAGAAAGGAGAGTACCAATGAAGATAAGAAAAATCGTCATGACGTTACTGCTGGCAATCGGACTTATGATAATCCCTCAACTGGGAACAGCCGAGATGGCTTCCCTTTCCGAAGAACAGATGAACGGTGTTGTCGGCCAGGCGGGTGTGTCGATTCAGATCGACAGCCTCAACTGGAACATAAACATCGAAACTCTGGCCTACGGAGACGAAGATGGTCTGGGTCCCGGAACCAATACCACTGCAGGCTATTTCAGCCTGTGTGGGATTGCGTTTGAAGGTTCCGCCAAGTTCACAGACCCCCTCAAGGTGGATATCAGCACTACGGGGAATGGAACGAAGCTAAAAAGCCTGAACATGACCATGACCGGAATGGAATTGAAGGTGGATCGTTTTACCATCGATGCCATCCGGCTTGGCTCCAAGCCGGGAACCGGCGACAGCCTCGGCAGTATTTATATGTCCAACATGGTTGCCAGCATAACAGGAAATGTGCAGATCAGCACAATACCCTGATCAAAATGACAACCTGTTGTTCCTTTACCTTTAATTTGTCATAACCTTTCAGGCCACGCGTTCAGAACCGGTGCACCATTGTGTCATTTCGAACCGCCGCAGGTGTGTGAGGAATCTTGAAAAAACTATAAAAGATTTCTCGTCGCCTTGCTCCTCGAAACGCGTGACCTGCAAGGTTATGAACGGACGCTGTAATCACGTGTCCCGAAACGTTATGATACAAAATGCTATGACCCCTGCCTTACGAAAAAGCGCCTGTTTTTGATCGTGATTTTTTCAGTAAAAGATGGTATCGGATAACAGTCTTATAATAAATAAAAGCATGAAATAATGAGACGATCATGAAAAGTGCTCCTGATTATTTAAACAACCCTGACGGGAAGCGAATGTGGTTTCAGGATTTCCGGCCTCACTTCAATTATCTTGTCCTGGACCCCATCAAAAGGTTTCCTCTCAAAATGGATGACATGCTGATTGGTTTTGTCTTCATGTCCTGCTGTATCGACTACCTCTCGGGATTCTGGTGGGGTGAAAACAGGGAACTCGGAATGTCCAGGCAGGCCTACGTCGGCTTCATCAACGAGTATTTCCGGCCCCGGGGCCGATACAACGCCAAGGGTCTTTACGACAGTCTGCGAAACGGCCTGGTTCATCTGTTTACGATTAAAAATAAAATGTATGAACTTACGTTTGATGAACCCGAGAGGCACCTGACCTTAAGCCGCATTGGTTACACGGTTCTGGATGCCGGCAGTTTTCGTAAAGATTTAATTGATGCGGCAAACCTGTATTTTGACGAAGTGGAAAAAAACCCCCAGTTACTGGACAAAGCCTTTGAACGCTACGAAAGGGAAGGATTTGTCCACTGGATAGACTGATTTAATGATTAGACGATGACACAAAGTGGTGGAGGTGGTTATGTCCTCCACAGGCGGTGAATGACCTCCCCCTTGCCCCCTCCAGAGGGGGACATAAAAATCCAAGTTTCGTTTTCTGAGGCGGCTGGATAGGCCGGACTTTCAGGATGGACCGACGATTACGCCTTCGTACAGGATGGAGGTTAGGCTTTCCATGATCGTCACTTCGGAATAATTCTCGTGCTGAATCAGCCATGCTCCATATTCACACATTCCCATAAGGATAAACCCGGCCAGATCGCTGTCAATGTCTTTCCTGATGCGCTCTTCCTGTTTCAGGTTCTCAATTTCCCGGATCGACGGTTTCACCATTTGCCAGATGATCTGATTGAATTTCGTCCGGAATGAAGGATTGTCGCCCACGGAGAGGCTTCTCATAAGATTCATCATGGATATCCACTGGGGATACAAAGAAAAGAATACTTTTCCCCGTTTAATCATCCTGAGTGCAGCGTCTTTTTCTTCCTTGATTTCAGCCCGTATTTGATCATACAGATTATGGAATGTCCGGTCGGCGCAGGCCATGAGGATTTCCTCCTTATTCCTGAAATGCCTGTAAACCGTTTCCTTGCTCATTTTTACCTGATGCGCGATATCGGATGTGCTGGTTTCAAGGTATCCCTTTTTCAAAAAAAGCTCTGCAGAAATAGAAAGAATGTCATCGAGTTTGTCGGATTGCAGGGCTGTTTGCTTCCCCCGGTTGCCGGGTAAAGAAACGACTTGCTCGATTTCTTCCCTGATCCGATTCAGCTGTTTTTTTTCATCGACCTGCTTGCGCCTGATAAGATCCAGCGCTTTCAGATGGGCGCCACAATAGTAAGCGCGGGTCTTCCCGGTTTTCATTGCTTCGGGAAGGAGCCCTTCGAGGATGTAATATCTTATCGTAGAGACAGGGATGCCGGATCTCCTGGAAAGCTCGGATATCTTCATGAGATCTTCTTCGTTGAGCTCGCTTTGAATTAATTTTTCGCTGCAGGCTGCGATTGCCGCTGGATAGTTCATGAGCTCCCCTACTTCCGGTCCGGTGTAGTGACCGTTGACATTGAAAACGAAATCCCAGCTTTTCATGTAGATATTATCGATGCCGGCATCCGGATGAATCTTGAAATAATAATAAACATACTCTGTCGCGCCCATGAACAGATAGGCAAGGAGGTGAAGATCGCTGAAATGAATATTTTCCTTTTTGGATGCAGCAACAAGATCAGCTTCTATGGCCTGTATGAAATCATGCATGATGTCTTCTTCGAGTGTTTCCCGTATACGGTTGCTGTCTTTCATAAAGGCGCCCCGCACGAGATTAAACATATCGATCATATAGCGGTGGGTGCGCATGAAGGTATGTCCACGGCGCCACAGACGCGACAATCCGTCATCATCTTTGCGGACAGAGAAATAATTTTTTGTGAAGTCATAGAACGTATGCCGGCTGCATTCAAAGAACAGATATTCCATGCTCCTGAAATACTGATAGAAGGTGCTCTTCCCGATGCCTGCGCGGGCGACGATGTCATCGATATTTGTGGTTTGATAGCCCTTGTCTTGAAAGAGCTCGACGGCGGCTTTGATGATGGCAGTGCGCTTGCTCGTATAAAGCGCGCCGGGTTGTAGACTGGAGGGAGTGTCGTTTAAGGTTTGGTTCACGCTGCTCTTTATTTCATCAAGTGAGAGGCCTTTTATCTGCAGGGCACGAATATTTTTAAGCCGGTCGATATGCTCGACCGTATAGTAGGCCATGGTCTTCCCTGTTTTGATCGGTTTGGGCAGAAGTCCTTTCCGGGCATAGTTGCGTATGGTATCCACAGGTATTTTTACGTGGGCGCTCAACTCGGACATTTTCATGTGTTGCGGGTATTGCGACATTTTATTGTCTCATTTCCAGACTACCAAGATTTGTACTCCGCTCGCGGAGGTGGCGCGCCTCCCCCTACCCCCTCCAAAGGGGGACAAACAACCCTGTCCGCCACCGGCGGGGGATTGAGGGGGTCGCATTCAGTTGTCCCTCTCAGGAGGGGGTACATTCTTTTGTCCCCCTTTGGAGGGGGTAGGGGGAGGTTACATTAATTATTTAAACTTTAATTACCGAAGTAATAACTTTTTTTATTATACAGCAGATAACGAAAAAGTGCAATTCGGCCTTCTGGAGAGAGTACCTGCAAATGGTTTGGAAATTTAAATAACTAATGATATCATGTATATCATAGATATGTTGAGCATCAATCCATGATCCCGAAAGACAGGTCGCATTCTATTTAGACTAAACTATAGTACGAAACAGTACTGTAAGTAATAATGGAAAAAAATCTTGACAATCATGCAAGACTATTGCTAGGTGTCCTACCGTACCATACTGTATTAGACTGTATTACATTTATTCATCGGAATCGGGAAATGTTAATGACAGGTAATAACGGAGGGTAGAGCAAATGATTAAGCTGGCTATGATGTGTACTGACGAGGCCTCCGAAGCGCGTTTACAGAATTGCCTGCGCAGTGAGACAGATATCAGTGTCATCGGTTCCATCGTTATTCAGAATATTATCCAAGAATCCGAAAGAGGCCTGGCGTTTATGAACAAAATGGTCAAGCTGTCGCCGGATGTCGCCATTCTTGACCAGGATCTCCTGCGTGAAACGGCCGCCCTATCCATGCCGGTGGTCATAGAGTACATGCAAAAACTTTCCTTCACACGGACTATTATCATCGGAGAGCGCTTTCACGAGCAGGATGTGGTTGCCATGATGAAGGGAAATGCGCGCGGCTTTTTCCTGGTCGATCATCTTGATCCTGAAATTATCGTCAAATGTGTCCGCGTGGTCGCCCGTGGCGAGATCTGGCTTTCCGGTGACCTGGTCGGCCGCGTCTGCGATGAGCTGATCCGGGAATGCGGGAGAAAGAGCATCGTCAAATCTCCCACCAACGATCAGTTGGACAAAATGAAAGCCATTTCACGACGCGAAAAAGAAATCCTCGCGCTGGTCAGTGAAAGCATGACAAATGAAGAAATTGCCCAGAAGCTTTTCCTGAGCGCCAAGACTGTCAAGACGCATGTCCGCAACATCTTCGAAAAAACAAATATCCGCAACCGCACTGAAGCCGCTTTACTCTACACACGTTACAGGCAAGAGGCGGTCAACTGATGATGGACTTCTGAATCGTTCCTGTTTTTGAGGTTGCAGACTTCCCTTTGTCCATGGAGATATTTGCATATTGCCGCTGAAACAAATCAGCCCTCATGCACAACAGCGGTAGTGGAGCATCGATTGCGGCTTGTTTCATTGTATTTTTCAAATATTTTTTTTGTAATTTCCCCAATTCGCATAACATTTTTCCTGTAAATAGATCCATATTCATTCTTGTTTGTGCCAACAGGCTGGCCTCGGGATTGAAGCGGAAATAATCAAATAAATTGCTGAAGTCTGGCTTGACATATGGTAATCAATTCCGATAATTTTCTGAATTTGGATTGAACAGGGAAAAAGCAGAAGATGACAACATCACAAAAAACGTCAGGCTTGGGAGGAAATCAGCACAAAAATTTAACTCCGGTTCTGATTTGCCTGGTTCTGGCAATCCTTACGGTTGCCGCTTTCTGGCAGCTCAAAGATTGCGGTTTTATCGTCTATGACGATGAGCAATATGTGACAAAAAATGTTTACGTGCAATCCGGTTTGAATGCAAGCAGTATTGGACAGGCCTTTTCTTCCGATCTGGCCAAGTATAGTGGCCACTGGCACCCCCTGACATGGCTTTCGTTGATGCTGGACCATTCCCTTTTCGGTCTGAACCCCATGGGTTATCACCTGGTTAATCTTCTCTTTCATATATTAAACACGGTTCTCCTTTTTTTGATCCTGCGCCGGATGACAAGGACAACCTGGCCAGGCGCCTTTGTGGCCGCCCTGTTTGCGGTCCATCCGCTTCATGTGGAGTCCGTCGCCTGGATCGTTGAGCGCAAGGATGTTCTTTCCACTTTTTTCTGGATGCTGACCATGGGAGCCTACAGCTATTATGTGGAACGGAGAACGGTTCATAGATATGCTTTTGTCCTTTTGTTTTTTATCCTGGGTTTAATGTCCAAACCCATGCTGGTGACCCTGCCAATTGTGCTTCTGCTTCTGGACTTTTGGCCCCTCCAGCGTTTTTCCGAAGCAGCAGCGAAGCCCCGGATTCCTGCCGCTGAGATGAAACCGGAGGTTTCCGGGAAAAAAAAGAAATCCAGGAAAAAGGAAGCCGAAAAGGCGGCCGCGGCGGTAAAAGCAGTGGAAGTCAGGAAACCGGCCGTCCCTGAATTCAAATGGTCTTTAATTTATCCTCTTCTTGTGGAAAAAATTCCCCTGTTTGTGTTGGCCATCCTTTCAAGTGTTGTAACCTACCTGGCCGCGCACAGTTCAGGAACAGTTCCCTCCCTTGATGTGTTGACACCGGCTGTTCGGATCGGAAATGCATTTGTTTCCTATGTTACCTACATTGGTAAAATGATCGTGCCAGTCAATCTTGCCGTCTTTTACCCCCACCCGGGAAAGGTGATTCTCTGGCAGGTACTCGGAGCTGCAATATTTTTGTTTGCAGTAACTTCTTTTGCGATCTGGAAAGCCAAAAAATTGCCTTATCTGGTGACAGGCTGGTTCTGGTATCTGGGTACGCTTTTACCCGTTATCGGCATTGTTCAGGCGGGGACACAAGCCATGGCGGACCGGTACACATATATTTCGCTGATCGGGTTGTTCATCATTGTGGCATGGGGTGTCCCTGATCTCTTGAAGAAATGGAATTATCGTAAAGAAATACTTGTGGTGTCATCCGTAATTTGCATTTTGTGTCTTTCCGTTCTGACATGGATCCAGGCCGGATACTGGCAAAACAGCATAACCCTGTTTGATCATGTTTTAAAAGTTACCCGCAATAACTGGCTTATTTCCAATAACAGGGGCCTTGCCTATAAAAATCTTGGCGATTACAATCAGGCGATTAAAGATTTTGAAGCAGCGATCGGGATGAAACCGGATTACGCAGAAGCTTACTATAACAGGGGCCTTGCCCATAAAGCGCTTGGAAATGTAGGGCAGGCGATTGCCGATTACAGCCAGGCCATCAGGATTAAACCGAATCTGGTGGAGGCATACAACAACCGGGGGAACGCCTACGGGGAATCCGGCGACTGCACTCTGGCCCTCATGGATTTTAATGCCGCGTTGGAGATCAATCCGTCTTTTGCGGAAGCCTTCATGAACAGAGGCAATGCCTATAACTGTCTTGGCAATTATCAGCAGGCGATTGAAGATTACGGCAGGGCAATTGAAAAAAAACCGGATTACGCGGCTTCTTATTACAACAGGGCGGTGGCTTATTCAAAGATTGGCAACGGAAAACTTGCAATTCTTGATCTGAAAACAGCGGCCGGATTGGGCGATGAACGCGCGAATAATGTGCTCAAGCGTCAGGAGTCTGCCCGGTAGCGACGAATCTGGATAAAAATTTACACCGTTTGTGAAATCAAAGGTGAAGGAACAATGTCAACATTACAGAACATGACCGGTCAGGAATCGAATCAGCATAAGCAATGGATGCCTGCGCTGATCTGCCTGGTTCTGGCTGTCCTTACGGTTACCGCTTTCTGGCAGCTCAACGACTGCGGCTTTGTCAACTTTGATGACCAACTCTATATATATGAAAACGCTTATATACAATCCGGCTTGAATTTCGACAGTATAAAACTGGCTTTTTCTTCTGACCTGGCGAAACATAGCGGCCACTGGCATCCGTTGACATGGCTTTCGTTGATGCTGGACCATTCCCTTTTCGGCCTAAACCCCATGGGTTATCACCTGGTCAATCTTCTGTTCCATGTGCTGAACACCATCTTCCTTTTTCTGATCTTGTGCCGGATGACAAAGGCCCTCTGGCCCAGCGCCTTTGTAGCGGTTCTGTTTGCAATTCATCCGCTCCATGTGGAGTCTGTTGCGTGGGTAGTAGAACGCAAGGATGTTCTTTCCACTTGCTTCTGGATGCTCACCCTGGGGGCGTACAGTTATTATGCGGAACAGCAGACATTTCGGAGATATGTTTTTGTCCTTTTGTTTTTTGTTTTGGGGTTAATGTCCAAGCCCATGCTCGTGACGTTGCCTTTTGTGCTGCTGCTTCTGGACTTTTGGCCCCTCCAGCGTTTTTCTGAAGCAGCAGCGGTGACCCGGCTTCCGACCGCTGAGATAAAACCGGAGGTTTCCGGGAAAAAAAAGAAATCCAGGAAAAAGGAAGCCGAAAAAGCGGCCGTGGCGGTAAAAAAAGTAGAAGTCGCAATACCTGCCGTCCAAGAATTCAAATGGTCCTTGATTTATCCTCTCCTTTTGGAAAAAGTTCCTCTATTTGTGCTGGCCGTCCTTTCCAGTATTGTAACCTACCTGGCCGCGCATAGTGCGGGAGCAGTCCATTCTGAAGCAATTCCATTGTTTGTGCGTATCGGAAACGCATTTATTTCTTATGGGTCTTACATTGTGAAGATGATTCTGCCGGTCAACCTTGCGGTTCTTTATCCTTATCCGGCGTCGGTGATTCTCTGGCAGTTTTTTGGAGCGCTGCTGTTGCTGATCGCTATCACCGCGGCTGTTATCTGGAGGATGAAGCAATCTCCTTATCTGGCAACGGGCTGGCTGTGGTATCTGGGCACGCTTGTTCCCGTGATCGGCATTGTGCAGGCAGGCTCTCAGGCTATGGCAGACCGGTACACATACATTCCCCTGATCGGGTTGTTCATCATGATAGCCTGGGGTATTGCGGAAGTTTCGCAAAAATGGAAATATCGTAAAGAAGTGCTTCTGGCAGCAGCTGCATTGTTCATCATATGCTTTTCCATCTTGACATGGAAGCAGGTCGGGTACTGGCACGACAGCCTTTCGTTGTTCAGTCACGCTTTAAATGTAACAAAAAATAATTACCGTGTTCATAATATGAGGGGTACTGCATATGCTGACCTTGGCAATTACAGTAAGGCGATCGAGGATTACAGCAGGGCGATCAAGATTGAACCGGGTTATCCGGAAGCTTATTATAACAGAGGTAAAGACTATGCTCAAATAGGCAATTTCAAACAGGCCGTGGAGGATTATACAAAAGCGATCAAAATCAAACCGAATTATGCACTGGCCTATAACAGCAGAGGGAATGGGTATTTTGATCTGGGCAATCATAAGGAGGCGATTGCGGATTACAGCAGGGCGATTGAAATCAAGCCGGACTATACCGGGGCCTATAAAAACAGGGGAATTGCGTATATGAAGTCAGGCAATAACAATCTTGCAGTGAATGACCTTAAAACAGCGGCAAAATCAGGCGACGAGCAGGCGAGAAACTTCTTGAGAAGCAAAGGGATAAACTGGTAGATTTCACTTTAAAAGAAAATAACCTATGGCTAAAGAAAATACAGATTTTGAGACTTATCAGAAGGCGCGGAAGAACCACTGGGATGCCATCGCCCGCAAGATGGATTCGTGGACAGGGTGGAGTAGGGCTTATCACGAACGATTGGCGGAGGTTTACCGGTTCTGGGTCGCGCCAGGTCAGCGTGTACTGGAGGTGGGATGCGGCAGGGGTGATTTGCTGGCTGCCCTCAAGCCTTCAAGAGGTATGGGCGTCGATTTTTCTCTGGAGATGATTCAGCGTGCGCGGGTGCTGCATCCGGACCTTACGTTTATCGAGGCGGACTGTCATAATCTGCAGGAAATTGAAGGGCCCTTTGACGCCATCATCCTTTCGGATCTTGTCGATGACATCTGGGATGTGCAGGAGGTCTTTACCCAGCTTTCACGACTCTGTCATGACAGAACACAAATCATGATGAATTCATACAGCCGGGTCTGGGAACTGCCGCTGCTTATTGTTGAAAAAATCGGTTTGGCAAAACCCAAGATGTCTCAAAACTGGTTGACCATAGAAGACGTCTCCAATATCATGAACCTTGCGGACATTGAAGTCATCCGCAGATGGCACGAGATCCTTTTGCCCATTCATTTTCCAATCATCGAAAAATTCTGCAATAAGTTTCTTGCCAGACTGTGGCCGTTCAAGCTTCTCACGTTGTCCAACTTCATTATGGCCCGTCCCCGTCCACGAAACGCTTCCAAGGCACCGCTTGTTTCCGTCATTGTGGCGGCGCGCAACGAAGCGGGAAACATCGCCGAAATTTTCCGACGAACGCCGGAAATGGGTGAGGCAACGGAAATCGTCTTTGTTGAGGGACATTCCCAGGATGATACTTATTCCGTTATTGAAAAAGAAATCGCCAGGCACCCCGAAAGAAAAAGCCAGTTGCACCGTCAGACGGGCAAAGGGAAAGGAGACGCCGTGCGGCTGGGATTCGCGCAGGCAAAAGGTGATATATTGATGATCCTGGATGCCGACATGACTGTTCCTCCCGAGGACCTCCCGCGCTTTTATGAAGCCCTGATCAGCGGGAAAGGCGAGTTCATCAACGGTGTCCGTCTTGTTTATCCCATGGAAGATGAGGCAATGCGTCTTTTCAATTTTTTTGGCAACAAGTTTTTCAGCCTTGCCTTTTCCTGGCTTTTGGGCCAGCCGATCAAGGATACACTTTGCGGAACCAAGGTTCTGCGCAAAAGCGATTATGAGCTCATTGCCGCCAACCGGACGTATTTTGGGGATTTCGATCCGTTCGGAGACTATGATCTGATCTTTGGCGCGGCCAAGCTGGGACTGAAGATCGTTGATCTTCCGGTGCGCTATCGTGCGCGGACTTACGGCACAACGAATATTCAACGATGGAGTCACGGCTTGCTCCTTTTGAGGATGGTTGCGTTCGCGGCAAGAAAAATCAAGTTTACCTGAAAGTGTCGGAGCATTTTGTGTAAAAGGATTGATGCCTGGATCAAAACACTTTCTGATACATTTTAATGAGTGGAGACGTCTGTGACTGAAGATAAAAGGATCCAAAACGAAATCATCCACGGTGAGTATATACGTGAACATGGTGAAGAGATATGGAACTGGTCATCACCCGCCGGGAAATTACGGTGGGCCAGAAGATGCCGGCTGTTTAAGGAATTTATAGGTAATCACAAAAGCCTTGTCCTGGAAATCGGCTGCGGCACGGGTCTGTTTACAAAAGAACTGGCTACGACGGATAACGCCATCACAGCAATTGACATTTCCGATGCATTGATCAAGGAGGCGAAAAAACGTGTTGATGCCGGGAATGTCAAATTTGTCGTGGACAATGCCTATAAGACCAGGTTCAAGTCAAACTACTATGACTTCATTGTGGGCAGTTCCTCCCTTCACCATCTGGAAGTGGATGCGGCATTGAAGGAGTTTTTGAGGATATTAAAACCCGGGGGCGGCATCATGTTTACGGAACCTAATATGATGAATCCGCAGATTGCGTTAATTAAAAACATACCGGCCATCAAACGCAGGGCGGGAGATTCCCCTGATGAAACGGCTTTTTTTCGATGGGGAATCGCCGGGAAACTCCGCAATCACGGTTTTACAAATATTTCCATTGTTCCCTTTGATTTTATGCACCCCGGAATTCCGGAATTGCTATTGGGGCTTGCCGGACAATTAACGTCCGTCATTGAAAAAATGCCCGTCCTGAAAGAAATTGCCGGTTCATTGATCATTCAATGCCGGAAGAAATGAAGAATGCAGATGATCCGGCACAAACATCCTGACCCCAGCAATGTGTCCACCCCGGCGAACACGCGAGACTTCAATTCGTGATAAATAGGCATTGTTTTTTTTCTCTTTTAAGAATAATTATTACTATGGCTTTGTCCTCCGCAGGAGACTGTGTCGCAATTAGAAAAGGTGTCATAACCTTGCAGGTCACGCGTTCCGAACGCATGTGAGGAATCTTAATACGTTGTGTTTATTGAAAACAAGATTTCTCGCTTCGCTTCGAAATGACATAATAACGAACTGCGACACAGTCTGCCTCCAGAGGGGGACAAACAGAAGTTAACCCCGCCTAACCTGATAACCTGACCACCTGAAGGTGGCGCGAGGTCACGCGAGGTCACGCGTCAAGTCCGGCATGACGTCCTTTGATATATTTAATCGCCGGGAAAAAGAGAAGTTTGGATATCCATTATTGAGAGCAAAGGTGATGAAAACAAAGAATGTTCGGAACATGATTTGTTTAGTAATTTTTTTCATGCTTGCAGGTCAGGCATGGGCGGAAGAATGGGTTTACTATGGCTCAAATGAAATCGGGGATATGTATTATGATAAAAGCAGGATTACGGAGGTCAACAAGAGCGTTGCTTCCGCATGGACCAAAAACAAATTAAGCCCGGAAGGAAAGACAAAATATTTTTCCATTCTCAAGGGCATCGGTAAAGCACCCGACAGTCCTTCCCTGCTGCATTCTTACACGGAAATGCTGGAAATTGACCACACAAATAAAAAAATCAAAAATATTTCTGTGACTTTTTATGATGAAAAAGGGAACGTTCTTTATTCGTCACCGAAAAGTCTGTCAGGTGAATGGAATGATATCCCTGCCGGCTCGGTTGGAGAAAAATTATTGGACAGGATGAACTCGGAATCTGTTGCCCCACGCAAAGCTTTCGTATACACACCACCTGTTAGAGATAAATACCTCCCGCGAGACAGAAGCGATCAGAACAAGACAATGGATAAAGAGATGAGCCGCTCGAAACCAGGCGATGAGATTGCGGATAAAAAGAGCGAATTGGCCATGGCAAGCCGCCCTCCCGCTGCCGCCAGGGAAATTATTGGGAAAGATGAACGTTTCATTGCTTATGACAATCAGACCGTTGTTGATATGCAGACGAACCTGATGTGGGCGGCAAAAGATAACGGGCAGGATATTAACTGGTATGATGCACAAAAGTATTGCGAGAATTATCGCGGCGGTGGTCACACGGACTGGCGGATGCCGAAGAAAGAAGAACTGGCGGAATTGTTTGACAAAAGCAATCCAAAGCACCAGGCCTGTTTTCCAAAATATGAAATTTATCTGACAAATTTGATCGATTTATCCTGTTGCTGTCCCTGGGCTTCAGAAAGGGAAGATTCCGAGGCTGCCTACTTCAATTTCGATCATGGCCGCACGCATTGGGATGAACGGTCGGAAGACGTTAAAAAAATGTACCGGGTTCTCCCTGTCCGCGTTGCCAGATAGTGAAGATTGCCGATTGGCTGTTTGCTCTGTTTCATAATCCTTTGGGTCAAGCGTTTCGACCGATTGTCATTTCGACTGAAGGGAGAAATCTTGTTTATAAGATTGCCACGTCGCCTGAGAGGCGGCTCGCAACTTGTGACCCAAAGGGTTATGACACAAGACGTCTAACTACGACTATCATAAACCTTGCAAGCCAAACGTTCCGAGAACAAGGGTGGCAAACTCCCTTGTTATTTTGAATAGTTAAAGATTCCTCATACGTCTGCGACGGTTCGTACTGACGCTTTTTTCATTGCAACACAGTCTCCTCCTCTGTTATGCCAATTTAAGTACTTGAATTTATATGGATTAGTGTTTATATTTCTGGAATACATCGATTCATACAGTTTAACAAAAACAGAAAAAATACCCCTTTGTGAGTATTTACATGCCCGCCATTCTTCTATATCTCTGTAGTCGGTTTGAGAGGTCTGATCAGGATCAGATTTCATAATGGTGACGTGTTTCTACATTTTTTTAAAGCAGTACGCTTTGATTTAGGTTGATGAAGGGGACCTAAATCTGTTAAAATAAATATAAATGGTTCATTATAAACTCATCAGGGGACAAAGATGTATAAGTCAGCATCACGAAAAATAGGCATTTTCCTGTCAGGTTTTATCCTCATGGCATGGATGGCTTTCCTGCCTGCACCGCTCTATAGTGCCGAACCGCTTGAGCTTACCGACGGGGAAATGGCGGATGTTTATGCCTCCGGCTTTTCAACCTTCACACGGGATGACGTAACGGGCATTATGCGTGCGGATTTCAAAGGCATGGACCTGCGCACCTGGACGGAAATTTCCTCGCTGAAAATGGGCCACTACAACAACGGGACGACAACAGGCTGGGACAACGATTGGACAAACGTTTCTCTGGGGAGTACAGGTGCTGATCTGGTTGCCAAGGGGCTTTACGTCGAAATGAGATTTACAAACCCGACCGATCCGGCTACCCGTCAGCTGGAATATCTTCGCATCGGGACTAACGATTTAACGGGAACCGTCAGCGCGAATTTCAACAGTTTCAGTGGAACCGTCGATAACGGCGTCACAAATATGAGCAGGGCAAATCTCGGTGCGGCGTCGATTTCTACCACAAATGGCGGTTTTTACCTGTCCCTGGAACGCAACCCAACCACGGGGGGATACAAGTTCAACTGGACCAACGCCACCATAACGCCGTAATGAAAAAGTCGTTTCGTTCTTCAGTAAATGTGACGATTTGACAGCGAATGCCGGAAGCAGCGACACTGGGGCTAGACAGGAACAGCAAACAAGACGTTATCGCAGTGGGTGACGAAACGAAAGAAAACCAAAATGAAAAGAAATGATGGGCTAGCCATTCTTTGTGCAGTGCTTCTGTTTTGTGCAGTGCTTGCGTCACCGGTCTTCGCACAAATGACAAAGGTCGATGAGGAAGAACTGGCTCTGACGAATGCTTCCGTGACAGGGACGGTAAGCCCGGAAGAAGCACGGTCCGCTGGCACCCTCGACAAAACAGGATCGGTTTATTTTACGTCGACGAACGGTTCAACTGAAATCACCGGAACCGGTCCTACCCTGAATTACCTGCCCGCCTCGGGTCCTGAGAGCATATACTACCACCATCCCTGGGCCAATAATGGCACTAATCAATGGTATTGGGGGGGCGGCTCCAGCTCGGTCTGGAACCGCGCATACCCGCCGTCGCGTTGACAGGCACCGTCCGTGAGTTATGATTTCAGGCATTAAACAAGAGCTTTACATAACTGCATTTCTCTGTCATTCCCGTTCAGGTGGGGGTGAATCCATTATTGGCTTTTATGTATCTTACACACGTTCTCTTACAAAACCATGACATCGTCCATCAATAAAATTAGTCACGCCCGCCTTCTCGAAGAGCTGCGCATCAAGAGTTCCGCTATTGACTCCGCCGTCAACGGGATTGTTTTCGGGGATGCGGATGCAGGAATAACCTACGCAAATACCGCCGCCCTTGAACTTTTAGGCGGTTATACACTGGATGAAGTTCTTGGCCGGTCCGTGTTGACATTTGCGGATTCCGGGGAAGAGGCTTCCCGCATCTTTGCCGAGTTTATGGAAAAAGGCAACTGGATGGGCGAGGTCGCCGGGCGGAAGAAGGACGGCTCGCCTGTTTTTGTCCACCTGTCGGCAAGTCTTGTCCGGGATGACAATGGTAATCCCATCTGTACATTGTGTTCCTTCGTAGATATCACTCGTACCCGGCAGGTGGTTGATGAATTGCGCATCAAGAGTTCCGCTATTGACTCCGCCGTCAACGGCATCACTTTCGGGGATCTTGAAGGCCGGGTGACTTACGGAAACGCCGCCGCCAGTAACATGATAGGTTATACGCTGGATGAAGTTCTCGGCTGGTCCGTGTTGTCCTTTGCCGATGACCAGGAAGAAGCGGCCCGTATCCTGACCGAGTTCTGGGAAAAGGGCAGCTGGAGCGGCGAGGTAGCCGGGCGGAAGAAGGACGGGTCACAATTGGTTATCCACATGTCGGCAAGTCTTGTCCGGGATGACGACGGCAATCCGATCTGCACATTGAGTTCCTTCATAGACATCACCCGGTCCCGGCAGGCGTTTGAGGAATTGCGGATCAAGAGCACGGCTATTGATTCCGCCGTCAATGGCATCGCGTTCGGGGATCTTGAAGCCCGTGTAACCTATGCGAATGCCGCTGCCCTTGACCTTACAGGCTATACGCTGGAAGAGATTCTCGGCAGGTCGGTGCTGTCTTTTGCCGATGACCAGGAAGAGGCGGCCCGTCTTTTGGTAGAGTTCTGGGAAAAGGGCAGCTGGAGCGGCGAGGTGGTCGGGCGGAAAAAAGAGGGTTCACGCGTTGTTGTTCACATGTCGGCAAGTCTTGTCCGGGATGACGATGGCAATCCTATCTGTACGTTGTGTTCCTTCGTAGACATCACTCGCTCCCGGCAGGCGTTTGAGGAATTGCGGATCAAGAGCACGGCTATCGACTCCGCTGTCAACGGCATCGCGTTCGGGGATCTTGAAGCCCGTGTAACCTATGCGAATGCCGCTGCCCTTGACCTTACAGGTTATACGATTGAAGAGATTCTCGGCAGGTCAGTACTGTCTTTTGCCGATGATCAGGAAGAGGCGGCCCGTCTTCTGGTGGAGTTCTGGGAAAAGGGCAGCTGGAGCGGCGAAGTGGCCGGGCGCAAGAAGGACGGCTCACGCATTGTTTCTCACATGTCGGCAAGTCTTGTGCGCGGTGAGAACGGTGAGCCTGTCGGCACTCTTTGTTCGTTTGTTGATATCACCCGTACCCGCCGGGCATTTGAGGAATTGCGCATCAAGGACCATGCCATTGCCTCTTCCATAAATGC
>Ga0105104_10001684_pt1 | contig 16523 bp, 12 predicted proteins | sample PPLLaktember2015_3_FD_87034 | JGI IMG/M metagenome (GOLD analysis project Ga0105104, IMG submission 87034) | Freshwater sediment microbial communities from Prairie Pothole Lake near Jamestown, North Dakota, USA - PPLs Lake P7 Core (6) Depth... | ecosystem: Environmental > Aquatic > Freshwater >... | reverse complement strand
GCCCACGAGAGCAAAAAAGTGCCCGCCATTCCCTCGAGCGCCGCGCGCCAAAATCCCGTCCGGAAGAAAAAGAGAAACCGGGGTTGTTCCCGGGGTTGCCCCGCCGGAAGGAAGCCCGAGGTCTCCCGGCCGGCGATGCTTTCCGTCAGCCGCGAGAGCCACATCCATACCCTTGAAATGACAAACGCAACGTAAATGAAAAATGCGATGTAGAAAAAAAACACGTTGGGTGGAAACAAAGACCACATTCCCGGAATAGCCTCGGGCCATCCCAACAGCAGGATGGGCAGGCATACGCCGGTGAAATAGACTGTGATCACGGCCGCGAGCAGCCCGAACTCATGCAGCACGATCCGCCATCCGGCGCCGGAGGGAAGCCGGGCTCGCAGTGCGAGCCACACCGCGCAGGCCACGCATTCCAGAAGGAGAAACACGAGCCAGGTCTCGCCGGTCCTGTAGTCGAGGGCATGAACCGGAATTAACAGGAAGAAGAAGGCCAGACACGCCAGTGCCGCCTCGAGCCACGCCCGGGCGGGGGTGACTTTTCGAAAGAAGGAAATCCGTGGTTGATTTTTAGCGATTTTCCCGGCCAGCACATGAATGCCGATTCCAATCCGCATCATGGCATACAGGAAATCGGAAATAAAAGTAAAAGCCGATAATACGAGATCGATGCTCTGGAGGCCTGTTAATTTCACGGCGCCGATTAATTCCAGGGTATAAACCGGAATACATAAAGCGGCAGTCAGGATCACGCCCACGCCGAAGACCATTCCGGCTTCTTCGAGAATACAGCGCCACCACACTCCGGACGGCGGCTGGATCCGCAGAGCGCACCATGATGCGCAACCCAAAGCGATGGAGAGCAATCCGATCAGCCATACGCTGTCCGACGGCTGCAAGAGGAGCAGGAGAAAGAAGAACAAAAGGAACGCGGCGGCCGCTTCCAGCGCGGCGCGCAGCCAGCCGGCGTTCCAGAGGAGACGGGATCGAAGGGTGTCTTTCATGCCATCCATAGAATCCCCGGGTTTATCGGGATTTGACCCGGACTATACCGCTTACCGGTCAAGGAACTATCAAGAAAATGTCTCAATCCTGAGACAAAAAAACCACGGATTACACGGATAAAAACCGGATTTCACGGATATATATTATGTGGATCTTCCCCAGGAAATCATCCGCGCAATCCGCTCTACTCCGTGAAATCCGTGGTGGAAGGGATCAATACTCTTCTTCCCGGATGGAGCCGCAAAGGTCGGGAAACGTCGTTTATTCCAACGGTCGAAGTTTATATCCCACGCCCCAGACCGTCTCGATGTTTTCGCCGAGGGCCCCGAGCTTTTTCCGAAGCCTCAGGACGGTGTTGTCCACCGAGCGGTCGCCGGTCTCGTACTTTCCACCCCAGACCGTTTCCAGAAGGTAATCCCGGCCAAACACCCGTCCGGGATTGCGCAGCAGCAGATGCAGGAATGCGAATTCGGTGCGGGTCAGGTCGAGCGCCTGGTCCGCCAGCCGGGCCTGGAAGAGGGCGGGGGTTATCTTCAGGGGGCCGTACGTCAGCGGTGAATCTTCCGGGCGCCGGTCGGCGGCGAGCGTCTCCCGGATCCGCCGGGTGCGGCGAAGCAACGCGCGAACCCGCGCCTTTAATTCGCGCATTCCAAACGGTTTGGTCAGGTAGTCGTCGGCGCCCACTTCCAGCCCCACCACCCGGTCGGTCTCGTCCCCGCGCGCGGTGAGCATAAGCACCGCGGTCGCGCATTGCGGATCCTGGCGCAGGCGGCGCAGCACCTCCAGCCCGTCCATCTCCGGGATCATCCAATCCAGGATCACCAATTCCGGTTTTTCGGATTCGCAGAGTTTGAGCGCGGTGATGCCGTCCGCGGCGCGCAGGATGTGATACCCGTCCGCCTTGAGTTCGCGCTCAATGGCGTCGGCCAGGTCCACGGTATCTTCCACAAGCAGGAGGGTGGTCATGAACGGGGATTATACCGGGGGATGGTTTTTCCGATTTTTGCGGGAACAGATCCGCCCGCACTTACGGTTGTGTGGGCGAAGAGGATGGTATTTCGCGGGTCAATTACGATGGTCGATGGTCAATCGTCGATGGTCGGCCTTCACACCGCGACGATCCGCACCATCAGCGGCAGGTCGAAATTCGGGCCGATCCCGAACTGGACGTACCCGGGATCCCGGATGTACCAGCGCTGATAATATTTTCCCGGCTCGTCGGGCGCGACTAGCGTCACGGAAATAAACAGGTTCTTGTTGGGCGGGATGATTTCCTGAAAATCGATGTAAGCGGGGGATTCCATTCGTGCGCCGGAATGCCAGTAGATGAAGTAACTCGGATACCAGGTGCAGGTTCCCACATTGCGGATGACCCAGGTAACGGTAAAAGTGGAACCGGCCAATACCTCGCTGTTCTCCAGAACGGGCGCCACATAGCCGACGAAGTAGGCCGCGTTGCAGCGCGGAGAGAGCGTGCGGGTCAGGAGCGAGGTGGCGTCGGTGGTCGGGGTGGAACCGGAATAGGTCGATCGGCTCAGGCCCGGTTCGGGCGTGCTCAGTTCAACCGTGGCGATTTCGGTGGGTGTGAGGGTTGGGCCGGTGGTCGCGGTCGCCGCGGTTTCGGGCGGCGCGTAGGCGGTGGGGGAGGGCGATGGCGCCGACGTGTTCTGAAATGCCACATCGGTGATCATCCGGGCGATCGTCTGGGCGGAAAGGGTGGTTTCCGCGCCGGATCCGGCCGCGGCGGCGCAGGCGGTGGCGATCCCGGCGAGCACGAAGAGCGCGGCCGACAGGCGGAAAGCGGTTTTTCGCGACGGTTTATCGGGCATCAAGCATCTCCGGCGGGGGGATTATACCTTGACCACGGATTTCACAGATTAAATTCATGATTTCTCAGATATCAACCCCGGAATAATCGGTGCAATCGGTCCTTTCATCCGATAATCAGGAGTGTGCAGTCACGGATGCCACGGTAAAATTCCCGAATACACAGGTGGAAATGCCGGAATACTCTGTGTAATCAGTCTTTTTATCCGTGAAATCCGTGGTACGCCTTTGCCGTTCGGCGGGCATGGGATACACTTTACCAACCGATCCGGATCCTACCCTCGACAAGGAGGCCTCATGCTCGGTTTTCGCTTTGTAAAGGTCCAGCCGACCCAGTACATCCTGCAATTCCGCGGCGGGAAAGTCGTCCGCGAAGGCGCCGGGCTTTCCTTTTTCTATTTTGCCCCGACCACAGCGCTGGTCCTCATCCCGCTGGAAAGCATGGACGCGCACTTCATCGTCAACGAGGTGACGGCGGATTTCCAGGAAGTGGACATCCAGGGATACGTCACCTTCCGCGTGGCCGACCCGCGCCGACTGGCCACCCTTGCCAACTTCACCTTCGACGGCAGTACGCGCCGGTATGTCTCCGACGATCCGGTTAAATTCCAGGAGCGGATCATCAACCATGTCCGGGTCTGGATCCGCGCGGCGGCCAAGGCCCTGCCGCTCAAAGAGCTGCTCCTGACCACCGATGCGCTCGCCCGCCAGGTCCGCGAGAACCTGCACGGGTCCACCCTGATCCAATCGATGGGGATCGAGATCCTGGACCTGGCGGTGCTTGCGATCAAGCCCACGCCGGAAACCGCGCGCGCGCTTGAGGCCGGCATCCGCGAGCAGCTGCTCCAGCGCGCGGACGAGGCGGTCTACGTCCGGCGCAACGCGGCCGTCGAGCAGGAGCGCGCGATCAAGGAAAACGAGCTGAATACGGAGATTGCCGTGGAGAACAAGAAGCGGCTGGTCCTCGAGGCGCAGATGGACGCCGAGCGCGCGGTTCAGGAAAAGCGGCGCGCGATGCGCGAGCTGGAGATTGCCACGCAGATCAGCCTCGAGAAGGAGCGCAAACAGCTGGTGGCCCAGGCGGCGGAAAACACGCGGATCGAATCCGACGCGCAGGCGTACGGCCTGGCGGCGATGCTCAAGCCGCTGGCGGGGCTTAACCCGTCGATCGTGCAATCCTTGGCGAGCGTCGGGATGGCGCCCGGACAGCTTGTGGCGCAGGCCTTCCGCCAGCTGGCCGAAAGCGCGGAAAAGATCGGCCAGTTGAACATCTCACCCGATCTGCTGCGCGAGCTGATGCGGCAGCGGGAAGGCGGGCCGGCGGATGAACCGGGCGACCGAGAATAAGATCATCCTGATCGTCCGCAAAACGCGGCTCGACGAGCTCCTCGCCCGCCACAATACCCGCTCCCAGGCGCAGTTCTATGTGGAGCATCTGGGCGCGGATTTTTCGGATTACGAGCGGGAGCACGTGCGGTACCAGGCGACGGTGCGGAGCGCCGGGGAAATCCTTGCCCGGCTGGGGCGGGTGCAGGTCGTTGACCGGGCGTTTCTCCCGAATTTCCTCTTCGGGGAGCAGGACACCGTCGTGGTCCTGGGTCAGGACGGGCTGGTGGCCAACACCCTGAAGTATCTGGACCGCCAGCCGGTGATCGGCGTGAATCCGGATCCGGAGCGCTGGGACGGGATTCTGCTTCCCTTCCGGGTGGACGATCTGGCGCTGGTCGTTCCGGAGGTGTTCACGGAGCGCAGGAAAATCCGGCCGATCACCATGGCCCAGGCCAGCCTCTCGAACGGCCAGGTTCTGTACGCGGTGAACGACCTGTTCATCGGGCCGCGGTCGCACACCTCGCTCCGCTATTCGATCCGCCACGCGGAACGCGAAGAGCGGCAGTCTTCAAGCGGCATCATTGTGTCCACCGGCCTGGGTTCAACCGGCTGGTTTAAAAGCATTCTGGCCGGGGCGGAGGGAATTACGGGGCCGCGGAAGGGCGCCGCCGGAAAAGCGGCGCCCGCCGGCGGATTTGCCTGGGAAGCCGAATACCTCTATTTCAGCGTCCGGGAGCCTTTTCCCAGTAAAACTTCCGGCGCGAACATCGTGTTTGGCAAAATCACCCGCTCGACCCCGCTGCGGGTCGAGAGTCTTACCCCGGATACAGGAGTAATCTTCAGCGACGGAATTGAAAACGATTTTCTGCAATTTCCTTCCGGGATGGAAGCCGAGATCACGGTTTCGCAGCGGGCGGGGCGGCTCGTAATTTAACGGCGTTGTGCCATTGAACTTTTTTTGCTGCCAGAACTCCTGACCCGCAGAATTGAATTAAAAATTGATCCTCGAAATACCTGGATTTATTTAAGGTTAGGGTTTTTCAAATCATTTCGATCGAATTATTAGAAGACTTAATCTTGGTCAACTGTTGAAATACTTTAATTTGACTTAATCATACGATGTTCTACAATGTTAGCGCTAACGTTACCGGTAACATGGATATTTCGGACAAGATTTGGTGTTTTGGCTAAAGGAAAACACATGCGGGTCCGATCGACAAACAGGGTGACGATCAAGCATGTAGCCAAATCCGCCGGGGTATCCACCCAGACGGTCTCGCGAGTTGTTAACAATATCCCGGGGGTCCTCCCCGACACCCGCCAACGCGTTCAGGACGCCATCGACACACTGGGGTACCGCCCGAACGTCATCGCCCGCAGTCTCACCCAGCGCAGAAGTTACACCATCGGAGTCGTCGCCAGCGGGATCGATTATTACGGCCCGAGCCGGACTCTGGTCGGCATCGAGCAGGGCGCGAACGAAGCCGGATATTCCCTCAACCTCAGCCTGCTCCATAAACCGGAAAACGACGACGTCCAGCCGCTGATCGACGGGTTTCTCTCCCGCCAGGTGGACGGCATCATCTGGGCGACCCAGGAGATCGGCGGAAACCTGGGCTGGCTCGAACAGGAACATTTTCCCGTTCCGGTGGTCTTCCTCGAAACCCGCCCGCGGCGGGAGGTGTCGGTCGTCAACGTCGACAGCCGCTACGGCAGCCAGCTCGCCGTGCAACACCTCGTCTCGCGCGGGTACAAGCACATCGGCGTGATCACCGGACCGACGACATGGTGGAGCGCCCGCGAACGGGTGCAGGGCTGGCGGGAAACGATGGCTGCCGCCGGATTGAAAATGGAAGACCGCCAGATCGCGGAGGGGAATTGGTCCACCTCCAGCGGGGCGATCGGATTGGAAACGCTGCTCGAGCATTTCCCGGAGATGGACGCGGTGTTCGTCTGCAACGACCAGATGGCGCTGGGGGTGCTTCAGACCAGCCGCAAGCTCGGGCGGCGGGTCCCGGAGGACCTGGCGGTGGTGGGATACGATGACATCCCGGAAGCGGCTTACTTCTGGCCGCCCCTGACGACCATCCGGCAGAACCTGATGAATTTCGGCAGCACGGCGGTTGGGTTGCTCAGCCAGTTGATCGCCGCCCGGCGGGAGGAGAATGATCCGCCCGGGAAATCGGAAACAATCTGGCTGCGACCGGAACTGGTTATTCGCGGCAGTTCGGGCGAGGGTCATCCGCCCAATTCATAAAACGGAGAGGAGGTATACCGGGAAGATATGGTTTCTTTCAGCATGCGAAGTGATGCCCTCCGCAAGGATGCTTCGCTTCCGCTCCGAATAATTTTTTCCCAGAAAGGAAAGGAGAAGAGCAACATGAAGAAGATCCTAGGTTTGGTTGTTTCGATGATGGCGGTCCTGGTCCTCGCGGCCTGCTCGGGCACGGGCGGTGGCGCGAAGAAGACCTACACCTACCGCGATATGGTGGTGGGGTTCATCCAGACCGGTTCGGAAGGCGGCTGGCGCGCCGCCAACACCGCTTCCTTCAAGGAAACCGCGGGCGAATTGGGCCTCCTCCTGAAGTTCTACGATGCGCAGAACAAGCTGGAGAACCAGGTCGCGGCGTTCCGCAATTTCATCGCTGACAAGGAAGTCAACGTCATCGTACTCGCCGCCCTGGAAACCACGGGCTGGGATGACGTCCTGAAGGAAGCCAAGGACGCCGGCAAGATCGTCGTCCTGGAAGACCGCCGCATCGACGCTGCGGAAGATCTGTATGCGACCTACATCGGCTCCGACTTCGCCGAAGAGGGACGCAAGTCCGCGGATGAGATGTGCAAGCTGCTCGAAGGCAGCGCCTCCAAGAACGTCGTCGAACTGGTTGGCAACGTCGGATCCTCCGCCGCCAAAGACCGCGGCCAGGGCTTCCGCGAGAAGATGGGCGACTGCGGCATCACCATCACCCAGACCCAGACCGCCAACTGGAGCGCCACCGAGGGCAAGGCCGTCATGGAATCCTGGCTGAAGCAGAGCACCGATATCCAGGGCGTGTTCGCCCAGAACGATGAGATGGGTCTCGGCGCGGTCCTGGCCATCCAGGAAGCCGGCCTCAAGCCCGGCGTCGACATCAAGATCCTCTCGGTCGATGCCACCGCCGGCGCCTTCAAGGCTCTGGTGGAAGGCACCATGAACGTGACCGTGGAGTGCAACCCGCTCCTGGCCCCGCAGGTCTACGAAGCCGCCCTGAAGGCCCTCAACGGCGAATCGCTGCCCAAGTGGGTTCCTTCGCAGGAAGGCGTCTTCCGCTCGACCGATCCGAACCTGGCGGAAGTCTTCGCCCAGCGCAAGTACTAAAACGCGGGCAACTTCCCTGAGTTCGGAAGCATCCTGAAGCGGAAGTTGCGTACGTGGGGGGAGAAGCAGCGTAGCTGCTTCTCCCCCCGAACTAAAAATGTTTTTTCCGGAAAGCAGGTGGAACGATGGCTGAAACCGATAGCACCATCCTGAAAATGACCGGGATCTCCAAATCCTTCCCGGGCGTGCAAGCCCTGGAGAACGTGGACCTCTCCCTGAAGCAGGGTGAGATCCTCGCGCTGGTGGGCGAAAACGGCGCCGGGAAATCCACGCTGATCAAGGTGCTTACCGGCGTGGAACATCCGGATACCGGGACGATCACCCTGTTCGGACGCGACACCCGCGTGCGTTCCCCGCAGCATGCGGTGGATCTGGGAATCAGCACGGTCTACCAGGAAAACAACCTGTGCATGAACCTGTCGGTCGCGGAAAACATCATCATCGGGCGCGAACCGATGCGGTTTCTGTGGTGGAAGGTGAATTTAGAGGGCTTAAGCCCGTCCGCCAGAAGAATTATTCGCATGCTGGTCTATATCGACTGGCAGACTATGCACGCGCTTGCTAAGAAACTCCTTCTCGAACTGGGCGTGGATATCGACGTCACGCAGCCGCTGGGGTCGTATTCGGTGGCCATCCAGCAGATGGTGGCCATCGCGCGCGCGCTGGAGATTTCCAACGCGAAAATCCTGATCTTCGATGAACCGACCTCCAGCCTGGATTTGGATGAAACACGTCAGCTCTTCGACGTTATGAAGCAGCTCAAACAGAAGGGGGTGGGGATTGTGTTCATCACCCACTTCCTCAACCAGGTGTACGAGGTAAGCGACCGGATCACCGTCCTGCGCAACGGGAAACTGGTGGGTACGTACGAAACCCGCCAGCTGCCGCACCTCGACCTGATCGCCAAGATGATCGGCCGGAGCCTGAGCGGCCTGGATGAAATGACCAAGATCAAGCTGCGCACGATGAAGACCATTAAAAAGGAACCCTGCCTGACCGCGCGCGGGGTGGGGCGCGCCGGCGCGATCAAGCCCTTCGACCTCGACCTGCACCGCGGCGAGGTGGTCGGCCTGGCCGGACTGCTCGGCTCGGGGCGCACCGAGATCGCCTCGCTTCTGTACGGGACCGAAACCCCGGACGTCGGCACCCTGATCGTGGAAAACCAGGCCGTCAAGAATTTCTCGCCGCTCGATTCGATCAAGCGCGGCGTGGTGCTGTGCCCGGAGGACCGCAAGGGCGAGGGGATCGTGGACGATCTGACCGTGCGCGAAAACATCATTTTGGCGCTGCAGGCCAGCCGGGGATGGTTCCGCTACCTCAGTACCCCGCAGCAATATGAGATCGCCGAACGCTACATCAAGCTGCTTAACATCAGCACCCCCTCGGCCGACCAGGCGGTGAAGAACCTCTCGGGTGGAAACCAGCAGAAGGTCATCCTTGCCCGCTGGCTGGCCGCCAATCCGGAGGTGATGATCCTGGATGAACCGACCCGCGGGATCGACGTCGGGACCAAAACCGAAATCCAGAAGCTGGTTCTGACACTGGCCGAGGAAGGCAAATCCTGCGTGTTCATTTCCTCCGAGCTCGAAGAAGTAATCCGCACGAGCCATCGCATCGTCGTCCTTCGCGACCGGGAAAAGGTGGGCGAATTCGTCGGCGAAACGGACGAGCAGAAGATCATGAAGACGATGGCGGGGAGCGAAGCATGAAAACAACCAAACCTTTCATTTCCTGGCGGACGATCACCGAGAGCCGGCTGTTCTTCCCGCTCCTGGCGCTCGCGATAATCCTGGCCTTCGACCTGATCTTCGTCCCGGGATTCTTCAACTTCAGCACGATGGACGGCCACCTGTACGGCAGCATCATCGATGTCCTGCGCAACGGGTCCTCCATCATGCTCCTGGCGATCGGGATGACGCTGGTGATCGCCACCGGCGGGGTGGACCTCTCGGTCGGCGCGGTGATGGCGATTGCGGCCTCGGTCGCGGCGCTGATGATGAATCCGTACGTCCTGGCGACGGAACTGCCGCCCAACCTGGCGAAGCTGGTCTTCGATCCGCACTTTACCTACTCCCCGCTGTGGCTGGTAATCATCGTGACCCTTCTGATCTCCACCATATGCGGTTTGTGGAACGGCCTGCTGGTGGCCTATGGAAGAATTCAGGCCATGGTCGCCACCCTGATCCTGATGATCGCCGGCCGCGGGATCGCCCAGCTGATCACCAACGGGATCCGGATCCAGATTTTCTACGACCCGTATGCCTTCATCGGCAACGGATGGATCATCCTGCCGTTCCCGCTGTACATCGTCACCGTCGTGTTCCTGGCCGCCTGGATCATCACCCGGCGGACCGCGATCGGATTGTTCATCGAATCGGTGGGGATCAACTTCCGCTCGAGCTTCTTCAGCGGCATCGATGAAAAGAAGATCAAACTGCTGGCCTACGCCTTCTGCGGTTTTTGCGCCGGCGTGGCGGGGCTGATCGCCAGTTCCAACATCAAAACCTCGGATGCCAACAACATCGGCCTGACCCTGGAGCTCGACGCGATCCTCGCGGTGGTGATCGGCGGCACGCTGATGTCGGGCGGGCGTTTCTCGCTGCTGGCGAGCGTCATCGGGGCGCTGGTCATCCAGGCGATGACCACCTCGATCCTCTCGATCGGGGTCCCGGCTTTCGCGATCCAGGCGATCAAGGGCGTGTTCGTCATCTTTGTCATTGTTCTGTATTCGGACCAGGTGCGGGGCTTCATCCGCAGGATCACGGCGCCGAAAGGAGTAACGTTATGATGTCGCGAGTCGGCTCCCTTGTTTCCAAATACAGGCGGTTCATACCGCTTTCAGCGACGGTCCTCCTGTTTATCGTTGCCTACATCTACGGCCTGTTCGCGTTCCCGAGCATGCGGGATCCGCAGGTCTTTCTCAACATGTTCCGCAACTACCCCTTCCTGCTGATCAGCGCGGTCGGCATGACGTTCGTCATCCTCACCGGCGGGATCGATCTTTCCGTCAGCGGCGTGGTGGCCCTCACCACCGTCGCCTCCGCGGCGCTGCTGCGCGGCGGGATGCATCCCGCGCTGGTGATCGTCCTCATGCTGCTGATGGGAATCGCGCTGGGCGCGACCATGGGCAGCTTTATCGCCTTCATGAAGGTCCAGCCGTTCATCGCCACCCTGGCCGGGATGTGGTTCGCGCGCGGGATGTGCTTCTTCATCAGCGACGACGCCATCGCCATCAACAACTGGTGGTGGAAGGTGCTCGGGCAGACCAAGTTCCTGATCCCGGGGTTGAGCGATCCGGCGGCCAAGACCGGGGATTTCATATCCCCGCTGGTCATCGTCTCGCTGACGGTCGTGCTGATCGCGATCTACGTCTCCCAGTTCACCCGCTTCGGGCGCACGGTATATGCGGTCGGCGGGAACGAGCAATCCGCCCGGCTGATGGGCCTGCCGGTGGAATCCACCAAGGTCATCGTTTACACGATCAGCGGCTTCTGCTCGGCGCTGGCGGGTCTCGCGCTCAGCATCGCGGTGGCATCCGGTCACGGGTTGTATGCGCAAATGTTCGAACTCGACGTGATTGCTTCGGTGGTCATGGGCGGCACGCTCCTTTCCGGCGGCACCGGATACATGTTCGGAACGTTGTTCGGCGTGCTGGTCAACGTGCTGATTCAGACCCTGATCCAGTTCCAGGGCAGCCTGAGTTCCTGGTGGACCAAGATCGTGATCGGCGTGTTGACCCTGATCTTCATCGGCGTGCAGAGCCAGCTCGCGGCGCGGCGGGCGCGCCTTCCGGGTGAAGCCGGCGCAGCCGGGACGGAGAAATCCTTCTGGGCGCGGCGCTGGAAGTTGATTACGGCCGTGGGCGGCGTGGTCGTCGCCCTGGTCGCGGTGATCTTCATCGTCCGCGGCCTCCAGGGCCCGGACGGCGGAGGCGCAGCGGCAGGCTGCACGGATCCGGCCTTCCGTCAGGAGCTAGCCGCCCAGTTGATGCAGGAGCCGGGGGCGGTCCTGACCTACGAAAAGAACGGCGGACCGAACTGCACCGGTGAGCTGTTTGTGATCTACAGTGACGGCCGGATCGTCGGCGACAACGGCACCGCGAAGATCGAGAAGCAGATCACGCCGGAAGAAGTACAGGCGCTGCTGTCTGCGATCGACGACCTCGGGTGGTACACGGATGAATTTTATGACACCTGGCACGCCCGCTGCGGTCAATGCTTCGGATACTACATCACCGTAGCCTACGACGGGCAGGTTAAGACCGTCAGGGGCGTGGATGGCGGCACGGATGCGCCCACCCGTTATTGGGATGTGGTGACGCTGATTTACGCCGTCATCCCGAAATTCAACTAGCGGCCGGGCCGGCGCGCGAAGTCCGCCCGCCCCACCGGCGCGGGCGCGAGGGAACAATCGCAGCAGGTTTCGCCGCCGTACTTGACGATCCTGTTGGAAGGAGAACGAACGATGCGAAACAAATTGGCGTACATACCGCTCCTGGCCGGCATGTTCCTCGTGTTTGCCTGCGAGTACATCGTCCTCCCGGAGATGGAAGACACCGGCGCGTCCTACGGGGAAAACAAAGGCTGGAACGCGCTGGCGACGAACATCGGAAAATCCGATGCGGGCGATCTGCGAATCGATCTGGCCCTTCACAACGATACCGGGCAATGGAGCGCGATGCAGGCGGCCGGAACGGCGACGCTCACATCCGACGGCAAGAAAACCAACTGCGCCACCGTATTTGTCTCGAGCGGCGGCCACCGCCTGGCGCCGGGATTCCGGATGCGCGGATACATCGGGGGGAAGAAGAGCGAGCAGAAAGTTCAGATGATCTACGTGGAGTGCGCCGGCGCCGAGGCGGCTCCCGGATCCACCCTCAGCCTGGATTACACTTATGTCACGGGCGATTACAACTATTACGAACAGGAAAAGAACAAGGGCAGCGGGACAATGACGGTCGATCTGGACAAGGTCGACGCCGCCCTGACGTACCCAGTCGCGGAATCCCTCGAGGGGTTGATCCGCGCCGAGGATGCGCCGATTGAGGCGCTCAACAAAGTCGTCCTCACCCTGATCGGGATCGAACGCACCGGCGAAGCCCTGACGTTCTCCTGGGAGACGGAAAATCCAGGCGAGTATCCGACTTACGTCCACGTCGGCAATCCCCCGGTCATCGGAAACGACGGCATCATCTACGGGTTCTACGAAACGCCCGACATCGTCTCGGTGCCGATCAGCCCGTCCGGCGGCAAGACCGACTGGACGACGGAAGTGAAGGTCCCCGCCACGGTTACCGGGCTCTACATCCTGCTCTCCGTGGAGACGGGCAAGCAGCGGTTATTCGCGAATTACGCGGTCGACATCACCGCGCATTAGCGGCGGCGGGGCGCGGGAAAAAACCGCCGGCGCGGACACGGCTTGCCGGCGCCGGGAAGGCATGTACGGGCTCAGCCGGGCATTGGAAATTCGGGGCGCTCCCCTGAGTGTTTTCCGCACAGGTTATCCCGCACAATCCATGGGGGATTCCATGCACGGCGGCGGCGCCCGCATCCGCGGGCTCCCGTGCCGCGCGCGGCGTGGAACCCCGGCAAGTCGCACGATGGAAGGCGAGGAATGACGATGATCAACCTGAAGGAATACGAAGTCTGGTTCGTCACCGGCAGCCAGCACCTCTATGGTGACGAAACCCTGCGCCAGGTGGCGGAGCATTCGCGCGCGATGGCCCAGGGTCTGTCGCAAGCCCGCAGCCTCCCGGTGCGGGTCGAGTTCAAGGGGGTCGTCACCACCCCGGCCGCCATTCACGAAGTCTGCCAGCAGGCGGACCGCGAACCGAAGTGCATCGGCGTGATCACCTGGATGCACACGTTTTCCCCCGCCAAGATGTGGATCGCGGGCCTCGCTTCCCTGCGCAAACCCTTCCTCCATCTGCACACCCAATACAACCGGGAACTGCCGTGGTCCGAGATCGACATGGACTTCATGAATCTCAACCAATCCGCCCACGGCGACCGCGAATTCGGATTCATCGGCGCGCGGATGCGCCTTAATCGCAAAATCGTCGTCGGCCACTGGAAGGACGAGGACGTCCAGGCGGAGCTGGGAACCTGGGCGCGCGCGGCCTGCGCCTGGCACGACGCGCAGGGAGCCAAAGTGGCCCGGTTCGGGGATAACATGCGCGATGTCGCCGTCACCGAGGGCGACAAGGTCGAAGCGCAAATCCGCCTCGGGTATTCGGTCAACGGGTACGGGGTGGGGGAGTTGGTGAAGCATGTGGAGGCGGTCAGGCCGGCGGAGATCGACGCGCAGATCGGGCGCTACCTGGACGAATACGCCGTCGGCGATGCGCTGCGCAAGGACGGCAGGCAGAATCCGGCGCTGCGCGAGGCGGCCAAGATCGAGCTTGGGATGCGCGCCTTCTTAAAAGAAGGCGGCTTTACGGCGTTCACCACCACTTTCGAGGACCTGACCGGTCTGATTCAACTGCCCGGCCTGGCCGTCCAGCGCCTGATGGCGGACGGCTATGGGTTCGGCGCGGAGGGCGACTGGAAAACCGCCGCGCTCGTGCGGGCGATGAAGGTGATGGGCGCCGGGCTTACCGGCGGCACCTCGTTCATGGAGGATTACACCTATCATTTCGGCGGAAACGGGATGAAGGTGCTCGGCGCGCACATGCTCGAGGTATGCGCCTCGATCGCCGACGCCAAGCCCTCGCTCGAAGTGCACCCGCTTTCGATCGGCGGCAAGGCGGATCCGGCGCGGCTGGTGTTCAACGTCGGGAGCGGGCCGGCGATCAACGCCACGCTCCTGGACATGGGCAACCGCTTCCGGATGGTGGTGAACGAGGTGGACGTGGTTCCGCCCGATCAGCCGATGGGCAAGCTGCCGGTGGCACGGGTGGTGTGGATCCCGCGTCCGGATTTGAAGGTTGCGGCCGGGGCGTGGATCTCGGCCGGCGGCGCGCACCATACCGGGTTCAGCCAGGTGGTGACGCGCGCGCATCTGGAGGATTTCGCCGAAATCGCAGGGATCGAATTCCTCGCGATCGGCAAGGAAACGAACCTTTCGGAATTCCGCAAAGAACTGCGCTGGAACGACATTTACTACGCGCTGGCCCGCGGGTTGTGACAGGCCGACGATCGACCTTCGACCATCGTCTTTCGCGAATTCGACCATAGACCATAGACGATGGACCATGGCCAATAATTGCTGTGGAAGTGTCCTTCGCGGCCTGGAAAATATATTTCTCTATTCAACAACCGGCCGCGCGCTATTTTTACAAAAACCATAATTGGCCATCGTCGATGGTCTATCGTTCATGGTCCGGTTATCTCGATAGTCGATCGTCGATGGCCGGTTTCCGATGCGCTGGCGGAGATCCTAAGGAGGATCACATGAAGGTTGAGCAAAAGGCACCGACGCTGGGCGTGGTCGTGGGCAACCGCGGCTTCTTCCCCGGCCACCTGAGCGAAAGCGGACGCAAGACCGTCCTTAAAGTGCTGGAGCAGGAAGGCATCCGGGCGGTCTGCCTGACCCCGGAAGACACCCAGTACGGCGCCGTGTTCAGCATCGACGATTCGCGCAAGTGCGCCGAGCTGTTCAAGGCGCACCGCGAGGAGATCGACGGGATTCTCATCACGCTCCCGAACTTCGGCGAGGAAACCGCGATCGCCAACGCCCTGCGCTGGTCCGGGCTGAACGTGCCGGTGCTGATCCAGGCCTTTCCCGACGACGCCGCCAAAATGACCTCCGCCGACCGGCGGGATTCCTTCTGCGGGAAGATGTCGTGCGCGAGCAACCTGCGCCAGTACGGCATCCGCTACACGCTGACGAGCCGGCACACGATGGATCCGGAAGGCGACGCCTTCCGCGCGGACCTGCGATCCTTCGTCGGGACCTGCCGGATCGTGCGCGGGCTGGCCTGCGCGCGGCTGGGGGCGATCGGCGCGCGGCCGGCCGCCTTCAAGACTGTCCGCTACAGCGAGAAGCTGCTCGAGCGGAGCGGGATTTCGATCGAGACGATCGACCTTTCGGAAATTTTCGGGCGGGCGCGGAAGCTCGCCGATTCCGACGCCGGGGTGAAGGCCAAGCTGGAGGCGATCAAAGCCTACGTCCCGACCAGGGGGGTTGACGCGCCGGCGCTGGTCAAGATGGCCAAGCTCGGGCGGGTGATCGACGGCTGGATCGAAGAAAACGGCCTCGCGGCAAGCGCGCTGCAGTGCTGGACCGCGATGGAGGAGTTTTACGGCGTGGTTCCCTGCACGCTGATGAGCATGATGAGCAACGACCTCATGCCCTCGGCCTGCGAAACCGACATCTCCGGCCTGGTGGGGATGTACGCGATGGTGCTCGCGACCGGCAAGCCCTCGGCCCTGGTGGACTGGAACAACAACTACGGCGGCGACCCGGACAAAGGCGTCATCTTCCATTGTTCCAATCTGCCGAAGGATTTCTTTCAGGATGCGAAGCCGGGCGAATCGCCGGTTATGGATTACCAGGCGATCATCGCCGGAACGGTCGGGAAGGAAAACACCTACGGCACCGTCGTCGGGCGGGTCCGGAGCGGCGCGTTCACCTACTGCCGCGTCTCGACCGACGACGTGCGCGGCACGGTCAGCGCCTACGTGGGCGAGGGGCAACTCACGCCCGACAAGCTGGAAACCTTCGGCGGGTACGGCGTGGTGAAAATTCCCAACTTCCAGAAGCTGCTGGCGTACATCTGCAACAACGGGTTCGAGCATCACACGGCGGTCAGCATTACCGAGTGCGCGCCGGCCGTCGAGGAAGCCTTCGGGCGGTATCTGGAGTGGGATGTCTACCGGCACTCCTGAGCGAGGCGGGCGATGAAAGCGGTCCGTCTGCACGCGGTCGGCGATCTGCGGATGCACGAGGAAACGGTCCCTTTTCCGGCCGACGGGGAAACTCTGGTGCGGGTGGCCGCGGTCGGCATTTGCGGATCGGACCTTCACTGGTTCGGGCAGGGGGGCATCGGGGATGCGCGCCT
>Ga0105104_10001683_pt1 | contig 16523 bp, 15 predicted proteins | sample PPLLaktember2015_3_FD_87034 | JGI IMG/M metagenome (GOLD analysis project Ga0105104, IMG submission 87034) | Freshwater sediment microbial communities from Prairie Pothole Lake near Jamestown, North Dakota, USA - PPLs Lake P7 Core (6) Depth... | ecosystem: Environmental > Aquatic > Freshwater >... | reverse complement strand
CTTCATGAACCCCACAAGCTGCGACCACTTCACGACCAGCGCACGCCCGGCTTTGGAATTCCAATCCCTTTCGATATCGGCGTGACATCGCGTTCCCATTCCGGGGCGATCATGATGGCAAAAGCGGCACTCGAGCGGCTGATGTTCCGTTCCATGGAGTTCGCACTTGTTATCCACTAGAAAGGTACAGCCTCTCGAAGCATGTTCGTTATAGGCAAACATCGTCTCAGAGCCTTTGAAGGCGGGGGCGAGCACACCAAATGTCATTTCAGGAGCCATTTCCAGCATCATGCGCGTGGCATAACCAGACTCGACGGCGCGGGCAGCTTGCTCAACCGTCCACCAGCCGGGGCGTTTGCAGTAGCTCTGGCACACCTCACACGAGCAGGGCGGGGAGGGCGGGTACTTTTCAGCGAGCGCTAATTTACGCTTGTTTCTGGCACGCGACATAACTCAATTTTATCCCGCTTCTTTTCACATGGGGCTTACGTATTTTCAAGCCAGTTGTAGGTCAAATTGGCAATTTGACCTACAACATGCCACAGTGAAAGGATTTATACTTGAAGGATCTTCACTGCAAATTCAGGAGGAGTAAACGCTATGTTCCAATCCATACGCCAGCCCATTCTGGAGCGGATGCGGTACCTCGAGCAAATCGATGCCAAAGACCGGGAGGATGGCACACCCCGCGCACAGCGCCTGCGCCAGATCCCACCGGAAACGGGCAAATTTCTTGCCTTGCTGGCTGCCAGTGCGCCTGAAGGTATGTATCTTGAAATTGGTACAAGCGCCGGTTATTCCACGTTGTGGATCGCCCTCGCCTGTGAAATGCTGGGACGAACAATCACTACATTTGAGGTCTTGGCTGAAAAAGCCCGCCTGGCGCGTGAGACGTTCCGCCTCGCCGGGTTGGAGGAGATGGTGACATTAGTGGAAGGCGAGGCGCGTGAGTATCTTTCACAATACGAAAATATCGCTTTCTGCTTTCTGGATGCCGAGAAGGAAGTCTATGGCGAATGTTACGAAGCTATTATTCCCAAATTAGTGAAAGGCGGCTTGCTGGTCGCCGATAATGCGATCAATCATCGTGAGACGCTCAAGCCGATGCTGGATCGAGCACTGGCAGATGAGCGCGTGGACGCGCTGATCGTCCCCATCGGCAAAGGCGAATTGGTCTGCCGGAAGATTTAGTTATTCGTCATTGCGAGCCTTCGGGAAGCAACACCTGCACTCCCCGGCACTTGCACCCGGGGCAAGTGTGCGTCAGGTGCAAGTGCCTCACATGTGATTGGATGGCTGTAAACTGTGTGTGAGATTGCTTCGTCCGGAGGAACACCGTCCTCGCAATGACAGTATTCGAACTGCCAAACATCAAAGAAAGGAATGAACAATGACAAAGAGTGAACAGGCAATTTCCAAATTTGCGGAAGGATATAACTGCGCCCAAGCGGTCTTCCAAGCTTTTTGCGAGGAGCTTGGGGTGGATCAGGACACAGCCCTGAAGATAAGTTGTGGATTCGGTGCAGGGATGGGGAGGAATGGAGAAGTCTGCGGAGCCGTAACAGGTGGGATCATGGTGCTCGGAACCAGACACGGCAGGGGAGTACATGAAGAGCCTTCAGCCAGGGAAATAACATATGCCAAAACAAAGGAACTGATGGGGCAGTTTGCATCCAGGCATGGCACCTGTCTTTGCCGCGAATTGTTGAACGGTTGTGACTTAAGAACAGAAGACGGACAAAAGTCTTTCCGTGAAAACGACCTCATCAATAAGGTATGTAAACCCTGTGTTCAGAGTGCCGTTGAAATACTCGAAACCATCATATAGTTCTGCATATGGGATTCCATGCTCCCGACCCGATTACAGCGAGTTGGCTAAACGATGAACATGGGCAGTGACTTTCCATCCCTGGAAACAGAACGGCTCGTCCTCAGACCGCTAACCAGCCTTGATCTCGAATTTGTCTTCCGGCATTTCTCTGACCCGGATGTCAACCGTTACCTTCTGGATGAAGAACCTGTCGCAACCCTCGAACAGGCACAGGAAATCGTGGATTTTTATTCGCCTCCAGAAGGCAAACCTTATAATCGCTGGGTGATCGTAAGAAAGAGCGATCTGCGCGCCATCGGCACATGCGGCTATCATCAATGGCAAAAGGTGCATCAGCGGGCAGAGATCGGCTATGACCTGGAAAAAGCCTCCTGGAAACAGGGCATAATGACCGAGGCACTCCGGGCATTGCTTCAGTTTGGTTTTGATCACATGGAGCTGAACCGCGTGGAAGCGCTGGTATATGTGGAGAATGAGGCGTCTGTTCGGTTATTGGAACGGCTGGGGTTTCAAAAGGAGGGGTTGCTAAGACAATACTTTCGCCGAGGCGCTATGTACTATGATCACTGGCTGCTGTCGCTGCTTAAAGCGGAATGGGCATCAGGATCAGCGCCGCAAACAGCTTGATCTCGTTATCTCACAGGTATCGCTGTTCTCATACTCACGATCCAGCCAGAACACGTTCCATCAACTGCCGAGTGATCGTTTCTTCTCGCTCTAGTCCCAGATCACGAACCGTAGCTAAAGCCTCGGTTAGAACCTCCACCGCATCCTTCTTTTTTCCTAATTTGAATAGCGCCTCAGCATAATGGCGCTGAGCAAGAGCAGCAAGATGGAGGGCTTCCTCCGCTTTGAGCAGGGCGATCCCTTCCTCAAAATAACGCAGCGCATTAACTTGGTCTCCCCTTTGAAATTCAACCATTCCCAGTGCATCTAGGGCATATCCCCTTACTGTATCTTGTGATGCAAGTTCGAGCGCTTTGCTTACACACGCCAGGGCTTTCTCTTGGTTCCCCTTTTTTAAGTAAATCAGTGCAAGGTCTGAATGTGCATAGGAACTGACTCTCTCAAGGTCATGATGCATCCAGATATCGATTGCTTTTTTTATGGAAGTCTCAGCCGCGTCATATTGTTCCTGACGCAGTTGAATACTTCCCTGAACATACCATAAATACGACTCCGAATCGACATCACCGATCTGGTAGGCAAGCTTCTTCGCTTGTGAAATGGTCGCTTCAAGCTCATCGAAGTTATCCGTTATCCAATATAAGTCATCCATCATATTGGCCATATAAAAAGCCTGTAGGCTGATATTTCCAGTCAATTCAAGCAGCTCTACTGCCATTCGGTAATACTTCACAGAGTTTTTATAATCACCTTTGAAACTATATGCGATACCCAGACAATTTAATGCCTCTGCCAGTAACTCCTGGCCCGCAAGATCCTGTTTAATTTTCTTTGCATATTCAACGGTCTTCTCCAGGATCCTTATCGCAGTGTTCAAGTGTCCCTGCCGGACCTTTAGCAATCCTTCACAGACGTGAAAGCCGATTCTATGCAAACCTAGTGGTATTTTGTGAATTCGGATCAGTTCCTTGCCTTTTGCAATCGCCTCGCGATAGTTGTCATAGTCTTCCATCTGTTCGTAGGCATCTGATAGCAAACTGTACAAGTGAAGTGTTTTTTCCGGATCAAGATTGGCTCCTTCTGCTATCCGAATGGCCTCTGAAAGCGTATTGGCAGCCTCTTTATGATTCAGTCTGAAGTTGAAACTTTCAGAGAGTTGTTCCAGGAATTCAACCTTGAGTTCTGATCGATCATCCTTCAACTCATCAATAATAGATAACCCCTGGCGGCACCAGTTCTGAGATTCCGCCCATGAGTAGCGGCGGGCTTCATAACGCGCTGCCATCAACATATAATCCACTGACCTCTCGAGTTCTTTGGCTTCCCGAAAATGACGGGCAATCTGTGCGGCGATGGCAGAACGATCCTCAAAAATTGCCTCCAGGCATTCGCCGAGCCTGCGATGCATGTCTACTCTTTTCTGGTCGGTGATTTCATGACGGTATACATATTCCCGTATAAACCGATGAGCAAACCGGTAGAAATTAAAGAGCAGCGCACTAATATGTTCTTGACCTTTTTCCTTAATTAAGTTGAATTGCCGCTCAAGTGCATTCAGATCATCCAACAAGACCATTCGATCTATTGCAAAAAGCTTTTCTATTGTCTGTGCGGCAAAATCTTCCCCTTCTACAGAAGCGCTGGTCACAATATTTTTCAACCGCGTATTCAGTAAACGAATGCGTTCTTTGAGCAACTCCTTAATTCCTGATGGAATATTCAGATCCACATTGGCAGCCAATTGCCAAGCCGAAGCCTTTTTCTCAGGTTGGTCGATGAGTCGAAGTACTTGCTTCTGTTCCCATAAGTTGAAAAGTTCGACAATAAAGATGGGGAGCCCATCGCTTTTTTGCTGTATGGCTCCTAAAACACTGGGTGGGATCGTATTTCGTCCGTAGCGCTTAATTGCGTATGAAAAGACATCAATCCCCTTCATCAGTTCAAGATCCTCAAATGCCAGAGATTTATATAGCAGGTTCGAGTGGATATTGTTGAAAATGTTTGTGTGAGGGCTATTCTGGATATCGTAAGTTCTATAAGTGCACAGCAACAGGATGGGACGATCAACGATATTATTCATTATGTGGAAAAGCATCTTCAAGGAAGATTCATCTGCCCATTGGAGATCATCAATGAACAGAATTGCTCCCTGCTTCTCCGTCAACTCACTCAATGCATTCGTGAATTGCATAAAGATCTGGTTCTCCGAAAACCTAGTTTTCGCCGGCTCGACGGGCTTAAATAATTCTATCGTCGCCTCTACTGAATCCTTAATGGGGCTGGCGAGTTGAAACGTAATGAAATCTAACCAGCCAGGAGCAACTTTCTTTGCCCAATTCCATAGTTTTTTTCCCGTAACTTGACTCTTCGGCTGGCTCACTAAGCCATTTAGGATTTGAATGAAAGGGATACGCCCATTTTCCTGATCTTCATAACTGCATTTTCCCCTGCCGATCAAAATGTCTGGATGCTTATTTTCAACAGTTCGAAGGAAAGCTTCCACGAGAGTTGTTTTTCCAACCCCGAAATCACCATGGATAAATCTGATACGTGGCTGCCTGTTTTCGAGGACCCAGGCCAGGTTATTCTCCAATTGCAAAAGTTCATTTTCTCGGCTGACAAAAGGCTTATTCTTAATCGATAATTGACGTGCCATAAAATAATCCTCTCTATAATTCCTTTGACCATTATCACGATGATTCGTGCCGATTATATCGGCTACTACATATTCAGCAGAGACCCCCTTATGTCCTTTGCATGTCCTGTCGGCTGGAACAATCCGCCCGTTGCTTTTGACAAAGATACGTTGTACACTACTTGCAAAGTGCTGAGTGATTAGTGATATATTGATAGAGCATCTATTATTGGTAGGAGGCTGGCATGAAACTTTCGATTGTGTTTCCTATGTTTTGGGGGAGAGAAAAGAGGCAAGTCGTCAAAGAGGGCGATTATTTTTATGACCACCCTACCGCGTTCGACGATGAGGGAACGATCCCTCCGCTATTTGAGAGTCTGAAGGTATTAAAGGATCGGGAGTTCGATATCATTGCGATAGCGGGAGCAAACCACCCGTCGCAGGCGCGTGCGGTGGAAAAGCGCGCTGGAGAAGTGCTGAATAAATATGCCCGTCAAGCGGGAGTGAAACTCCACTACTTTAGTTATTCCCACGTTCAGCGTTTGCACGATTATCTTCGTGAGTTGGGGAAAGAAGATTTGATCGACACGATTTCACTTGTCGGTTACTCGCCGCTGCGAAATGCCTGTCTGGTGGCGGCTCATATCTTGAACAAAGATGTTGCTGTGTCCATTGACGATGACTGTTTGTTCATTGAGCCGGAGTACATTGGGCGGATCAAGGAGAAGATGCTCTCGAATTTCGAGGGGAAGCCGATCCGCGCCTATTGCGGTCCTTACATCACGACCAAAGAGACGATCTATCTCGACCTTCCAACCGCGCCTCATGCAGTGTACTGGAATGTGGTGGAAGTAATGAACGAAGCGTTCAAAAAATATATTGTTGAGTCGCCAGGGATGAAGGAAGTGTCGTTCGCCATCATGGGCAACATTGCTGTGCACCGGGATTTTTACACCCGCGTTCCGCTTGACCCGCCTCTGCAGCGCGGGGAAGATATGGACTGGGTGATGAACGCCCATATTCTCAGTGAACGCTTCATCCTGGACACCGAGTTGGTCATCAAGCACGATCCGCCTCCACGCCCGTACCCCACCTGGCGCCCACTGCGGGAAGATATTTATCGTTTTCGTTACCAGCAAGCCAAGATCGCCAACAGCCGGGATGTGGATGGCTATCACGCCGTTCACCGCGAGCGCTATCTTCCGTATCCCGGTACGTTCTTTCAGGATGATTTTCTGGAACGCGTGACTCACGCCTCTACTATTTTGGCGAATGACTACCTGACGAAGAATGAACCGGAGAACGCGCGTGAGTCACTGAACAACATTTATCACGCGCATTACCTGGCGAAACCCAAAGAGGATCCTTTCCGCTCGTTCATTGCGTTCCAAAAGAAGTGGGCGGAGATGATGGGGATCATCGATCAGAGGCGAGAAGAATTGCAGAAGAGAGTGTTTGGCTCGTGAAACCAGAGTCTCTTCTGGGCGTGTGGACTGGAACCGCGCACAACAGCAATGGCTGGGACATGAAAATCACCATCTCCATCCTCCAGCCTTTTGAAATCGGCTCCACATTGGGGGTATTCGACATCCCTATGATCCCATGTTCGGGATTATTTAGAGTGATACATATTCACAGTGAGACCATCGAACTGCAAGCAGAAAACCTGCAGGGCGAGTGTGGGGAAGCGGATTTTGAATCTCTTGAATTGCTTGACGATGGAAGGCTTCAATATATATCGAAAGGCAAGGGTTGGGAAACGCGCGGAGTTTTACAGCGCGTGAGTGGGTAGGTGGGGGGCGGTGGATAAAGCAAGTGGGACCGGTGAGGTCCTTTTGTCTTATAACGCCTCTTCGGCTTGCGGGTTTTCGAGACGGATGCCCATTTCAGTCAATTCAGCGGGGGAGAAGAGTCCCTCGAGGGCCGAGGACAAAAACGTGAGCGGCAATAAGAGAAGGAGAATAAGAAGATAAGCAGGCATGGCAAAATCCTTTGTTATACCTATATCCTATCCTCCCTAAAACAAAAACTCCCCCGCCTGCGGGAGAGTTTTCACTATCCAGGTGGATAGGATTCGGATGGATCAGGCAGTTGTGCTGCTTTGCGATCCATTGGCTGGCTCATAAAGCCCCAGGAAGCCGGCAAAACCGATGAAACCAAACATCGGGACAGTCTCGAATATTCCGGGAAACAGAAATTGGGGAACGATCCAGATGATGATACCCAATAACGGGACCAGAATGCCAGTACCGGTCAGTGTTGGCTGCGGCTTTACAAACCAGCGCAGAAAACGGAAGTAGCACACATAGCTCATGAAGCTCAATGCACTAAGCCGTGCCAGCTGTGGATCGAAGATCCCAGCGAGACCAATAATGCCGAGGAAACCCAGCAGGCTGAGAAGCCTCGGAGCGCGATCGAGAAATTTTGTGAACATGGTTTCTCTCCTTTCGATTTTGATCTTATTCCCAGCCTCAGAAAAACTCCCCTGTCAATGGAGGAGTTTCATGCTGGTCAAGTGGATAGGATTATTTTTTACTGGCAACGACGCCGATCCATTCACTCTCTGGCGTATAGGGTTGACCGGTCAGGTCGCCGCACAGACCTTCGACAGAGAAGCCGCCTCGTGACAATTCAGCAGTGATGGTTTCAGGCGTGTAATCCTGAAACCAATTGCGATAGACGCATACCTTTCCATCCGCTGCGATGACTGTGTATTGATCGAGCCAGATGGATTGCTCGGGATAATCAAAACCTTCTTCCAATACCAGGTGGGGACCCGGTTTCCAGAATCCGCTCTGCAGGGCGGACCAGCCGTTCTTGTTGCCATTCCGCTTGCGATGCTCACGCGTCGATACATCCAGCACAAAGTGACCATTGGATTTCAAGGCGCGATACACGTTCCGTAAAAGCCTTGCGCGTTTCTCCGGGCTGAGCGGACAGAAGTCACCGTAGATCAGGAATGCTGCCTCGTATTGGTTTTCATCGTCCAGTTCAAGATAATTCTGATAACGATAGGTAATGTTCAAATTATTTTCTTTTGCGTATGTGGAAGCATACTCAATGGAGCGACGCGAATAGTCCACGCCGGTGACGTGGAATCCGGCTTGGGCGAAGCGGGATGCATATAAACCGGGACCACACCCCAGGTCCAGAAGCGCAGCGCCGGTCTTCAGTCCCAGTGATTCGACCAACCAATTGATGGAACGATCTATCGTTTCGGGACGGCGGCTGGCGGCTTCCACATCTGGATTTAAGTGGAATTCCAGCATCTGTCTTGAAATGTGCGGGTCATCCCAGAATAAGGCTTCGCCTGGGGTGAAGGGAACAGGCTTTTGTTGCAGGCCAATTAATTTTGAAATGAGTTGATCCATCAAAGGATGATCTCCCGTTTATGCTGTAATCTCGAGAATGTTTTGACTTCGTCCCCGGCACCGAGGGAGCCATACAGGGCGAGCGCCTGAGGAGTTTGCCCTTGCTTTTACAGTATTACCTTTCGGCTTTCAATAACACCATTACGCTCCACGCTGCACCAAGCAGCAGTACGGCAAACATTCCCACCAGTGCCCATTGACCGAGTTGGGCAAAATAACCAGGGCTGTTGAGCTCACTATAGATCGCCATGCCAAGAGCGACCAGCAGAATCGTTTTTCCCCAGCGGATTGACCTCAGTGTTGCAATGCCGCCGGTGAGCAATCCCAGCGCGAGCAGCAATTCGGCTGCCATGTGATGCCCAATTTCCCAGGGTGCCGTTTGGAGCTCGGGAACGGAACCGGTTACCAGGAAGAAGATCCATTGCAGGATAATCAATGTGCCAACGCTGATTCCATACCAGGCAGGGAATTTCATAACGTCCTCCAGTGATGAAGAGTGATCGAATTTCTGGCTACCTGATACTTTGTTTCAAAAGCAGTCCGTTGGTCGAGTAGGCGGCGGGCTTTACGAGACTGTGATGGGATTAAAAAAAGATGGACGGGCATTTGCCCGTCCATTCCAATCACTTATTTGTCACCGATATGTTTGACCCCGCCCACGCCGCTGATCTGTCTGCTCACGGAGGGGGAACCGTAGTAGCTTACCGAGCCTGCGCCTGAAACATCGGCGGTCAAATCGTCATCCACCCAGACGGTGGCGCTGCCCGCACCGCTGATGCTGACTTTTGCTGTTTTATCGTGAAGTTCCGCGCCTTTGAAATCACCGAATCCACTTATGTTCACAGCGAGGTTTTCGGCTGCGCCGGAGGCGGTCATGCTGCCCGCGCCGCTCAGGTTCACACCCAGATCACTCACCTGGATGTCCTCGAGTTTTAAATTGCCTGCGCCGCTGAGGGAGACATCCAGTCTCTCTGCTTCGAGCTTTTCGATGGTCAGCTCGCCCGCGCTGGTGAACTGGACTTCGTTCAAATCCTTGACCACAATGGTGATCCTGACTGCCTTTGTCGGGACAACGTGTTTGCCATTTTCCCGCCGGTAGAAAACTTCGAGCGTACCGTTCTTTACCTGTGTCTTTAGATGAGGCAGAAGATTATCCTCTGCCTCAACCTTGACCGATTCGGCATTGCCCTGCTTGATGAACACCTCCCCGGGGTATTCCACGTTGATGGCGTTAAAAGCGCCGACTTCACGTGTTTGTGTGATCACATTGCCGGAGCCGCGCTCACCCGGACCCATGAACGGTTCACTAAAGTTCATCCAGGAAAACAGCGAGGGACCTGACCAGCCCAATTGCGGTGCATAGAAAATCGCCAGCAGCGCGCCGCCGATGATAAGCACATCCAGCACGATGTTCACGTATTTCCAGTACGGTTTGAGGATGATGCCCACACCTGCCGCGATCAGCAGGAAGGGCCAGATGTACGTCAGCGCCCAAAGATTTGCGCTGGGGATGGTTCCCGATTGGATCAGCAGCCAGACTATGCCTGCTGCGATGAGAAATAATGGCCAGAATAAGGATATTTTTCGTTCCATGGTTTCCTTCTTTCAAATAATTTTTTTCTTTCAATCCGATGAACTGTTAGCTTGCCGGAGGGAGCGAGTCATCTGGTTGTTCATCGACCTTCCTGCCACCAAACAAGCCGGATCGGGACAATACGAGATAGATACCCAGGATGATGAGAAGCACCGGGAAAAGAATCGTGTTGAATGAGGAGAAGATCATCTCGAAGAATGCACCGAAGATGACGAAGAGGACAAATCCCACTTTCATCACGCGCCATCCCGAGCGTTTCTGGCTCGCATCCCCGCCATACAGACCCATGATATAGATACCGAGACCGACGAACAGGATGATCAACGTCCAGAAGTAGGACATGGACTCCCAGTGCCGGGTGATATTCTGGAATAGCAGCACCAAGCCGATCCCGCCGATGATACTGCCGGGGATCGCAAAGGCTGCGGCTTGTTTTCCACCTGCCAGCATTGCCAGGAAGAAGAGGGCGCCAATGCCGATCACGATAAAGGGCCAGAGGAAACCCAGGTTGACCCTGCCGAAAAAATGACGTGCCATGGCAAGCAGACCGAAGATGATCAGGACCGTGCCTGCAATCAGTGTGCCAGTGTTCGAACGATTTGTTTGCATTCCATTCTCCTTTCGAATTCCGAGATAAGCAGCTAACGCTTTTTGTGTGACATCAGGATGGAACCCACTCTGCTTATTCTTCTCTACGTAAAAGCGGGGTTAACGTCGCAATCAATTCAGCCGGAGGAGCCCCTTTATGAATAAAACCTGCGCCAGCCTCCCTTGCCGCAAGTGCATCACCGGCATCCACGCTGAGGAGGACGATCTTCAGGTGAGGGTATGCCCTTCGAAGCAGACGGCAGGTCTCGGTGGCGGGGGAACCGTAGAGACGCCAATCGAGCAGGAGCAGGTCGGGCGGAGTCGCTGCAAGGGCGCGGATAAGTGTTTCGACATCCCCAATTTCAACAATGCAATCGCTGCCCAGTTTGTGTCGAAGCAACAGGGAAAGAGCTTTGCGTGTTGCAGAATCAGGGTCAGCGATCAGGATATGAATCATTAGAACCTCGCCTGTAGTGTATGACAGGCGAGGTTCTTTTGTATTAGTCTCTGGTTGAGTATTTTACCTAGCCAAGCGGATAGTACCCCCTCCCATTTGCCCTTCGGGCACTTCCCTCAAATGCGATTCAAAAAGTATATACTCCAACTAAATTCAGTAAATCACGAAATGCTCCAGCGGATTGCCAAATCCGCCGGTAATGTGCCGGATTTGGCAACACCGCACTCCCCGGCACTTGCTCCCGGGGCAAGTGTGCGCCGGTACAAGTGTCCGGCATAGCAAATCAAAAGTATATACGCCAGCTAAATTCTGGTATTGCATTTGGGGCGGTCGGGTGGGGGCCGGGGCTACACCAGCTTCTGTTCAAGTGCGAGCTTAACCGCTTCGACGCGGCTATCCACGCCGAGCTTGTGAAAAATGTTCGAGATGTGAAATTTGACCGTGCCCAGACTCACGACAAGCTTTTCGGCGATTTCGTTATTGTTCAACCCATCCACCATGCACTTGAGCACATCGCGTTCGCGCTCCGTCAACTGTTCACCCGGTATCTGAGGCTGCGCCACGGATTGTGCCAGTACCTGGGTCGCTTCGGGAGAGAGAGTCATGCGGCCCACACACGCCGAACGGATGGCATTGCCTAATTCCTTGGCGGTGACGTTTTTCTGCAAATATCCGATGGCACCGGCTTGTAATGCGCCCTGTACCATATTCTGTTCGGCGAAGCTCGTCAACGCGATGATTTTCACCTGTGGGTATTTTTTGTGGACCTCACGGGTGGCTGTGATGCCATCCATGCCCGGCATCATCAAGTCCATCAGGACAACATCGGGTCTGTGAAGCGAAACCATTTGAACGGCTTCAGCGCCATCCGAGGCTTCACCCACCAACTTGAAATCTTTGTTGACCATCAGGAACTTGGCTAAACCGCTGCGGACAACATTGTGGTCATCAACAAGAAGGATTTTTATGGTCATTGGTGTCTCCTAATATTATCTTCAACGATGGCGCTTTGACTACACTTCTGTGGTCTCGATATGGCAGATGGACACTGCCTACTCGACCAGCGGTCGCTTCGCTCAGCGCCAGGGATTCATAAAACTCTCAACTTTACATTCGGGTCTTCATGCCAGATCACTTCCACGCATGTTCCTGAACCGGGTGTACTGGCAACGCGGAACGCGGCGCCAATGGCTTCGGCGCGCTCCCGCATGATTTGCATACCGAGACTGGTGGGTTTGATGGTGGATGTATCAAAGCCAATACCATTGTCGCACACTTCGAAGCGCACCACGGCACGGGAGAGGAATAATGTCACATTCACCTGGGTGGCGCGGGCATACTTGAAGACATTGTTCAAACTTTCCTGAGCGATACGGTAATAGGCAACCTGGACTTCAGGAGGCAGGTTGCGCTCACCTTCGATGGTCAGTGTAATGGGCAGGCGTGAACGCCCAATGAAGGCTTCACATAACTGCCTGATGAGATCATTCAGGCGCGTCTGCATCAGTGCTGCCGGGCGCAATTCAAGCAAAAGTGTGCGCATCTCTGCCAGAGCGCCGCGCGTCAGTTGCCTCAATTCCTCGGTCGAGTTCCTGGCTTCATTCACATCCATATCCCATAAATCAGGCAGGACTTCAGCGATCAGGCTGGCGGAGAATAATGTCTGGGTGACGGCATCGTGTAAATCGCGTGCCAGCCGGGTGCGGTCGGCGGTCACGGCCTCCTCGGCGGCTTTTTCCGCTAGTTCCTTTTCGATCCGTATGCGGCGCTCGATCTCTTTTTGCAGGCGCTGGTTGGCTTCCTGCAATTCCTGTGTGCGTTCCGCCACGCGCTGCTGGAGGGTGCGCAGATACTCCGTCTCCTGTTCTGCAAGCCGTTCTGCAGAGCGCTTCTGATCGTCAATATCTTCTATCATGCCGATCAGGTAATCGGGCTTGCCCTCCAGATCGCGCACCAGTGAATAATTGATGCGTGCCCAGAACACACGTCCATCCCTGCGGCAATAGCGGCGTTCCATCACATAGAAATTACGTTTTCCGTTAATCAATTCCTTGTAGAGTTCAACATCTATACTCTGGTCTTCGGGAACTGCCAGGGAACGGGCATCGATCCCTTCCAGTTCCTCCCTGCTATAGCCGATGATGTTCTCAGCCATGGAGTTCATAGCAAGGTGCTTACGATCCAGGCTCATGATCGCCACGCCCACAGCAACATTATCGAACACGGCTTGAAAGCGCGCCTCCGATTGTTTCAGCTCCCGATCGGCGCGCTTTGCCAGTTCTGCTTCGGCGCGTTTACGTTGTTCGACTTCCTTTTCGAGAAGCTCATTGGTCTCGCGCAATTCGGATGTGCGTTCCGCAATCTCTGCCTCGAGCCGGAAGTTGTGCTCGCGGATCGAATTCAGCCGCCACCTGAATCCGCCTGCGACGAGCCCTGCCAGCACGACGATCAAGGCTCCATTGAACCACCAGGTTTGCCAGACCGGCGGCGTGATAACGATGGGCAGCACCGCGCCCGCTCCATTCCAAACGCCGTCGCTGTTACTGGCTTTCACATGGAAGACATACTGTCCTCCGCGCAGATTGGTATACGTGGCATAACGGCGATTCCCAGCCTGGATCCAGTCCTTGTCGAAGCCTTCGAGCTTATAAGCATATTGATTCTTTTGCGGTGCCTGGAAGTCGAACGCCGCGAATTCGAAGGTTATGAAATCCTGTTTATAAGAAAGCTCGATCGGCTCCGTTCCCGAAAGGTCCACGTCGAGCGGCTCATTGAACACCTCAAAGCTGGTCACTGCCACCTGCGGCGTGATGGTATTCGGCTGGACATTGACTGGATTAAAGAGGTTGAAGCCGTTAATCCCGCCGATTAACATAATTCCGCTGCGGGTACGAAAGTAGGCGTTCGAATTGAACTCGTTGCTTTGCAAACCGTCCGATGTATCGTAGGTGACGAATGTCTGGGTGCCCGCATCGAATTTTGCCAGACCATTATTGGTGGTCAGCCAGAGATTCCCGGAATTATCCTCAAGAATTCCCAGCACTACATTATTTGGCAAGCCATCATTCTCGGTGTAATGGCTGAATGTTTTTGAACCGGGATCGAAGCGGTTCAAGCCCATTTGCGTTCCCAGCCACAAAGAATCATCCACAGCCTGGTGGATGCTCCAAACCGAGTCCTCGCTCAGGCTGGAAGCATCGTTCGGGTTGTTACGGTAATGGGTAAAAGTGGCAAGCTGCGGGTCGACGTGACGCGGATCATCCAAATCCAGTTGATTTAATCCACCGCCCCAGGTTCCAATCCAGAGGATGTTCTTCTTTATGTCCAGATACAAACTGACAACCTTGTTTTCACTCAAACTGGATGGGTTAGCCGGATCATGGCTGTAATTGGTAAATGACTTTGTGCGCTCATCATAGTGTGACAAGCCGCCGAATGTCCCGATCCATAAATCTTCCCTGCCATCGCCGATGATGGTGGCAATACTATCATTGACAATGCTGGCTGGGTTACGCGAATCATGACGATAATGGATTACCTGCCTGGTCGTCGGATGCAGCCTGTCCAGTCCCCTGCTGAGGGTGCCCGCCCAAACTGTGTTATTGGGGTCAACATAGACATCCATGAACAGGTCGTCGGAAAGACTCTCGGGGTTGCCAGGCTCGTGCCGAAAGTGTATGAAGTTTCCGGTGCGCGGGTAAAAGAGGTCAAGACCGCTGCCCCAGGTTGCGATCCAAATATTGCCATGAACATCCTGCGCAAATGCGCCGACGGCATTGGTGCTCAAACTGGCCGGATCGCCGGGGTTGTTTCTATATAAGCTGAATTGTCCATTGGTTGCAGAGAGCTTGTTGATGCCGCTGTGCGCTGTGCCAATCCACAGAATCCCGGAACGGTCTTCATACAGAGACCAGACCTCGTCCCCGCTTAAACTGTCGGCAAAGAAACGATCGTTCTGATAGTGGACAAAACGACCCGGGTTGTCAAGCTCCATGCGGTCGAGACCCTTTGTCCAGGTGCCGATCCATAATATGCCATCTGAATCCCCCCATATTTTCATAATGTCATTGGAGCCCAGGCTATTGGTGACCTGCGGGCTGTGCAGGAAATGCGTGAAGGTTTCTGTGCGCGGATCGAATTGGTTCAACCCGTTACCCCGCAGATTGAATCCTCCGGTCGCGATCCAGAGTGTTCCATCGGGCGCCTCATACATGGAACTAATGTTATTGCTTGAAATGGACTGAGCCTCGGAACTACCGGACTGATAGCGAACGGATTTCCGTGTGGAGGGATCAAAGCGATTCAACCCGGACCCTTCAATGCCAAAGGCTCCCGTGCCGATCCACAACTGATGAGAGGCATCCTCAAAGATGAGGGAGATCGCGTCGCTACTCAGGCTGTCCGGGTTATTTGGGTCATTCTTAAAGTGGTCAAAGCTGTTTGTCGAAGGGCTGAAACGATCCAAACCTCCGAGCGTTCCCACCCACAGAGTGCCGGTTGAATCCTGTTTAATGGAAGTGACTGTATCATGACTGAGGCTGGCTGGGTCATTCGGATCATTGCGATAACGCACAAACGTTTCGCTATCGGGGTCAAAACGATTTAATCCGCCGCCCCAGGTTCCGAACCATAAGGTGCCATCCTTATCTTCCGCAATGGCAATCACACTGTTATAGCTGATCGAGTCCGGCAGTTCCGGATCGTGTTTGAAAATCTTGAAGGAAAATCCGTCGTATCGGTTAAGTCCATCCTGTGTACCGATCCAGAGATAGCCCTTGCTATCCTGAAAAATCGCCAGACCTGCATTCTGCGACAAGCCGTCTTCAATTGTGAGGTGCTCAAACCGGACGATACTGCCTGGCAGGATCACCGGAGCATCAATTGGGACATTCGTTAAATGGGCAGCGATCCCTGCAAAAGCGGGTGAAACGAACAGTATGAGTATGGTGAGCAGGGAAAGAGGAACGATGCGTTTCATTGCGGGCTGCCGGATGGGAACGAGTTCTAAATCATTCTAGCACCCATCCTTCCAAATCCGACAGAATTAGTGACATCCTGCATTGGAGGGAGGATAAATTTCATATTCTGACAATGATCTTAAGCCAATTTTTGGGAAATCGAGACATCCCTCGCAATTTGCGAGGGATGCCGAATTACGAAAGCAGCCCAGCCCCATTGGAAGCCCGGGTGATATAAATCTCCGGCTGATATCCTATTTCAGACTGATAGCCTTTAGACAGCATTTCAGAAAACTTAACAGCCTGCTCGCGCGCGACCAGATTCACAGTACACCCGCCGAAGCCTGCACCCGTGAGACGTGCCCCATAACATCCATCCAGGGATTGAGCGATGCGCGTCATCACATCCAGTTCCGGGCATGAGACTTCATACAGATCGCGCAAGCTGACGTGACATTCATT
>Ga0105104_10001682_pt1 | contig 16531 bp, 14 predicted proteins | sample PPLLaktember2015_3_FD_87034 | JGI IMG/M metagenome (GOLD analysis project Ga0105104, IMG submission 87034) | Freshwater sediment microbial communities from Prairie Pothole Lake near Jamestown, North Dakota, USA - PPLs Lake P7 Core (6) Depth... | ecosystem: Environmental > Aquatic > Freshwater >... | reverse complement strand
CATCTCCCGGCGTCGTTTCTGAAGGTGGTCATGGTTCGGGCTGACCACCACTTCACGACTCTTGCGTTTCCCGGTGCACTGCGTCCGTAATGGGCAATCGCGACATCGGGTTCCCCAGCGGAATTGGAGTTTATGGGCTAGGCGGAATGTCACGACCGCAGCCGGGGTATGTAGGAGCTGGTGACCTCGACGCCAGGAAACCCGAGGTCCTTCACCAACAGGCTAAGTTCCTCCTGCCCCAGGCGTGCATTGGGCCCTCGCATGATCTCGGCAATCGGGAGACGCTCGGCCACCTTGCTTCTCGGGAAGATCAGTTCGACGTACGGAATCGCTTCACCTTTCGGATCCATCCGGCGCTTGATTGCCTTGCCTTGTCTTCGTGAATGGCGGCTATTGCCCGCCACTCGTTCTCTTCATGGAAACCGAAGTCTTTAATGAAAAGGCGAAAATGGGAAAGCAGCATGTTGAGGCGTAGCCACACTCGCCCGCTTTGGTCCGGGTACCGCTCGGCGACGGTCGCGCAGCCAACCAGAATCCGCCTGACAAGATCATGTTGAGCCCCGGGCTCGTAGATCACCTTCTGAAAAGTTCGATGCCCGACTCCGCCTTCTGGAGGGTCGTCCACGAGTCGTACCTGTGTCATTTCATCAGAGGCGAAACCGATAGCGTAGCCGGCGCCCTTCGCCGCATATTCTCGCCACTGACTCAGCCTGTCGAAGGCTTCGCAGACGCAGAACGCGAAAACCTGGTAGCGGCCCGAAAAGATGTTGCCCCGAGATGAATAATCAGACAGAAAACGGCGAACCACTAGGGAGATCGATCTGTGTCGCAGTAGGCAATCCAGTTCGTCCTTTACCACTTGATCCGCATAGACAAGCTCGCTGGTGTCGTTGGCGTATCTCACGTCAGACGCCCACACTCGGTTCGATCTTAAGATCCCCAGGAGGCCTTTCTCCGAAGTGTAGTGCTAAAAGCGGCGGGGACGGGTTGAGCGCGGCAGAAACTTAAGGAAACCTATCGTCTGGATATCGTGCGCAAAATCAGTCACCCATCCTCCTGGAGGCAAACACCTCATGCTCCCGCTAGCCCCGCCGATGAGGTGTGATGGGCAGAAGACGCAGGCGCAGACGGGAGGCGCTGCGGACCGAAACCAGCGCACCTCGTTCCAGGGCTTGCCGGCAGCGCCTGAGGACCTCGAGCAGGAGAGCGGCCAGCTCGGGCGCGCGCAAGCCCTCCTGGCGGACGCGAATCACCGAGGGAGAGTTCTCGCCGCTAAGCGCCAGGATCGCATGGAAATCCGCGTCCAGTGTGAGGAGCGTCCAGCCGCCCTGGCGAGCCGCTTCGAGGATCCGGATGTCCTCAGCGATCTCAAGACCAAGCTCGGCGGCGTGCGCGGACTCGAAGCCGGCTTCTTTCAGCGGACGGACGGCCCCGCGGGGGCAGCCCATATCCAGAAGCAGCTTCACCGGGCGCCCCGCAGCTCGACCTCCTCATCGGCCAGATTGGCCGCCGAATACTCCAAAGCCTGGCGGATGTCTTCGTCTTCGAGCTCCGGGTACTCGCGTTTGAGTTCCTGGCGGTCCGGATAAAGGGCCAAAGCTTCCAGGACGCGGCGCACCGTCAGGCGCAGCTCGCGGATGCAGGGCTGGCCGTTCTGACGGGCCGGATTGACAGTGATGCGATCAAAACGTCTCATGACAAGACCCCTCGGTGCACCCGATGCGCCGCCAGCAGGTCCTCGACCACGCTCAGGATGCGCTGCTGTTGATGGCGCGGCAGGCGACTCACCTCTTCGAAAATCCGGTGCGCCTTGCCGGTCGGACCACCCCGGCGCAGGCCGCCGTTATCAGCGCGCACCAGGCGATCCACGCTCGTCTCCAGAATCTCCGCCAACTGTGTCAGCTGCTCCGGCTTGACCGCTACCGAGCGTCGTTCCCAGAGCGCGTAGGATTGCTGAGTGATGCCGAGTCGATCGGGCCACGTGTTTTTGCGAGAGGCCCTTTTCGGTGCGGATCGACCAGAGTCGCTCGCCGAAATCACTTCTTGGAGCCTTCGAAGGACGACCTGCGGGCATGTCCGCAATATAAGGGAAGGACGTCTGTAAATCAATGACGGAGGGATTTGGCTAATTGGTGACACGCGGAGCGCTGATCACGCCGCATTGCAGTTGGATTGGTTACTCGGATTCCTACGGGAGTTCGTGAGCAAACAACACAGGATCCGGGACGGTGAAACGATCCAATTCGGTTGGACGATGTTCATCCTGCGGCTACACGAAAGTGACATCTTGGTCCATGCGCCTGATTTTGAACGTGATCCGCTTCGAGACACGACTGATGATCTTACGGTTTCCCTGGAGATCCAAGGTAATGGGTCAGCGCTTAAGAATTCAAAAAACTGAGCGAACTTCCGTAGATCGGGACCTTGTCTTTTTTCCTTCGTAGATTTTTCTGCTCGAGCGTTATAGCTATGGGAGGAAAAAGAATGTCAAGGCCGCTGCGAATCGAGTTTCCCGGTGCTATTTACCACGTGATGGCCCGGGGAGTGGGACGGATGCGGGTTTTCGACGACGAGACAGATTACCTGAAGTTTCTGGTCTGCTTGGCGATCTCGTCTCGGATGGAGCGCTCATCGTTTACGGTTTCTGCCTCATACCCAATCACCCGCACATGCTTTGTGAGACGCCCCGCGGTGGGCTGGGCCGCTGGATGCAGCTCCTGTTTGGCCCGTATGGTTGTCATTATAATGTACGCCACAGTCGAGTCGGACACGTCTGGCAGGCGCGGTATCGGGCGATACTGGTCGACAGCGGATCCTACCTGCTCGATTGCTCTCGGTATATTCACCTGAATCCCTGCGCGAACCGGGGATTGGTCAGCGCCCCGGAGCTCTGGCCCTGGTCGAGCTATGCCAATTACGTGGGAGGAACCGTGGTTGCGCCCTGGGTTAGCACGGAACTGATTCTTTCCGAGTTCGGTGGCCCGGAGCAGTACCGTGATTACGTTATGGCCGGCCTGAAACGGAAACTGATCAGTCCTTTTGAGCTGGCGGCGGGCGGGCTAGCTTACGGAGGAGAAGAGTTCGTGGCGCGGATTCGGGAGATGGAAAAGGCTCGGCGACATCGCTCGGAAGTGTCTGGCAGAAGAGCGCTCCTGCGCCGTGAGCCACGGGCCTCGGTCGACCTCATTGAGGGCTTGGTTAGCGAACGATTTGGCGATTACTCGCCCTGCAAGAGGAGGCAAATGCTGGGCTACGTGCTCCATCGCTTCACCTGGATGAAAAACTCCGAAATCGCTGAGCTTCTGAACAGAACCCCGGCGGCTGTGACTATGGCTCGTGCTCGGATTGCCAAGCGTCTCCCTGGGGACGAGGATCTGGGCCGCCGCGTTGCCGAGATTGAACAGCGCCTTCGCTCGGTAGTGAATCAAGTACTCCCCGAGAAAGGCCAGAAAGTTGAGGCTCGGTCGGTGGTCAATTTCAAATTGTGAATTCTTGATTCCGCTGAAAAACCCCTGGTAATCCGGTGGAGGGCGTGTCACTTCTGAGGTGGTTCTTTCCTCTCCTCCAGAGCTGGCGAGTCGATCGCGCCTCCAGGGGCCGGACCCAGCCGGTGTAGGGAGAGCGTATCCCTGTCCGTCAAAGACCATTGGACCTGCTCGCCACGCTTCAATCCAATAGCCGCCGCAAGCGGCAGCGGCACGAACACATAGAAGCGGTCCGTTCTTCCCTTGGAGCGGATCGACTGAATTTTGACAGGGTACTTGGCCACCATCCGCTAAATCTAGGCTGAAGCCTGGCCCTCGTCAACTTGCAGACCAAGGTCGATGTATTGCGGCAGGAACCTATCGCAGCGGTCAATTCTGCCGGCCGCGCCACTGCTCTTAATTCCTGTCAGGGGCCCCTGCTATCTTGGTATAGGCTAGGCTATAACCTAGCCGTGGAGCCAAAGGCTATGTCGCTTCCCGCGACTCGTTCCTGCTACTGCAACAGGTGTTTCTGGAGAACTATGAGATCGATCCGGCCGGCCCCCTAAAGACCCATCGCGCCCAGCCTACCGGTGTGGTGCAAAATCCGCATGAGCCCGAAGCCCAGTGGAGTTCCAAGTCCACCACTCGGGACAAGTCGTGGATCGGCTACAAAGTCCAGGTCGCCGAAACCGTGCAGCAGGATCCCCGCCAGGCCGGAGAACCGACCGCCAACTTCCTGACCGCGCTGGTCACTCAGGACGCCCCCGACAGCGACAAGGCCGGCCTGGCCCGGGTGCTCGTCGAGCAGCAAGAGATGGGATTAGAGCGTCCCGAAACGTTGTACGTGGATGGCGCCTATGTTTCGAGCGAGGCGCTGGCGCAGGCCCAACAGGAAAGACGCCAGTTGATGGGTCCGGCCCCGGGGGCCCCGGATCGCGGGAAGGTTTTCACCGTGGAAGCCTTCGACGTCCAGGTCGAGGAGCGTTCGGCGCTCTGTCCCGCCGGCCAGCCCAGCACCAACTGCTGCCGCCTGGAAACCAAGAGCACCGGCAAGGTGGAATACCGCTTCGAATGGAACAACTCGATCTGTCAGTCCTGTCCCCTGCGCCCTGAATGTGTGAGCCCCGGCCAGAAACATCGCACCATCCTGGTGCGCGAGCTGCACTCCCTGCTGCAGGCCCGCCGCCGGGAAATGCAGACCGACGAATTCCAACAGGAGATGCACCGACGCAACGGCATCGAAGGCACCCAAAGCGAACTGGTGCGCGCTTATGGTCTACGCCGGGCTCGTTACCGGGGCAAGGCCAAAGTCCGGCTTCAGAACTACCTGATCGGTGCCGCCTGCAATATCCGACGCCTGTTCCGTCGGCTCCAATGGGAGTCGGCTCGAGCCTGCCCCCAAATTGCCGCCTTGGCCGGATAAACCCCAAAAGCACGCCTCACGTTCAAAAAAGGCCGTTTGAACGCCAAACCATCGTCACTCGGCACCCTTGAAACCCGCCTGCCTCGCCAACTACCGGGCTCGCGAGGCCCGAAAAGGGAAATCAGTCAGGCGCTAAGGCCCGATCTGGGCTGTCGGACGCTGGGGCTTTTTCAGCAGAATCAATTCTTAAGCGCTGACCCCGTCTTTCCCCCCGTGGTAGGTGCGGGGTTGTCATGCTTGGTTCTGGTCCGTGCTTGGATTCGTAGTGCAGGGATGCGGGGAGCATTTCTCAGCGCACTCGGTCTATCATTTGCGAAGTCGGCCTATGGTTGTTAGCGTTGCTGTCATGGCGGGGTGGCGATGACGGGGCGGGTATCAGCTGGGGACTGTTGGTTGGACTGGCCTCGATCACGGAGGTTTTTTTAGGAGCAGCCGCACTCCTGTGTGAGCTGCACTACGACGCTCTGGCACCAATCGTACTGAACCTCCGGAGGACGAAAGGCGGCAAAGACTGAGCGCCCTCCTGACTCGCGGGCTATGAGAACGTGATCCCTTCACTATCTGGGCTATCGGGGCGCGGTGGGCGAGAACCTCCAGTATACGGCGACATTGGGGTCAGAGCCTCACATCAATAGTTCAGATACGGCACGGGCCATACGGCACGGGTCACTCTGACCCCGGTCACCCCGTGGTAACTTGTCGCGTCGTCACCTGCCTTCGAACCCGGTGAACGCTTCTTGGACAATCATCTCAACCGTGGCAACTTCTCGATCCGTCAACTTGGCGAATTCACTCTCGCGACGTTTCTTTCCCAGCATGCCGTCGTTCTGGCGAATGAACATCACGAGATCCTCGGCGAGACTGTCGGGCATGTCCACGTATTCCATAGTGCGCCGCATGGCCTCGTCGTGCCGTCGCAAGTAGTCGATCTGCTGGGGCAAATCATGGTCGATGGTCTGCTCGACGCAGGCGTACAAGAACTCCGCGTTGTCAGTACAGTCGAAATAGCGGTACAGGTCGGCCGTGTCGTTCAGGACCTCTACATTCGGTTGCGCTGTCGGACGCCACTCGATGAAGTTCATCAATGGCGACGAATGGACCTGCAGGCTCTCGCGATATTGATCAATACGCCTCAGCATCACGGAAGAAACTGGAAAGACAACCCCGGGCGGCGTGAACTTGCGCTCCATAAGCACGTGATGAATGAGGCAGCGATGAAGTCTACCGTTGCCGTCCTGAAACGGATGAATGTACACGAAGGCAAAAGCGGTCGCCGCCGCCTTGAGCACCGGATCAATCCCGGCGTCACGCATGCGATCGTTGGCCTCTATCATCCCGGCCATCAGGTCGTCGAGATCCTGTGCGCGCGCGCCGATGAACTCGGGCAAAGGATCGCCCTGGTCATCGCGCTGTCCGAGAAACACTCCGTTCGTTCTCAGGCCCGGCTGGATGAAGCGCCTGTCCTCGATGAGGACACCATGCAATCGAATGATTTCCTCCAGTGTCAAAGGAACTCTTCCGGCCTGGATGACCGCGCGCCCCCAACGCTCCAGCCGACCGCGGGGGGGCGTTCTCCTTCAATCGCAAAGCTGGCACGGCTGTCCGCAAGCAGCAAGAAACTGGCGGCGCGCGCGACAATATTCGCGCCCGCCCGGCACACGATCTCGTTGGCTTTCTCTCCAAGCTGTCTTTCCAGGAATGCTCTCAAGCGGTCTGTGCGCCGAATCATAGGCGAGAACCGTGCCGTCCCGAGCAGGTTCTCTCGGACTTTGTGGCGGCGCGAAGACTTGGGTACACCCGTGAAGTACGTTTGCGGATCGAGAAGATTGATAGCGGTCAGCGTGGCCGGCAGTTCTGGGATGTCCAGCGTGCGCCCGGTCAAGAATTCGTAGAACATCCACGTGCGACGACTCGGTACTCCAGTGGGTGTAGAGCGCACGAACTCCTGAACGACATCGGCGGACACGGCTTCGAACGCCCGTTTCAGGATGAGCAGGTCTATGGACTCGTGTCGGAGAGCGAAGGTCAAATGTGCTGCGAAATCCTCACTTAAGTGATAGCTGGTCGAAATTCAATAGGAATCGTCGAAAACGAGCTTATTGAGACAAACAATGTCGAAAAGGTTATTGGGGTCAGAGCCCCACATCCGAGGTCACGGCGGCTGAGGCCGACCCGGACGCCGCCAACAATCAGGCAACGACGGTTACGACCGTGCGCAAGCACGGGCGGCAAAGGCGGAACTACGAGCAGTAGGCTGCCAAGGGCAGAAGAGACGGAAATCGGGGGGGCAATGTCCCACGTGTCCTTCTGTTGTGTCTCTTTGCCCTACTGCCCTGGCAGGGCTGAGAGCGAATTCAGGTTGTTGTCGCCGAACAGGGCATATGCGGTAACCTCTCGATTTGAGCGAACACGGATCGCGCCGGCAGTCAGGCTCTGCCCGGCGAGCTGCCGGAAAAACTCGGTCAGAAGGAGAGATCGTCGCTGGCCCGGATCCATCAGCAGCTGCGTCTGAGCGATTTGGCTTCCGTTCGCAGTCAAGACCTCTATGGTCACCTGGGCGGCTTCCATGCCAGGGTTCAAAACTGCCAGCCCGGTGAAGTGTTCAGCCGTCGACACCAAATGACTGAAGAGAACTTCCTCGCTTCCAGGCCCGACGAGTGGCAGGGCAGCTGAAAAGCGCTTGGAATCTGGATCGGAGAAGACAACCGACCCCGCCAGCTTGACCCAGGGACTGTGGACTCTGACATACCCGGAAAAGGACTGGCCGTCTGCCAGGCCGAAGAACGCCGGTTCTGATATTCGGACTTTGCCGTGCCCTCCGATTGCCACGGTTTTCTCGTTTCCCACCGGCTGACCGTCGTCACCAAACAGTTGAAGAGTGAGCGTCCCCGGTTCCGAACCCGGGTTGACGACCGTCAGCCTGGTTCTTATCTCCGGACCAGCGGCGTATTGCGGCGCAAACAAGAGGCCGCCCGCAGCCTCGGGATCGGTTGCTCGGATGGCAGCGACGTTGGCCTCACCGTCTTTCAGACAGTGAAGCCCAACTAGCGCCTGATCCGACAGCACACGGACAGAGTCGTCCGGCGAGATCTCGATATCGAAGATCTCCCGAACACTGCCGGTGAGCACTCCGCCGGCGCCGATACTTCGGCCATCGATCAATTTCTTTAAGCTCCCGTCCGGGTCTCGGAGCTCCAAGAGGACTTCCGCTTCGTGGTCATTCGGATTGACCAGCCAAAGCTCTCCCCGCCCAGCGAGTCCGACCTCCGAGAAGAGCCAGGACGAGAGTGGGAGTTTAGTGGCAGCGGCTGTATCGAAAACGGACAGGTCAGGGGTCAACAGGGAGAAAAAGCCCGTGATCTTTCCTCCTGGTTCTCCGTGGACCCGGAGCCAGCCTTTGATGTCGGTTTCTCGGAAGGCGGGGCCGAAAAGATCATGGGCGAGCCAGGCTCTCTGCTGTCCCGGCTGGAGCAAGACGTCGACCGGATTCGTGATGCCGGGTGCTTGAATAAGCCCCCCGGACGCATCGATAGCGCTCACAGTCAGCCTTGCCTCCCCGAGCCCGACGTTTGACAGAGCCAGGCCGGTCATTTCGCCGCCCGGTTTATTAACCAGTCTCGGGACGGTTAAAAAGTCCGGGGCAGTGTAGGCGAGGACGCCAAGGCCAAGGCCGCAAACGTAGACTGTTCCCGTTTTCGCGACATGCAGGTCGTAAACGTTTGCAGAAGATGGTTCGTTCGGGCTAACTCGACCACGGTAGGATAACGGCGTCCAACTTTTTCCTGAATCGGTACTCCTCCAGAGTCCGGACGTCGCTCCGAGGTAGAGGATCTCTGAATGTCGGGGGTCGATTCCGATGAATCTCATTACCCCGGATTTCTCGATGTTTATGAGGGGATAGAAAGTCCAGTTCACCCCGGAATCCGTGCTCCGATAGAAACCAAGGTATCCAACTGCGTACACGATTTCCGGATTGACCTGATCGACCGACACTTGCAGGCCCGCCGGGCTGACGCCCGAGGACATGGTGAGAACCAGATTCCAATCCGCACCGCCGTCCGTTGTCTTGTGGACTCCTTCCCGGGTCGCCGCATAAAGGACCATCGGATTGACTGGATCAATCGCGAGAGAGGAAGCCTTGACCGGCAATCCCCGGTTCACTGCCGCCCAGATGGCCCCTCCGTCGGTACTCTTATAGATATCCTCAGTTGCTTCGGGCGCCGACGAGTTGTATGGTCTGAACCCGGCTGCATACAAAACGTTAGGGTGCTGAGGATCGATGACCATGTCCCAAACGCCGGGAGAGGCAATTCCCTGGGATGCGTGACTCCATGTCAGGCCCAGGTCCGTGCTCTTGTATATTTGATTCTTTTCCGTTCCCAAGTACACGATCGCGGGGTTTGTAGGGTCGACAGCGACCGCACGTATTCCATACTCCTGATCAATCCCGGTCACCCTCGCGACCCAGTTACGGCCCCCGTCTTTGCTGGCAAAGAACTGGGCGGTATCCGTCGCGTAGAGGTGATTCGTCGCGGTGGGGTGCGTAAGTATCCTCCAAAAGGTGCCCCCCCGAAGACCTGAACTGCTGGGAACCCAGTTGGATACGTCGGCGGAAATCTTGAATACTCCCACGGGAGTCGCTGCAATCAGGTTGTACGGATCGTCATTCATGAATGTGAGGTTGGTAATCGCCTGGCTAAAGGCCGTGGCTGCCCATGTCTGACCAGCATCCGAACTTTTGTATAGCCCGCCGTTGGTCCCCAAGTAGACGACCTCGGGATCTCCTGGCTCAAGGACTATGGCGTTAATGCCGGGGAAGGGCGGCGGGCCTGTCGGGTAATCTCCTGGGCCCAAAAAAAGGTCCGTCCAGGTGTCGCCCCCATCGATACTCCTCGAAAGCGCGCCGGAGGTTGCCGCAAACAAGCGTTCAGAGTCGGCAGGATCGACTAGGACAATTTCCGGACCTGCGTCCAATCCGGTTACAGACCAGTTTCGTCCCCCATCAGTGCTTTTCAGCAGTCGCTCCCAGCTGACGAGATAGAGAACGCCCGATAGCCTCGGATCCACGATCGAGATTGAAGCGGAGTCGAGCAACAGAGGTGTCCAGGTGAAGCCGCCATCGGTGCTCCGCTGGAAACTGGGGAAATCCGAATCGCGAACTGCAAAGAGAGTATCGGGGTTACGCGGATCGACAGTCGGGTAGTAAACATCCCGGCCGACCACCGTCCACTTTTCCCCTTGGTCTGTGCTGCTAACGAGGAGCCCGTTCGATGAGACGTAAACGCGGCGCGAGTCAACCGGGTGGCAAATGATGTCGGGGTTTTCCCCGGGTTCCAGCGCCAGGTTCCGTAAGCGCCTCCAGCTGGTCCCCCGATCCGTGCTTCTGTAAATATGAGTTCCAGAAACGACGAAGATCTTACTCGGGTCGCCCGGGCAGACCGACAGCGAATCGATCGCCGCTGTGTCCGGGCCGACGCTCGTCCAGGAATTCACGCCGGCCCAAGCGGTGCTCCCCAACAGGAAGATCAACCCTGCGAGCGGCGGGACCCTCGGGAGTGTTCGAGTTTGGCGCGCGACTGGCTTGCCCGCTGCTCCGGAAATGGCCAGTTTCACCGTTCTCTTCTCTGCTATTTCATTCATCGCAACACCTGTGCAGCAATCGTGGACAGAAATCGAAGGTCGTTCCGGCCGAAAAGGGCGAAGGCCGCAATGTCTCTATCCGACGTGATCTGGATTGTGCCTGCTGAAAGAGTCGTGCCGACCAGTTCGGGGAAGTAATCGACCAGCAAGCTAGACCGGCGCGTTCCAGGCTGAAGCCGAAGCTGTTTCTCGGCAAGCAATTCCCCGTCGGGCCTGTAAACACTCATTGTCAGGGCGGCCTCCTCGATCCCGGTATTTAGGATGGCCACACCGGTGAACGAATCAGTTGTCGACACCAGGTGACTAAAGACCAACTCCGTTGCTCCCCCATGCACCAGAGGCAGGGCGGCGGCATAGTGTTGCTGTGAAGGATCAGCAAAACTGACCGTTCCGGTGACTCGCACGTTTGGGCTCAGGATCTTCATGTAGCCGGAGAACGGCTGAGCCGGGTCGATTCCAAGAAACCCCGGATCGTTTATCCGCGCCTTTCCTCTTGCCCCAATGGTCACCTGCCTTTCCCGGCCGGCTGGTACCCCGTCATCCCCGTACACTCGAACGTAGACGGTCCCAGGTACAGGGTCGAGGTTCACAAGAGTCACCGAAGTGAGGACATCTTCCCTGACCGCATATTGAGGAACGACGAGGGCGCCGGCAGCCTGGTCCGCATCGAGACTCAAGAGCGCCTTAGCATAGGATTTTCCATCGGTCTCATATTCGAGTCCCATGACTGGCTGGTCTGACTCGACCCAGATGCTGTCCTCCGCCAAGACCTCCGATCCGAACAACATCTCCGCCGTAGCCGATAAGACACCGCCGGATGGAATCGACCGGCTGGTGCGCTGTTTCAACCCGCCTTGCTCATCTCTCAGTTCGAAGATCACGCTTGTTGTTTCCGCGCCGGGATTTGCCAGGCGCAGTTCGGTCCGCTTGGAGTCTATCTCCGGAAAAAGCCAGGTCTGGGATGTCAAGTGTGACGCGGGGACGGTCTCGAGAAGCTCGAGATCCGCGCTTAGGGCTGAGGCAAAGCCGGTGATAGTGCGGGAAGCACCGTCGATTCGAATCCAACCGTCCACGTCGCGGGATTGGAGGCCGGCGCCGAACCAATCGGAGGCAAGCATCGCCTGCTGCTCCCCGGGTTTCAGCGTCACCTGGATCGGGTTTGTTATTGTGCTTTCCTTGATGGGATTACCTGACTGGTCATACGCGATGACGGATAGGGTCGCTTCCCGGTCTCCCCGGTTCGAAAGCGCCAGGCCAGTCGTTTCTTTCGGATTGGAAACCAGTCGGGGAATAAAAAGCGAGGCGGCATGCTCCAAAACAAAGAAGCCTCCGTTGTAGCCGAGGGCGGCGTACACCCTGTCGGGCCGAGAAGGGTCGACCTCGATTGACCCGCCGAACCGATACGGTGAACCGCTGCCCGGCCATCTGGCAATGAGCCGCCAGGTGCTTCCCGAATCGTCACTGTGATGCAGACCTTCCTCGCCCAAGGCGTAGAGCGCCGGCCCGGAGGTGCTGTTTGAGTACGCCAAATCAGAGATTCCCCCTCCAAGCTCGATTCGGGACCAGGTTCCGCCGCGGTCGATGCTTCCCCAAAGCTCTCCGGACTCCGATACACCAAAGATCTTCTTTGCGTCAACAGGATCGAACACCAGGTTAGTAAGAACCAGGGGGGAGGATAGCCGCCATTGGAAGAACGGTGACTGAGCGACGAACAATCCCTCGGACGAGAGCAAGTACCGCCGGCCGTCATGAGGACTTATGGCAAGGGGCCCGGCGCCAGCCGGGAGTGGCTCTGACGTTCTTTGCCATTTCTCGCCCCGATCGTTCGTGACGAACAGGAAGTGATCGTCCGGGCCCTCCCCGACCGAATAGTGTCCGGTCACATACCAGCGGCCGGGCTTCTGAGGATCCGGAACCGGCAACAGAACTGTGAGACCCTGATCAAACAGCGGCGCTTGTGCTTCCCACCGGTCACCCCCATTTGTGCTCCTGTAAAGGTCATCGTCCAAGAGCGCAAAGAGGACATCAGGGTTGAGCGGGTCGATCGTCATCTCCCGTACACGGGTCATCGGCAACCCTTGATTGATCTGCTGCCAGGTCTGGCCGAAGTCGCTCGAACGGAAGAAGCCTGCGGTCGAGGTGCCAACGCAGACCGTTCCATTCTCCCCGTTCACGGCGAGACCGGTCACCCAGGCCTGCCGGATTCCTTTGTTTGACGGCGTCCAGGTCGCTCCTGAATCGTCGCTGATAAAAAACCCGGAACCTCCAGTTCCGGCGAAGATCCTGCCCGGATTGCCTGGTTGTTCGACCAGGTAGCTGACATCGTAGCTCGTCAGCCCGCCGTTTGATGGCGCCCAGGTCTCCCCCAGGTCGGTGCTTCGATAGAGCCCGTCGTAGTAGAAGGTTCCGATATAGAGAGAATTTGCGTCGCTTACGGACCAGACGAGCGTTCGAATCCAGGGCACCACCGGTGCGAAGTGGTCAGTCCAGCTGTAGCCCTCGTCCGTACTTGTTCCAACCGCCCGGTCAGCCCAGCCCACCAGCAGGCCCGGCCTTTGAGGGTGGACTGCAACATACGAATAACCGCTGCCAATCCGGTGCCAGGTGGCTCCCTCGTCCGTGCTCTTCAGGAATCCACCGGCATATATCACCGAAGGATTCGCAGGGTTGAAGGCGAGCATCTCCGCACCGCCACGTTCGGAGACGGCCCTCCAACTCATCCCTTGATCGGTGCTCCGGTGGATATGAGAAGAGCCCACGGCATAGAGCATCCGGGGCTTCTCGGGATGGACGGCAACAAAGATGACCGTTTCCGTGGAAAGGCCGAGAAACCTCCAAGTAACTCCGGCGTCGGTGCTCCTGGTGATACCTCCCTCCATCGATCCCGCATAAAGAGTGCCCGACTTGCTCGGGTCCGCCGCAATCGTCCTGATATTTTGGGGGGTGGACAACGACTCGAGCGGGCGCCAATTCTGGCCCCCATCGCCGCTGGTGTACAGTCGGCCGGATAGAATCGCGTAGACAACCTGTGGAGCGACAGGATCAAAAACGATTTGTTCCACGTCCCCCGCCGGCGGGCTGATGTTCGTCCAATTGTTGACGCCCGCGTTCGCGATTGTCGGGACCAACCAGACCAGCGCCAGCGAAAGGACGAATACCAGGCGCACCGAATGCATTTCCACTCCTCCTTCCCTTATGCCCGCATAGATGCGAGGAGATGCGTTTTGGCCGAACGCAGAGATCGAGCGCAGGGTCGGCGCAACGGTCGACCCCTCTGTTGCCGCTATCATCGCGGTACTAACGGCCCGGATGGACGGGACCGGCAGCATGATCCCATCTCGTTCGGCCTGTTTCTCCGGCTGTCATACCCGCGTGCTAACCTCTGCCTGCCTTTTGCGCCCGTTTCGTGATCTTTCCCGGGCGCTCGTCTTTTGACCTGTTTCCCACGCGGCGCCGGTTGGTTTCGACGGTTCGAAGTTGCGGTCATGGGGCCCGTATTCGAGCACGAGCGAGACGGCTTGACTTCTGGTAACGATGTCTGTCAAACGCGACGGGCGTTGGCCCCACAGCCGCAATCCTTCTCAACAGCCTATTCCCCGATTTAGCAGGCTGATGCAAGGAGCGGACAGATCATGCCATCGGAGACGAGACGATCGGAGGTCCAGACTGTCCTTGGGCTGCAGGTAGCTCAAGGCAGCAAGCGGACACAATTGCCAGGACGAGGGACTCTCGACCTTCGCCAATTCATAGCCGCCCTGCTCATCGTCTTTCTGACATTCCCTTATTCGCTGTCGCCCCAACTCCTGGCCGCCTCAGATCCCGCTCAGCCGCCGGCCGCGAGCGGTCAGCGGTCAGCGGTTAGTGTGCAGCGGCCGGCCGTTGCCAGTAAGTCATCAACGATCAGCGACGCCGCGCTCAGCCGCCAGGCGCCGACGCTGAATGGCGGGGCGATCGAGGGCTCGCTGCGGGTCTTTGAAGGCAAGAATTTCGATCTGGGCAGCAAGTTCGCGATGACCGGCGATCTTTTTGTCGTCGGCACGCCCGAAATCGAACTGCAACCTGATGCGACCTACGGGGGGACCGTAGAAGAAGGAGGGGCGGCAACGCCTTCCTACAAGATCCGGCTCCAGAAGGGCGTCAGCTTTCCGGGGAAAATTCATATCCGCACTGATCCTGTCCCCTTGCCAGCGGACATCCCCACCTCCGTGCCAGCCCCGGTGGGCAGCCGGAAGGTCAAGGTTAACAAGGCCGATGACGTTGCGGCCATCGGCGACTGGAAGACAGTCGAGGATCTGACTGTCAACGCCGACAACGTCACGATTGACGTTCCTCCCGGCAACTACGGCAGCTTCACGACTAACGGCCCGTCCGTGTTGCGCTTCTCCACGGGCGACTACAATTTCGCCGCCGGCCTGAGCCTGCATCAAAAGAGCAACGTGGTAGTCACCGGTCCGGCCTCGATCAGCGTCGGTTCTGCTTTCACCACCGACGGAGGCAAAATCCTGGCAGCCGGCGGTCTGAAGCCGCACCAGCTGCGGGTCAACCTGCTCGGGAACACCGTTAATCTCAACGGCGCCGCCAGGCTGGAGGCTTTGGTGCGCGCGCCCGCGGCCCATGTCAGTATCAGCGGCGACGAGGCCCTTGTGCGCGGGCAGCTGATTGCCGATCGCCTTACCTTGAACGGCGGAAGGATTATCGGCGATGTGGTGCCGACCGATTCGACGCCGCCGGTCGTCGAAGTCCTCACGCCAACCGACAACACCACGACCTACGCTTCCAAAATCGCGGTCCACGGGCTGGCGCGCGACGAGGGGGAGATCACTACCGGCGTTCAGTCGGTCAGCGTCAACGGCGTGGCGGCCGATTTCGATCCGGTCAGCGGCAACTGGATGGCGAGCGTCCCCCTCTCGCTCGGGGACAACCTGATCCGTGCCTCCGCTGCCGACGGAGCCACTCCGGCCAATATTGGGACGGCTGAGATCCATGTCGTAAGACAGAACCCAGGGCCTCCGGCGCTTTCCCTCTCACACCCGGCCGATGGTGCCTTTTTGGCCGCCAACACGGTCACGGTGGCCGGGCGGGTCACGTCCGACTCGCCGGAAGTCACCGTGTCGGTGACGGTCAACGGCCAGGCGGCCACGGTGGCCGGCAACGAGTTTGCCCGCTCGGTGACGCTCGTCGACGGTCCGAACCCGATCACAGTCGTTGCCACCGATTCGCTCAGTCAGATTTCCCAACAAACGATTTCTGTCACCTGCGACTTGACACCCCCACGGGTCTCGCTCGTGTCCGTTCCTTCCGTGGTTCTCCCCGGAAGCTCGTACCGGATCACGGCCGAGGCCAGCGACAACTACCGCCTGGGTTCGGTCGAGTTCAGCATCGACGGCCAGCGCCAGGCCGAACTCCAGGCGCCGCCCTTCGAGTTCACCTATGTCGTTCCCGCAGGCTACGCGCCCGGAAGGCGAATCGCAGTCTCGGCCTTGGCGCGGGATGCGAGCGGGCGCGTAGGCACGGATTCGGGCGAGACCCGAGTGTCGGGTCCGGGCGGGGTCGCCGGCCGGGTCTTTGACGATCGGACCGGGTATCCGCTCGCCGAAGTGGCGGTCGCGTCGACGGACGGCGGCGCAGCCGCGAGCGCCGCGGACGGCGCCTGGTTTTTCGTGTCGCCGCTTTCCGTCGGCGTGGCGCGGTTCTCGAAGCCGGGTTACACGATCTCCGAACGCGATTTTGGGCTGGCGTCCGGGCAAGGCGCCTGGCTCCTGGATGCGCGTCTGACACCGATCGATGCTCACCAGAATAACCTCGGGCCAGACGGCGGCCAGGCCTCCGACAGCTCCGGGCGCGTGCAAGCGACGGTCGCTCCGGGGACATTAGCTGCCCCCCTCGATCTTCGCCTCACGCCGATTTCGCAGCAGGGCCTCGCGAATGTCTTGCCTTTTGGCTGGTCGCCGGTCCCTGGCGGAGTCGTTGATTTCCGGCCGGTGACTCCGCCGCAAGGTTT
>Ga0105104_10001681_pt1 | contig 16532 bp, 4 predicted proteins | sample PPLLaktember2015_3_FD_87034 | JGI IMG/M metagenome (GOLD analysis project Ga0105104, IMG submission 87034) | Freshwater sediment microbial communities from Prairie Pothole Lake near Jamestown, North Dakota, USA - PPLs Lake P7 Core (6) Depth... | ecosystem: Environmental > Aquatic > Freshwater >... | reverse complement strand
TACAAATGCCCGGGTCTTAAAATCAGGAAGGATTTTACACCGGGAGCCGGTCATGGTGCTGCCCTGGCTCAGGTGATGCAAAATGCCGTTGCCTTTGGTTATTGCGAACGGCACGAGGCAATCAGGGTTGATCCTGCAATTCTTAATCAATACGCGGGTAGTTATGTAAGTGAAGATAAATCCTTGCCCGATGTTATGATTTTCACTGACGAGGACAAATTATTCTGGAAATGGCAAAGAGCGGGTGATCTTCCCGCTGAAATGATGCCAATGAGCAAGACAGAATATTTTATGATTGAAAACGAAAGGATTCTTTTTACTTTTAGAAAGGTGAACAATAGCTATACTCTGGTAGTCGTTCCCGAAAACAATATTGAATATCATTTCACAAGGAATAAATAACGGATTATTGCCGCGCATGGCAGACGGCTTGTTTCACTTAACAATATAATTATGGCACATGATTATCCCGTAAGTTTTGCCCGGTTTTATGATCTGATTTACAATCATCTGAGAGATGGCGTTGATAATGAATATTTCCAAAATGAGATCAGCCGGACAAATGGAAAGATATTGGAGATCGGGGTCGGTACCGGCAGGTTATTTATCAATGCATTGAATCAGGGGGCGGACATATATGGATTGGACATCAGCCGTTCCATGTTGGATGTATTGTATGAAAAGCTTGACAGACATCAATATGGACGTGTCAGCTTACAGAATATGATTGATTTTAAACTTGACCTTAAATTTGACCTGATCATAGCACCCTTCCGGGTGATTATGCACCTGTTGGAAAAGGACGAACAAATCAGGGCGATTAATAATGTTTACAGGTATTTAAATGTCAATGGCAGGTTTATTTTTGATGTATTCATTCCGGATCTGTCACAATTGATACAGGGGATGGATAATAATGTTGACTTTGAAGGCGAATACGATCCCGGGAAAAAAATAAGGAGAATCGTCTCGACAAAGCCCGATTTATTGCATCAAACCATAAACGTAAAGTTTCGTCTTGAATGGGATGAGGACAGTGGACCGATGGATGAGGAATGGCTGCTGCCTTTAAGGTACTTTTTCAGATATGAACTGGAACACCTGATTGAACGGTCGGATTTCAGAAACTATAAAATATTGGGTGATTACAAGGGAAATGAATTAAGTCAGAATTCCAGGGATTTTATTGTCATCTGTCAGAAATAACGGAGTAAGTTACCAGTTCCGAAGTACCAGTTCCGAACTGGTACTTCGGAACTGTATGGCTTAAATCCTTTGGCAAAATAGGTTGGCTCTGGCTTTGAGGACTATGTCACATAAGTTTTGATATCTCCTTAAATATTAACACATGATCTTGGACAGGAGGAATTTTTTAAAAACAACCTCAGTGGTTGCAGGGGCTTGTGCCCTGGCTGAACCCTCAGTATTTGCCACTGCAGGCGGTCCGGGATATGAGTCCTGGTTCAATCGACCTATGCGCTGGGCACAGCTCACGCTGGTTGAGAATGACCCGGGCCGGTTCGATCCCGATTTCTGGCTCAGCTATTTCAAACAGATCCATGCTGATGGAGCAACCCTCAGTGCCGGAGGCGTGGTTGCCTACTATCCTACCCTTGTGCCGCTGCATCACCGGAGTGATTGGCTCGGCAATTCAGATCCTTTCGGCTACCTGTTAAACGGATGCCGGAAAATGAAAATGTCGGTAATTGCACGAACCGATCCGCATGCTGCGCGCCAGGATGTATATGATGCACATCCGGACTGGATTGCAGTAACTGCCAGAGGTGAGAAACGGCGTCATTGGGCGAACCGGGAGCTGTGGGTGACATGCGCCCTGGGTCCATATAATTTTGAATTTATGACCCGTGTGCATAAAGAGATCATGGAACGATACCAGCCCGATGGAATTTTTTCTAACCGTTGGGCCGGCCACGGTATATGCTATTGTGAACATTGCACGAAAAATTTCAGGGAATATTCCGGGCTCAGCCTGCCAGAAAGTAATGACCGCCTTGACCCTGCATATCGGAAATACCTGGAATGGAGCACAAAACAGCTGAAAGAACTATGGGTACTGTGGGACGACGTGATACGAAAGGAAAAGAAGGGTTCACGGTTTATCCCAAACGGCTTTCCCGATAAGGTGATCACCGGCAAGTTGTCGGACATTGTTTTCACGGACCACCAGGCAAGAAGCGGTGTAACAATGCCCTGGTCGAACGGAAAGGTCGCCAAAGAGTTGCGCGCATCGATAGGTATGAAACCCCTTGGCGGTATATTCAGCGTGGGAGTGGAGGAACCGTACCGCTGGAAAGATTCAGTGCAGGGCGAAGCGGAAATCAGGGTCTGGGTTGCGGAAGGTACGGCCAACGGCATGCGCCCCTGGTTTACAAAGTTCTCGGGGGTTATCTATGACCGGCGCTGGCTCAGTATAGTCGACAAAATATACCAGGCACACTACCGGGTTGAAAGCTACCTGAGAAATATTGAACCCATAGCACGTGTTGGTGTGGTATTCCCCGAACACAGCCCGAACTACGGAGGCGAGGCATGGCAGCGGAATGAAGGGGATCATGTGCTGGGAATATACCATGCGCTGATCGAAGATCGCATGCCATTTGAAATGGTCAACGACCAGTTGCTTGATACGGAACATCTGAAGCCTTTCAAACTGCTGATTTTACCCAATATCGCTGTACTTTCAGCTGAACAGTGTGATCAGTTACGGAATTTCGTTGAACGCGGTGGCAGCATTGTTGCCACATTCGAAACATCGCTGTATGATGAAACAGGGAGACGACGCAATGATTTCGGAATTTCTGACCTGTTTGGGATTTCCTTTGATAACGGCATGGAAGGACCCATGCAGAACAGCTATTTGCGTTTGAAGAATGATCCTGCAACAAACCGGTTCCACCCGGTGCTGAAAGGCCTGGAGGATGCATACCGGATCATCAATGCGATTTACAGGGTGAAGGTTACGCCGCTGTCCTCCTTCCCCGGTCCGGTAACATTGATACCAACCTATCCCGACCTGCCGATGGAGGATGTTTACCCCCGTGTTCCCGAAACTGACATCCGGGAACTTTACCTGCGCGAAACAGGCAAGGGAAGAATAGCCTATTTTCCCGGGGATATTGACAGGTCTTTCTGGCAGATAATGAGTGCCGATCACGGGAAACTTCTGCGTAATACAATCCGCTGGGCACTTAATGAAGAACCAATTGTTGAAGTGGATGGCCCGGGCATAATCGATGTTACGGTATGGCGACAGGAGCATTCAATGACAGTCCACCTGGTAAACCTAACCAACCCGATGATGATGAAAGGGCCGTTCAGGGAGTTTATACCGGTTGGGGCCCAGGTAAACATTAAAGTTCCACAGGGTACAAAGGCCAAAGAAGTGCATCTGTTACTAAGCGAACTGAAGCCAGCATATGAGATCAGGGAAGACCGGATAATTGTTTCAGTACCGGCGATAACGGATCACGAGATAATTGGAATAGACCTGGAATAAAGTACATCAGGGAAGCAAGGCACGCCTCTTTATGATGAACCTATTATAATTTTGTATTCACTCGAATAAGCTTTTTTCAGTCATATTATGAATGCCCCGTCTCGTAACAGCAGGGTTTACATCGAGTTTTAACAGATCCTTCCTGTTACCGATATCAAAAGCGGTCAGATAGACGAGCTTTGTGATTTTTAAAAACTTGGTGTAATCGACAGATTCCGGAACATCCCGGAATGTGTGATAATCAGGTGTAAATCCGGAAAAGAACCACACGCCGGGGATACCAAACCGTATGAACGGGTAATGGTCGCTCCTGAAGTAGACATTTTGGGGATGTTTAGGATCAGAGTACCTGTAATTAAACCCGAAGTTGATCCCGTGCTTCCTGTTTGCGTTGTGAATAGAGGCATCCAGGCCCATGCTCAGCAGGTCGGACCCGACAAGGAAAAGGCTGTCGGGATGATTACGTCCGATCATGTCCATGTTAAGGCAGGCGCTTATCCTTTCAATGGGAATTGGACAGTTATTGATGAAATAATGGGAGCCATTCATCCCCTGTTCCTCACCGGTAAACCAGGCAAGCACAACCGACCGTTTGGGCCTTTCGGTCATCAATGCCTGGGCAATCTCCATCAGGGCTACAGTGGCTGTGCCGTTGTCATCGGCTCCCGGAATGATCTCACCGTCATCGATACCTCGACCATCGTGGTGACCGCTGATAACTACGTATTCATTTTTAAGTTCCGGATCAGTACCTTCAACAAGCGCAAGGACATTCCTTGAAACCGCCCTGTAAGAATCAATATCAACATCAAGCCGAAGAAGGATTTCCGGTACAACTTCATGGGGAACCGGTTGTCCTCTTCCGATCATTTCAAACATGCCTGTAATTTCACCTGCGCTGGTCCCGAGTATCTCGGCAGCCAATTCGTGACTGATCTCAGCCCTTTCGAACGGAAACGGACGCTTGCCGTCCCCGTTCCCGGTCTTTATACCGGCAGTTGGTCCGAAGTCTGTCCTTTGCGAGTCAAAAAGGGTACCTAATCTTCCGGTCGGTATGTAATCAAAAATGTTGATCCCTTCAGCCTTTTTATTTTCCCTTTCGGGACTTACAATGGATAAAACAGCTGATGCTCCCCTCTTGCGGATTTCCGCAATCCTTGAATTCAACCTTCCGGTCAGGGTAAATCCTGACGCAAATTTTGTGTCCGGACGTTGTGCGTCAAGAATCACGACGATTTTACCGGTAAGATCCAGGCCGTTCAGGTCATCCCATCCGCTTTCGGGATCATATATGCCGGCTCCGGCAAATACGACATTTCCTGAATAGGAGCCGCTTGCAGAGAAATTCCCGCTGAACCCTTTTCCGAAATAATATACCTGTTCACCGCTCCCCTTCGATAGCACCATCCTGGTGTTGGGCTGAAAAACAGATGTGACGGTGAGCGGAACTCCCTGGTAAAATGTCCCGTTTTTCATTACCGGTTTGAGTCCGGCGTTTTTTAACCAGTTACCCAGGTAATGAGTCGCAATTTCAAGCTCGGGTGATGGGGTTTCCCTTCCCCTGAATTCCCTGGCACCCAGAAACTCAAGATGGTATCTCAATTCCTTTTCTGTGATGGTTTTAAGTCCCCTCGACTGAGAAAATAAACCTGTACCTGGCTGAAGCATACACACACAGAAAAAAAGCCATATATAAGAAATGCCTGATTTCATAGTATTAATTATAATTGATATCGCTGGTGGTTACCGCTTTTTCCAAATAATCCATATAAAGATAACAATGACTTTTGGAATTAATTGCGCATATCTGCTGCTTATTGCCCTAAATTGAAATGCCTGAAATCAATCTGTTAAAATTCAGGACACGGCACTTCCTGTTTTTTAGTTTTACGGGGGATTGCGAATTTAAAGCTCATTGAAACCTCTTGCGAACCGAGGGCCTCGAGCTGCACATTATAATGGGTTCTTCCTGACCAGGAGCGTTACATCCCCTGCATCGACATAGGGCCTTCCATTGGAGAATGTCGCCGTGACCCTCCAGACATATACATCCTGTTTGGCCGGAGAGCCTTTGATATATCCGTTCCAGCCACGGTTAACATCTTCACTCACAAAGATAAGTTCACCCCACCGGTTGTATATTTCAAGTCTGTAATCCTGAATCCCTTCGGCAACAGGCCTGAAGATACTTGGATCGGGTTCTCCCGGATTATAATACTCTTCTGCTGCCTCACCCGGGAAAATGGTGATGGCATTGGGGTATTTTATCCTGCCTCTTCCGTCTATAATTACCGGATTTTCGCGGGTTAGTGTATCCAGGCATCCTTCAGCGCTTTCAGAAATGAGCGAAATATAATAAGTACCCAGTTCCATATACTCATGCATTGGCTGAAATTCAGTGCTGGTTTCTCCGTCATCAAAATTCCACAGGTAGCTTTGACCCAGCTGCGTGGTGTTGAAAAATTTAATTGGCGTACCTTCCTCGGTTTGACTTCTTAGCCATGCATAATCAGGCGTAAAGGAAAAGTTTACTCTCGGTTTCGGAAATACGGTGATCGTTTTGTAATCCCAGTTGAATCCTCCATCGCCCTGCACGGTAAGCCGCACGATGTAAACACCGGCGCTGTCGTAAACAATTGGTGCCGGATCCATGGCAGAAGAGGTCATGTTATCATACCCGAAATCCCATTGAAAAGCGGAAGGATAATTGTATTTTGAACTTGATGGAAATTCCACTGTCAGCGGCATACATCCCGAAATATTTTCGCCCAGCTCAACAAAAGGAAGTGGCGGGTTAATAATGACAAAATGAATTGTAGTATCGGAACATTCAGGATTGCTCGAATTTTCGGCAATAAGACTTACCGCAATGCGATTCCCGTTTGATTTTTCACCCCATATTGTGTAGTCTTTTATAAAGCTCGCGGCCGATGAATTTGAAGTTGACCCATCACCAAAGTTCCAGCTGTACCTCCAAACTGGCTGGGTATTGGTAACGTTTTTCATCGTCACCCTGGCCATGTCGGTCACAGTGCTAAAGTCCTGTACCTGCGGATCTGGAAGAAATTCAGCTATAGGCCGGGGATGAATTGTGATCTGTTTGGTGGTATCATCAGAACAACCGTTGAGGGAGGTCGCTTTGAATTGAATGTTAAAAGTTTTGTCTGATGTTTCTTCATTGACAAAACGATAAAACGGATCCTCATAATTGCTGATGGCTTCGCCGTCAACGAACCAGTAGTATTCATTTTCATTGAAAGCTGTGCCATCGAATGCAACTTCAAGGGGATTACAACCACTCCAGGATGATGCATTAAAATCAACCTGAACACCGGGGTATATGCTTACTGATTTGACAGCAGTATCGGAACACGCAAAAGCTGTGATCACGATAAGTGAGATATCTTTCCGCTCCACCTGGGAACCGGTATTATTGAACATTTGTTCGGGATTTATCAGATTGCTGGCGGTGCCATTGTCAAAATCCCAGAAATAGGACATATCGGTTCCCTGCGAATTATTGGTAAAGAGAACTGCAAATGGCGGACACTCAATAGCCTGAGGGAAACTGAAATCAGCAAGTGGCTTCGGATGAACAGTAATTGTATGTGAAATCGTACTGTCGCAACCCGATGACGAAGTGGCAGTGAGTGACACTGTAAAGCTCATGTCATCGGTACGGGAGAAATTCCTGAACGAATGGTCAGGATCTTTGTTAAGTGAACCTGATCCGTCCCCGAAATTCCAGTAGTAAGTAAGCGGAATATCCGGTGCGGAAAAATTAGTGAAACTGGTAGCTGCAGGATAACATACCTGGCTTGCATCAGCAGTAAAGGACGCTCTTACCTGCGGATGAACGGTCATATTCTCAATCCAGGAGGTATCGCAGCCCTTCTCGTTGGTAACAGTCAGTTTTATTTTCCGGTTCAGATCCTGGCTGCCGGTATTTGAATATGTGAAATTAAATACAGGATCTGCTTTATCCTCATCAATATTGCCGTCATTCTCATAGTCCCAGTAATAATGGTTTATTGCACCTGCAGAAGTGTTCCTGTCCAGGGTGAAAACTTCATCAGAACAGATTTCGGGTCTGTCGGCTGTAAAGTTGGCAACAATATAGGGATACACTTCAACGGATACGACCGTATCATCAACACATCCGTATTGGGACGTAGCTTTCAGTTGCACATTATGATAAGCGCTCTGAATATTCAGGTTCTTGTATGTATGAGCGGGAGGTGTTGTGAGATTTGAATACCGGCCATCATCAAAGTCCCAGAGAAATGATGTGTTTGCCAGGATGTTGGATACGTTGTTAAAAGTAACTTCCAGAGGTTGGCAACCACTAAGGTCGCTGATTTGAAAATCAGCATGCATTTTTGGATAAACCGATATTATGTTAACAGCGGTATCATAACACGCATGATCATTCTTTACGATCAGCTTAAGGGTATCTTTTTCCAAAAGCGATGTGTTATTGACGTATGTATGCGAGCCATCGAAGGCATAACTGCTGCTTCCGTCGCCATAGTTCCAGGTATAAAATTTTGAACCGGATGTGGAATAATTTGAGGTAATGACGTGCATCGGTGAACATCCCGCCAGATAATCCACGCCAAATGCTGCTTTCACAAAGGGATACAAGGCGAAATTTCTGGTCAATGAACTTTCACATCCCTGCGGATTTGATGCCGTGAGGATTATCCTGAATGTTGAATCATTCGCTTCATAGTTATTGAAGGTTTCAGAGAAGGTCCGGATATTGTTTGTTTTAACAAGATCACCAAACTGCCAGTTAAAAACCATGTTATTCCCGGTGGAATTGTTTTGGAAGTAAATATCCGCCGGACTGCAACCTGATGAATCTGACATAGTGAAATCGGCTATCACATGCGGAAGCAGGTTAATGGTTCTTTTCATGGAGTCAAGGCATCCTTCCTGACTGATAGCCCTTAAATAAAGGATATAGCTTGTGTCACGATCAGGAAGAGGATTTGTGTAATGATGAAAGATTACGGGTTCTGAAGAATTATCCGGAGATGATCCATCGCCATAGTTCCAGTTGAAAAAGGCTACATGGTGACTGTAGTTATTGATCTTCAGATCTAAAGGTGAACAGTTGTTGGTATTTTCAATCGTAAAAAATGCATTGACCCTCGGATACACCGTAACCGTGGTATCGAATGAATCATGGCATTGATATTTATTGATTCCCTCCAGCGTAATATCGAAGCTCTTTTCTATTTCGCCCAGATTATAATAAACATGCCGGAATGTCTTTAAAATAGTATCAAGCGCGGAACTGCCATCTCCAAAATCCCAGATAAAAGTAAGGTCTTTTCCAAAAGACTGGTTAATTATCTGTGTATAGGATGCATCACATATTGCCGGCGGACTTATATCGAATTTTGCCCTGATCTCTGGGTAGACAATTATATCCTTGGCGGATACAGTATCTGAACATCCCATTTTGTTCTGAACAATGAGGACGGTTCTTATCGTATCCGGACCGTTTAGGTATGTAGTATCCGAATAGGAAATAAAAATGTCTTCTCGGTTCAGCTTTTTTAAAGTTTGATTGAATTCGGGGGATTGTATAGTATAAAAGAATGTATCAGCTCCTGTCGAATTGAACGGCGATAGACGCGACAGGACAGGCGAACAGCGGACAGCAGAATCAACCAGCAAAGATCCTCTTATAAATGGATATACCTCTATTGGCCTGGAAATGGAATCCCGGCAATTGAACGGAGAGATCACATTAAGTTTTGCTTTGAAGACGATTGTACTGCTGCTGAAATTTACATAATTATGCCTGGGCAGACTGTCATATGACTGGAGATTATCACCAAAATCCCAGTAGCAACTGCTGCTTGTCAGATTTCCGGTGGACTGGTTATTAAATGTTACCGGCAATGGATGACAGCCCGATGAATCGCTTACCGTAAAATTGGCTTTTACAGCAGGTTTGATCAACACCGTTTTTTCCAGATGATCCGGACAGGCATTGAAAGGTGCCCAGGTATAAAGTCTGATTTTAAAGGGGATTATTGTATCTGTATTGTTATCGGGAAATTTAAATTGAAATGGAATAGTAAGGGTATCCTGGCGGGCTGAAGGTGTCATGTTCGGATAATCAAAATACCATTCCATTCTCCCTACCCTACTCATATCCACCTTAGGCGTAATGGTTGCTGTGAATGGGGAACAGGCCTCCTGAACATTGATATCAAAATCAGCGACCGGTCGGTACATAATAATCACCTGCAACGGAAGATTAACTTCCGGGCCGCAATCCTGGGTTATTTGCACATTAAACATATAGTTGCCCGATGTAACCGGAAGAAAGTACGGATCGGAAATTGCTGTATTGCTGATCAGGCTGGTGACAGAAGGATCGGAGGTGCAGGTCCATTTATACCTTGTCCCTCCCCTGGCTACAAGCCTTATGGGATCGAGATCACAGTAAACCTCTCTTGTATTGCTGAGTGCTCCGCCAATACCGGCTGAAGTGTTAATTACCTTATAGTCCGAAAAATACCCGTATTTACATCCGGTATTGATATGACCATTGATGGTACCTAAATGAAACCTTGTGAGAGGATTACGTACCATGGCTGCCCACCCCGGCTCAATACAGCTGGCAATAAATGCCACGACAGCCGGGTCTCTTTTCAACACTGCATAACTGGAATCAAGAATATAGGTGAAGTAGGATTCCGGTATTGGTGTAACAACACCATTGCTGGTAATTGAGAAATTCCTGGCAGCCTGGTTTCTCATGGGGTCACCCGGGGCAGTGACATTTTTTACCATGATATTGAGATAAAAGCTTTCGGAGGGATCGGGACTCCGGTTAAAGGCAACGTCAAATGATCCTGAACAGTTTCCGATCGGAGGTATTATTGCACCTCCGAGATCAGCTTCAAATCCTGTTATGTGATTAATGTAAACAGGCGCAGATGTAGTAACAAGGGTAGTCTGATTCACAATTGCATAGGAATAGACTTCCCCTTTATTAATAGTGGCTACAGGCAAAGGATTATTGTCTATAAAGATCCTTGTATTATCCACCGTAGCTGTGACAAAAATCCTTTCTCCACCATCTTCCGGCGCATCAACCATGAAACCTTTCATTATAATGTATTCATTGCCTACAATGCTCAACGGTACAATCTGATCTCCGAAAAGATCCCAGCTTGTTCCTCCTACATCTCTTTCCTTTTGCAGGGCATCATCGTAAACGGTGATTGCAATGTTGCTGGTTGCGGTGACCCGAACCCCATTTATATGCCGGTCCGCAAGGGCGGAAATACTTCTGAAAGCATAAGTCTGGCCCGAATTCAGTTTAATACTAACGATAGCCGGATGGGGCGCAAAATACAGCAGATCGTCATTCAGTTCTACATTTACCGTAGTATTGTCCTCCGTGGCAACAATTGCAAATCCACTCCAGGCCGTGCCTTTATAATCGCCGTTTACAAAAGCGTTCTGGGTCGATACGAAGAATTCCTTGCCAAGGCCGTTTGTTCCCTTTAATGGAAAAATATCCTTGTTTTGTTTATTGTCCAGCTCATAGTAACAGGAGATCTCACCGGGATAAGCCGTGATTTTAAACCCTTTGTCCTGGATAGCTGTAAGATCTGTCAGATCACGCGGATAAGTTTCGATTTGATTGATGGGGATAATTGAATTCAGTTCAACCGACTTATGTTCGAGATCCTGCAGGGTTAAAACAATTGGTGCGAAAGTCGGATCTGCCGGACGGGTGACTGTGACCGTGGTAGCATACAAAGCCGTAAAATGCAGACTGATGGGGGCACCGTTTTTAGGGGCCTGACCATATTCAGAAGAAATATCGGGGGCAGCAAACCAGAACTCAGTATCAATCTGTCCAAATAACGTGGAGGAAAGAAAACTAATTATAATTAACAATCTGATTCTCACAATGATTTCCATTCACTCAGATTAACTTTGAACCTAACTTAGCACTGCGAATTATACGTAAATTTCTTTAAAGGGTTGGTTATTGATTTTGATCAACCCATGTATTTCGGTGGCAGGTCAACAAAATTAAGATGTAAGCGGCCTTTTTTTTTATGTGACTGCATGGCAACTTATAAGGCTAAAAATCGTAAAAGGGATAATTGCATGTTATATGAAACGAGACCCCATCTTGTTAATAATTCTCCTGTTTTTAAGCCTTTTTGCCAACGGACAAACAGAACCGCTGTTTTACCTTAATGAAAGTTTTGATGATCCGTCATCGAGGACCGAATGGAAAAGCTTTCCGGCAGATCCGCTGGTAAAATGGACATACAGGAATGGCGGTTACAATTCCACACCAGTTTCTGCATTTGACGGAGATACCAATGCAATATTGCAGCGCAATGCCTTTATGACATATACGAGAACATTGATCTCACCTCCTGTCAATTTAAAGGATGCGGTTAAGCCCATGTTAAGTTTTGCTCATGCCCAATACCCGTTTTTTTTCGGACAGGATGAGTTCAGGTTATTATTTAGGGCGGGTACGGCCGGTGAATGGGATACCATTCTGGTGCGCAATGAACCTGTAGAAGAATGGGATGAGCTATTCTTCAATATTGATGAATTTGGAAGCAAATACCTCGTTGAAGACTTTTATCTGGGATTTTGCGGCACAACAAACAGTGGCAATGGTGTATGCATTGATAAAGTCTTAATTGAAGAAAAAGGCATAATTCGAAAATACATACGGAATTTTAGTGTGCAAAATGTACCGCATGGCCTTATTCCATCCGGAGTCAGAAATATTCCTGTTATAAAAGTGTACATGGAAGTATTTGGAAATACTGATTCCCTGAAATTAAATTCCATTTCCTTCAGATCAACCGGGGATGATAACAGTGTTTTTGAGAATAATGGATTTAAGCTTTTTGCCACCACAGGAAACGAATTCCGTGCTTTTGAAAAGGGGCAATCTACTCTGATTTCGTCTTCCCTGAGCATCGCTTCGGGTGATGTTACCTTCACAGGTATTGATTATCGGCTCAAAACAGGCAGAAATTATTTTTGGCTGACAGCAGATATTAAACCAGATCGTTCAACACAGGGGAAAAAGGTGGATTTTAAGATGGTGCAGAACAGCATCCGCGTAAACAATACCTTAATGCCGGCAGCTGATATCAATCCTGAAGGTTACTGCACAATAGAGGAAAGCCTTATGCTTGATGATTTTGAAGGTGACGGCGGCTGGTCTATGGATCCCGATTTTGAAACCGCAACCCCGCAGGGATTCATTTTAGGGTACACCCGGGATCCGGATTATGCCTACAGCGGATTAAAATCACTGGGGACCGATTTGACGCAAAACGGAGCATACCAGATGAATATCAATTCATCCAATGCCTATTTTGCCACGACGCCGTCATTAAACATGAAGTATTTTTTCAATGCCAGGTTGCATATGAAAACCTGGAATGGATTTGATGCTCTTGATAATGCAACCATTGATGTTTCCACCGATAACGGCGTATCATGGAAATCAATCTGGATAAATTCGATAAATGGATTACAGGCAGAATCCAAATGGAATGATTTGTTATTCTCCGATGAATTCGACGCCATTGTAAGAAAAAAGGATAGTGTCAGGGTAAGATTTGCCATCAATTATTCTGACAACCAATTTGCCCTGTCCGGCTGGAATATTGACAATTTTGCCATCACCGGTGATCATCTTGATTCCGACCTGGGCATTACCAAAATATTATCTCCTTACAATGATTGTTATGGGTCTGGTAATGATACAGTGAAGATAATAGTCAGGAATTATGCAGACGGACCCTCCCAGACAAATATACCGGTTTACTTTGCTTTAAATGGAAAAGGCGGGACCAGGGTTTATGATACCATACCAGGTCCATTGGCAAGGAATGACAGCGTTGTATTTGTTTTCACCAGAAATGCAAATTTTCCAGGTGCCGGTGATTATGATAAATTCATGGTTTCAATTGAACCTGCAGGAGATGAGGATACTTCGAATAATTACCTGGCTAGGCCCATTTATATACAACGAACCATAGTTCCCCCTTTTTCTGAGAATTTTGAGACCAGTGGAGGATTTTGGCGGGCAGATGCCAGGTCAAGCTGGGAATGCATGCAGCCCGATGGTAGCATTCCTGTGATTCCCGCAAGCCCGACATCATGGATGGAATCACCGTACGGCGGTTATGCCAACAATGATACCTCCTTTGTGATAAGTTCCTGTTATGATTTAACCCATGATCCGGACCTGATCATTGAATTAAAGTACTGGCTTGAAGCAGATGAAGGCAAAGACGGCATGAATATTCAGTATACTGCAGATGGCGGCAATTCCTGGCATATTATCAATGCTACTTCTTATGGCACGGGCTGGGGATGGTTCACTGAACCGGTCGTTGCCCTTGGTGCCCGCGGCTGGACCAGAAATACTGCCGGATGGAAGAAAGTAAAAGAAACCCTGCCGGCACCATTAATAACCCAACAAAAAGTTCAGTTCAGGGTGTTCTGGTCGTCTGATAATGCGATAAATGCGCGCGGTGCGGCCTTTGATGATTTTAAAATATACCCTGCACCGCCTGATATAGGCGTATCCCAGATTGAAGGATTTGCCGACCGATGTCAGAATTTAAATCCGGACCATGTCACAGTCACCATTAAAAATATGGGGATTGTTACACTCAGGCAAAACGAAAACATCGTCGCAGGATTTGATCTTAATAACCTGCACATAGCGAAAGATACATTCAGGCTGGCTGCAGATCTGCTGCCGGGACAATCTATACAACATACCTTTGACGAGCCGGTGGATATTACCATGCCCGGCACTTATAATCTGGCAGCTTTTACCCTTGTTGAAGATGATCCCTGGTTCTATCTGAATAACAATGATACCCTGAAAATGAGTTTCAATGTACTCCCAAATCCGCTGACTTTGCTTGCCGATACCATACATACCCGACAACCGGATACAGTTTGGATCAGGCCTTATTACAATGCCGATTATGATTATTTGTGGCAGGATAACAGCACCGGTAGCACCTATGATGTTGAACGGGGTGGCTGGTACTATGTTAAGGTAACCGCCGTACGGGGGAATGGTTGTTCCGCCTTTGATTCCAGTTTTGTAGAATTGCTATTCAATGACGTGGGTGTCGACAGCCTGATTTTTCCTGTTAACCATTGCGGTTTGGGAGTACAGGAATACCTTACCGTCAGGATAAGGAACTCCGGTAACGATAGTATCCAGGCCGATCAGAAGATCAAAATAGCCTATGAACTGAATGGAGGCGGCAACATAATGGATACGCTGATATTGCCTGAAAAACTGCAGGCCGGACATTCCACCCTTTTTCATTTTGACAGGGGTCCGGTGGATTTATCAGACAAAGGCATCTACAATTTTAAAATTTTTGCAGATTACAGCGGAGATACAATTCATATTAATGACACCATCATCAGAAATGTAGAGATCTATGGGCATCCAACAGTTTCTCTTGGTCCGGACATTACAGTTAAAGCGGTTTCCCATACCCTTGATGCCGGATCCGGTTTTAGCAGCTACAACTGGGACAACGGGGAAACTGGCCGGACCCGTCAAATAACAGAATCCGGTTTGTATTGGGTCAGGGTATATGATGAAAACCAATGTGATAATTTTGATACAGTTAATATATGGCTTAAGATCAGGGATATCATGCCTGATGGCTTTGTGAGTCCAGTTTCGGATTGCCGGTTTGAACCGGCGGAACCGGTGAACCTGAGGGTGATGAACTCGGGAACGGATACTGTGCCGGCCGGTCAGCATATTGCCGTGAGTTACAGGTTGAACGGTGGAGCAGTTATTCAGGAATCTTTCGATCTGGCTCAGCAATTGTTACCCGGAACATCTGTTACCCACATATTTTCAGGGGATGTAACCATGAATAGTGAAGCAGATTATGTCTTTACAGCTGTGGCTGTAATTTCAGGTGATATGAGGCCGATTAATGACACATCGGATTTTGCAATATACCGGTATGCAAAACCTGAGGTGGATTTTGGGCTGGATGAAATAGAATACATCCAGGATATCCAATTTGTACTGGACGCAGGTTATTCTCCCCATTATGCATACAGGTGGCAGGATGATTCTGACGAGCCTGCATATAATGCCACCAAAAGTGATCTGTACAGCGTAAATGTCACGGACAATCGCACCGGCTGTTCAGACGGGGACACGGTTATGATTTTTCTTGTATATAACGATATTGGTGTAACCAGCACCGGCATACCGGCTACCGGCTGCACAGGCAATTACAATCGGGTTTTGGTAAGGATTCAAAACCTGGGTACTTCCAATATCGGAAAGGAAGTCCCGATTTATATCGGATGTGATGTAAACGGAGCACCAGTTATTCTTGATACACTGGTGCGTTCCGACAATTTTATGACAGGTACAACATTAAACCTGGAATTATCCGGAACGTTCAATATCAGCGCCATAGGGGCAAATTCATTGAACTTCTACACAATATATGAATCCGATATGAAACCATGGAATGATACCCTGAATTGGTATTTTAATGCATTGCAAAGTCCTGTCGTAAATTTTGGTGATACCGACGGGATTCTGAATACCGATCTCCCCCATGAGATGGATGCAGGAACAGGGAATAAATCATATCTGTGGCAGGATGGATCAACAAACCGGACATTTACTGCATATTCCGGGGGTGCATATAGTGTGACGGTCACAGGACAAAACGATTGTCAGACCCATAAAACCGTATATGTTAATCCTGTGACCCGTTTGTCCGATAACCCTGAAAACAAGGCCGGCATCACCTTTTATCCAAATCCCGGCACCGGTCTGATTTACATTTCAATGGAATCCCCGGTAAATGGAGATCTTACGGTGAAAATTGTCAACAACAATGGCCAGGCGGTTTTTGCGGGAAATTATACAACGGATCAATTAAAATATGAAAGTATCAATGTGCAGTATTTGCCC
>Ga0105104_10001679_pt1 | contig 16547 bp, 11 predicted proteins | sample PPLLaktember2015_3_FD_87034 | JGI IMG/M metagenome (GOLD analysis project Ga0105104, IMG submission 87034) | Freshwater sediment microbial communities from Prairie Pothole Lake near Jamestown, North Dakota, USA - PPLs Lake P7 Core (6) Depth... | ecosystem: Environmental > Aquatic > Freshwater >... | reverse complement strand
TTCTCCCTGCAGCGCAGGACCACAAGGCCGCGTACGACGGAAACCGCGGGCCGAACACAGGAGGGATGGGGGCGTCCGCCCCGGTACCGGCGCTCGATTCCAGCGGCCTCGACGTCGTTCGGCGAACGATCCTCGAGCCGACCCTCGCCGGGCTGCGGTCGGAGGGGGTTGCGTACTGCGGGCTCCTCTACCCCGGCCTGACGGTGACGAACGAAGGGCCGAAGGTTCTGGAGTACAACGCGCGACTCGGCGACCCGGAGGCCGAGGTCATCCTGCCGCTCCTTCGCGGCGACCTCGTCGATGCGATGCGCGCGTGTTGTGAGGGGACGTGGAGCGGGGCGGGGCTTTCGGCGGCGGGCGGATTCGCCGTGGACGTCGTGCTCGCGTCGGGAGGGTACCCGGGCGCCTACGCGACGGGCCACGCAATCGGCGGGCTCGAAAGCGTCGATCCCGAGGTCCTTGTGTTCCACGGAGGGACCCGGCGCGCGGGCGAGCAACTCCTGACGAGCGGCGGGCGCGTGCTCCACGTGGTCGCCCGCGGCGGCGGCCTGGAGGAGGCCGTCGGCCGGGCGTACCGGAATGTCGATCGGATCAGCTTCGAGGGGATGCATGCGCGGCGGGATATCGGGCGGAGGCACTAGATGCGGCGCGTCGCCGTCTTGATCTCGGGTCGAGGGACGAATCTCGAGCGGATCGTCGCCGAAGTCCGCGACGGATGCCTCTCCGGCGTCTGCGACGTGGTCGTCGTGGTGTCGAACCGCCCGGAGGCCGGAGGTCTCGAGGTCGCCCGGCGCGCAGGCATTCCCGCGTGCGTTGTGCCCTCGTGCGGCCTGGACGCCGAAACGTACGGACGGCGGCTTCTCGAGGCGCTCGCGCCGTGGCGACTCGACGCCCTCGTCCTGGCAGGGTTCATGCGCGTCCTCTCGCCCGAGGTGGTCGGGCGGTTTCGGAACCGGATCGTCAACGTCCATCCGGCGGACACGGCCGAGTACCAGGGTATGGACGGCTACGGATGGGCGTTCGAGCGCGGGCTGTCCGAGACGAAGGTCACCGTCCACCTCGTCGACGAAGGGGTGGACACGGGGCGGGTGCTGGCCCAGGAGACCGTGTCGCTCGAGGACGCGACGACGCTCGACGAGGTGAGGCGGCGCGGTCTCGGCGTCGAGCACGACCTGTACAGCCGAACGCTGCGAAGGTGGTTCGAGATCGAGGGCCGATCGTGCGACGCGTCGACCGGCGGGAGGACACCATGTGCGGAATCCTAGGGATCTGGGGACGCTCGGAGGTGGCCGCCGACCTGATGTTCGGCCTGACGACCCTGCAACATCGAGGCCAGGACGCCGCGGGCGCCATCACGTTCGACGGCTCGTTTCACGTCAAGATCGGCCGCGGGCTCGTCAGCCGCGTGTTCGAAGACCGCCATCAGGAGCGGTTGCGCGGAACGTGGGGTCTCGGCCACGTTCGCTACGCGACGATGGGGTCGACCGACGTCGAGGACGCCCAGCCCGTGCACGTCAACTACCCGTACGGGCTCGCCATGGTCCACAACGGCAACGTCGTCAACTTTGCGGAGGTGCGCGAGAACCTCTACACCGAACACCACCGCCTCGTGGACACGTCGAACGACGTCGCCCTGATCCTGTACACGTTCGCCGCGGCGTTGGAGCGGCGGGACCTGCGGGCCCTCGCCGTCGACGACCTCTTCTCGTGTGTCGACTCCACGCGGCGGGCGATCCACGGCGCGTACGCCGTGATCTGCCTGATCGCCGGACGCGGGATCCTGGCGTTCTGTGATCCTCACGGGATCCGGCCGATGGTCCTCGGCGTCCGGCGGACTCCCCAAGGACCGGAGTACGCGATCGCCTCGGAAACGACGTGCCTCGACTACCTCGGGTTCCAGGTCGAGGGGGACATCGGTGCGGGGCAGGCTGTGTTCATCGACGCCTCGGGAACCGTGCATCGGCACCAAGGCCCGCGGGAGAAGCCGGCGTTCTGCGTGTTTGAGTACATCTACTTCGCTCGCGAGGATTCGGTGCTTCGTGGAAGGGTCGTCGCGGCGGAGCGAGAACGCATGGGGCGTGCGCTCGCCGACGTCGTCCGTCGTGCGGAGCTTCGGCCCGACGTGGTCATCGATGTGCCGGCGTCGGGATTCCTGTTCGCCTCCAGCATGGCGCAGGCGCTCGGGATTCCTTTCCGGCGCGGCCTCGCGAAGAACCACCACATCGGGCGGAGCTTCATCCTGCCGACCGACGAGGAGCGCCGCCGAATGGTGCGCCTGAAGCTGAACCCGATCCGCGGGGTTCTCGAGGGGAAACGGGTGGCGGTCGTCGACGACTCGATCGTCCGGGGGACGACCTCGCGGCGGCTGGTCGAGCTCCTGCGGAGTGCCGGAGCCCGAGAGGTCTACGTAATCAGCGCCGCTCCGCCCGTCATCTCGCCGTGCGTCTACGGGATCGACATGTCGACGACGGGGGAGATCATTGCGGCGAACCGCACGGTCGATGACGTCTGCCGGATGATCGGCGCCGACGCCGTCGTCTATCAGGATCTCTCCGCGCTCCGATCGCTCTACGGGGAGGTCTCGTGCTGCGACGCCTGCTTTTCGGGCGAGTATCCCACGCACGTCGATCGCGAGGCGCTTGACGGCATCCGCCGGGAGAAGGAAGGCGCGGGGCGCTAGAGGACCGGAGCTGTTGAAGCTTCTCGGGGGAGAGCGTCGCGGAGGCGATCCACGTCGAGGAGGCTGTCGGGCTTCTCGCACGGCGCAGAGACGCGCCGGCCTCGCCTTCTTTGTGACCTCCTCGGCGGCCGGATTCCGACGAGTGAACCTAGAGGATGGCCTCGAGCATCTTGCCGGTCAGGTCGATCGGGTGGCCGACGTAGCGGATGACGCCCTGGCGGTCGATCACGAAGGTGCGCGGGATGCCGACGTCCGTGCCGTCGAGGCCGTACAGCTTCGTGAGGGGGCTTCCGCTCTTGCCGCCGGGCTCCCAGACCGAGAGGAATGCGTCGTACCCACCGTCCTCGAGGTAGTCGATCGATGCCTGCTCCGCGGCGTCGGTGCTGACGACGATCGCCACGACTCCCTCGTCGGCGTACTCGCGGGCCATCTCGTCGAGGTGAGGCATGCTGATCCGGCACGGCGTGCACCATGCACCCCAGAAGTCGAGGAGAACGACCTCTCCGCGGTGGTCGTAGAGCGTGAGCAACCCGCCGTCCGTTGTGTGGGCGGTGAAGTCCGGGGCCGTGTCCCCGACGGACGTTCCGACGGGCGGCCCGCTCTCGTCCGCCGTGATCGTCAAGGTGTCCGAGTCCTGCTTGCCGCGCCTGTCCGTCAGGACGAGCACAGCGGGGTAGGTTCCGGCGTTGTACGTGTGGTGCACGATGACGCCAAGCTCAGAGCCCAGCGACGGCGGCGAGCCGTCGCCGAAGTCGAGCTCGTACGTCGTCGAACCGTCTTCGTCGCAGACCGAGTAGGACAGGTCGAACGCGACGTCGAGCGGCGCGGCTCCGGTGATGACCGCCGCCGTGAGCACCGCGATCGGATCCTCCCGCCCCGTGCACCCCGTGAGCGCGACGGCCACAAGGGCAAGGGCGAGGCCCCGCCGAACGCAACGAGCGACTCGGTTGTCCATAGGTCGAGCATGACCGGCGCCCGGGGGCGGATCAACGGCGCCTGGGCGGCGACGGTCCGACACACTTCCAGTTCCTCGAGGACGCGAACGTCTCTCGACTCGACAGGACCCGGGGGGCGGCGCGACCGGTCGTCTGTCCAGTCCGGCGTTGTTGACTGCGCGCCGGGGAGCAGCGTATGATGCGCTGTGATCGCGCCATGGTGCGGAAACGACAGCGCAACATGCCTCTTCTGATCTACATTCCTGTGCCCCGCTAAGGGGCGCTCTTCGGTTCGTCTTTCGTCGCTTTCGGGTGTGCGTGGCTGGGAATGGACGTTGCTGGTTTTGGAGTAAGGAGAGACATGAAGCGGTACGAGAAGTTGGAGAGGGATCCGGTCGCCCGCGAGCTTGCGGTCCTCGAGCGCTGGGAACGCACCGACGCGTTCCGCGAATCGCTGCGCCAAACCGAGGACGGGCCTCGATACGTGTTCTACGAAGGCCCGCCCACCGCGAACGGACGTCCGCACTTCGGGCACCTCATGCCCCGCGTCTACAAGGACCTCTTCCCCCGCTACAAGACGATGCAGGGGCACTACGTCGTGCGCAAGGGGGGATGGGACACCCACGGACTCCCCGTCGAGCTTGAGGTCGAGAAGGAGATCGGCGTCAACAGCAAGCCGGAGATCGAGAGCTACGGCGTAGAGCGGTTCGTCCAGAAGTGCAAGGAGTCCGTGTGGCGGTACAAGGCCGAGTGGGAGCGGCTGATGCGGCGCATGGGGTTCTGGATCGACCTCGAGAATGCCTACGTCACCTACACGGACGACTACATCGAGTCCGTCTGGTGGGAGCTCGCAACCATGTTCGAACGCGGGCTCCTCTACCAGGGCCACAAGACCCTTCCGTACTGCCCGCGATGCGGCACGGGGCTGTCGTCCCACGAGGTCGCTCAGGGGTACAAGGCCGTCGAAGACCCGTCCGTGTTCCTCCGGATGCCGATCGTCTCGGACGCGGCGTCGACCTACAAGTTGGACGGCGCCGTGAGAACTTCCCTCCTCACCTGGACGACGACGCCGTGGACGCTGCCGGCGAACGTCGCGCTCGCGATCGCCGCAGAGGAGGCGTACGTCGAAGTCGAGCAGGACGGCGAGCGGCTCGTGCTCGCGAAGGCGCTCGTGGAGCGGTCCCTGGTCGGCGACGCCCGCGTGCTGCGGGAGATGTCGGGGCGCGACCTCCTCGGGGTGCGGTACGAGCCTCCGTACCGGCTGACGAGCGACCCTGCGGCCCATCAGGTCTACGCCGCCGGGTTCGTGAACATGAGCGACGGCACCGGAATCGTTCACGTCGCGTGCGCGTTCGGAGAGGACGACTATCGACTGGGTCAGGAGGCGGGACTTCCGTTCGTGCAGCCGGTGGACCTCGGCGGGCGCTTCACCGAGGAGTTCCCGCTCTGCGCCGGGCGGTTCGTCAAGGAGGCCGATCCCGTCGTCGTGGCCGACCTGAAGGACCGGGGGCTTCTCTATCGGAGCATGCCGTACGAGCACGACTACCCGTTCTGCTGGCGCTGCGACACGCCCCTTCTCTACTACGCGATGGACTCGTGGTACATCCGCACGACCCAGTTCAAGGACCGGATGATCGAGGAGAACCGGCAGATCTCCTGGTATCCCTCGCACGTCGGAGAGGGTCGGCTGGGCGACTTCCTCGAGAACCTGAAGGATTGGGCGCTCTCCCGCGACCGGTACTGGGGCACGCCGCTCAACCTGTGGGTGTGCGAGGGATGCGGGACCGTGACGGCCGTGAAGAGCCGCGCCGACCTGGTCGCCCGGGCGACCGAGCCGGAGCGCGCGAAGACGGTCGAGCTGCACCGCCCGTACGTCGACGCCATCGCACTGCGCTGCGACGCGTGCGGCGGGACGGCGCGACGGGTCCGCTACGTCATCGACACGTGGTTCGACTCGGGGAGCATGCACACGGCACAGTGGCACTACCCGTTCGAGAACGAGGACCGGTTCCGCGAAAGCTTCCCCGCCGACTTCATCTGCGAGGCGATGGAGCAGACCCGCGGCTGGTTCTACACCCTGCTCGCGACGGCGACGATCCTGCACGGGGAGGCGCCGTATCGAAACTGCATTGCGACGGGGCTCGGCCTGGACGAGGAAGGCCTCAAGATGTCGAAGAGCAAGGGCAACGTCCTCGACCCGTGGGGCTACATCGACCGGTTCGGCGCAGACTGCATCCGCTGGTACCTCTTCTCGTCGAGCGCTCCGTGGAAGTCGAAGCGGATCGGGGAGGTCGCCGTCCAGGAGCCGCTCTACAAGTTCCTCGACACCGTGCGGAACACGTACGACTTCTTCGCGCTCTACGCGACGATCGACGGCTACGACCCCGGCGTGCACGAAATGAGAGAAGCGTCGCTCTCGGTCCTCGATCGTTGGATCCGGTCGCGTCTCGAGACCGCGACGTGCGACGTGGTGAAGGCGCTCGACGCCTACGACGTCGTGTCGGCGACGGCCGCCCTCGAAGCGTTCGTCGACGATCTCTCGAACTGGTACGTGCGCCTGTCGCGCCGGCGGTTCTGGCGCGGAGGGATGGGGGACGACAAGGCCGCGGCGTACGGGACGCTGCGCGAGGCGCTCCTCGTCCTATCGCGGCTCCTCGCTCCGTTCGTCCCGTTCCTGGCCGAGGCCGTCTACCAGCCGCTGCGGGCGGACGGGGACCCCGAGAGCGTTCACCTGTGCGCGTACCCCGAGGTTGACGAGAGCCTCGTCGACTCCGGTCTTGAGAGCGAGATGCAGCTGGCCCGCTCCATCGCGGCCCTGGGACACCAGGCGCGGAATCAGGCAGAGGTCAAGGTTCGACAGCCCCTCGCCCACGTGGTGATCGCGTCGCCGAGCGGCGTCGCGCTCCGTGCCGAGGTTCAGGAGTTGATCGAGAGGGAACTGAACGTGCGGCGGGTCGACGTCGTGAAGGACCTCGGAACCTACCTGACGGAGACGGCGGCGCCGAACTTCCGGTCGATCGGACCGAGACTGGGGGCATCGGGGCCGAAGGCCGCGGCGTGGATCAAGGGCCAGGGCGCGGCGGCGCTCCGCGACGCCCTGGCGAAGGGTCCCATCACGGCCGAAACCGGCGGCGAGACCCTGGAGATTCGCCCGGAAGATGTCACGTATACCGCGACCCTTCGCGAGGGGTACGCACACGTTGAGGCGGGGGCCGACCGGCTTCTTCTGGACACCCGGATCGACGAGGACTTGCGCCGCCAGGGGCTGTTTCGCGAGGTCGTTCATCGCATTCAGGTGGCGCGCAAGGATGCCGGGTTCGACGTGACCGACCGCGTTCGCCTTGCGTACGAGGCGGATGCCGCGCTCGGCGCGATCCTCGCGGACCATGAAGAAGAGATCGCCACCGAGGTCCTCGCCGTGAGTGTCCGGCGCGACATGAACGGGAAGCACGAGTTTAGCCAGACGATCGAGCTGGATGAGGGACGCCGCGTCGCGATCGGATTGACCCGGGTGCGGGACGCGTAGGAGGCCAAGATGTCGACGGCGGTTCTCGGACTGCAGTGGGGCGATGAGGGCAAGGGCAAGATCACGCACCTGTTGGCGCGCGAGGCCGACATGGTCGTCCGCTTCAACGGAGGGCCGAACGCCGGACACACCGTCATCGATCGCGGAGTCAAGTTCGGCACCCATCTGATTCCGGCCGGCGCGTTCTACCCCGGCGTAACCTCCGTCCTGGCGGCAGGAATGGTGGTCGACATCGAGCTTCTGTCGAAAGAGATCCGCGCCGTGGCGGACCACGTCGGCGAAAGGCCGCGGGTGCTTCTCGCCGAGAACGCGCACCTCATCCTTCCGTATCACCGGACCCTCGAGGAGCTGGAGGGGAGCGGCGCTCGGTTCGGGACCACGCGACGCGGGATCGCGCCGGCCTATCGCGACAAGGTCGCCCACGTCGGCGTGCGCGCCGGCGATCTCCTCGAGCCGGAGACGTTGCGGCAGCGAATGGCGTGGCGCCTCGACCTCCTCAAGAGGGAGTGGCCGGGGAGCGAGGAGATGCAGGCCTACTCCGCCGTGGCGCTGGCCGAGGGACTGCTGGCGGCCGGGAAGGAGCTCGAGAAAGGGATCTGCGATGTGTCCCCCGTGGTGGACGAAGCCCTGCGGGGGGGCAGGCGGGTGCTCTTTGAGGGGGCGCAAGGAACGCTCCTCGACGTCGACTTCGGAACCTACCCGTTCGTGACGTCGTCGTCGACGACGTACGGCGGGATCGGACCTTCGCTCGGCATCGCGCTTCCGTCGATCGGCCGGCGTGTGGGCGTCGCGAAGGCCTACCTGACTCGGGTCGGCGAGGGTCCCTTCCCCACGGAGCTGGAAGACTCGGTCGGGGCAGGCCTTCGGGAGCGCGGGGGGGAGTACGGCACGACGACCGGCCGACCGAGACGATGCGGGTGGCTCGACCTCGTGGCGCTGCGCTACGCGGCGACGTTGAACGGGATCACCGAGATTGCCCTCACGAAGCTCGACGTCCTCGACGAGTTGGACGAGATTCTCGTCTGCACCGAGTACCGCATCGGCGGACGTCGCGTGGACAGGTATCCGCTCTCGGGAGAACGCTTGTCACGTTGCGAGCCGGTGTACGAGACCGTGCGCGGCTGGAGGGAACCGCTTGGGAAGCCCACGTCGGTCGAGGCGCTCCCCAAGGCGGCGGCGAACTACGTGCGGCTGATCGAGAAGAAGCTCGGGGCTCCGGTGGGCATGGTGTCGTACGGTCCACGACCGGAAGAGACGATCGGAACGACGCTTTGAAAGGGTCGTGTCCCAGAGCTATAATCCACCCTTGAACCGCAAACCTTGGAGGAGTTCCAACATGCAACGGCAACGGACGTTTCTTGCAAAGAACGAAGAGATGGGGAAGACGTGGAATCGCGACTGGTACGTCGTAAACGCCGACGGGAAGCGACTCGGTCGGCTCGCCTCGGAGATCGCCGTCATCCTTCAAGGGAAGCACAAGCCGATCTACACCCCCCATGTGGACACCGGGGACTACATCGTCGTGATCAACGCCGATCGGATCGAGCTCACCGGCCAGAAGTGGGATGACAAGCTATACCAGCGGCATACGGGGTACATGGGCGGGCTGAAATCGATGTCCTACCGCCGCCTCATCGCCCGTCACCCCGCGCTCCCCATCCGAGAGGCCGTGCGCAGGATGCTTCCGAAGTCGATCCTCGGCCGGCAGATGCTCCGCAAGCTCAAGATCTATGCGGGTCCTGTGCATCCCCACGCGGCGCAAGAACCTAAGGAATTGGAGATCTAGCCGGGCCGCGGCATTCGGGAGTTCATCCTTCGGACATCTGTCCCGGACCCCATAGACAAAGTCGGACAAGCGCTTCGACAGCGTTCCTTCTTCGCCGTTTCTCGCAGAGCTAGACTCCCCTCACACGTTACCAGGCTTCACAATGGGTGGTGGGGAGTGAGAATGTCCGATCGAACGCGCCGTACCGCAAGGTGGGTCGTCGCCGTCGTGATTGTCGCGACGGTCGCTCTGGGATGCTCCGCTCGGCCGAAGGTCGCCGTGTTCCTGCAGGCTGCGGCGGCCGTGCCGACGGCGGACTTGGAGATCCTCAGGAACTACGCCAGTCAGCGCTGCTCGGTCGTGGCCGGGTGCGACGTCAACACCCAGGGGGACTTGATGCTCGCCCAGCGCCTGACGGGGTCGTACGTCGGCAACAGCATGACGGTCGAAGGCATGCAGCGCCTCGCCGAGGCGCTGAACGCGGATCATGTGGTCATCCTTCGGATCATCCAGTGGGAAAGCCAGATCTCGTATCGACCCGAACGATCCCTCGTCCTCTTGGGAGCGACATCGTTCCTTGACACCACGCTGCAGATCCTCATCTCGCCGCTGGGCCTTCTGTTCGGAATCGACAAGGTCGCGACGGTGGGGATGTTCGTGTCCGTGTTCAGCCCGAAGGGCGACGTCGAATTCACCACGTCGGTGACATGCGAGGACCGTCCGCTGTTCTCGCTCCTCACCGCGGACCCCGTGGAAGCCGCGAAGGATGCGATTGATGCAGCCCTCTACCAGGTGGCTGTGGCACTGTAATGAAGACGGAAACCGGGAAGGAGGAGGATTGAAGCGTAATCGGTGTTACAGACTCCCGGGGGGAGGATCTGCTAGAGTGATGTTGCATTCCTGCTTTGAACACGAAGAGAAGATGAAAACGCCGACAAAGGAGGTAGCAATGAAGGTGCGAAAGGGCAGTATTCTTGGCCTTTTCCTCCTTCTGGCGGTGGTCGTTCTCCTACTTCCGACGACGGGCTTGGCACAGGGAGACGGCTTCTACACTGTCAGTCAAGGGGAAACGCAAGTGCAGATCGAACCGCTGGCCAATGCAGCGGGCGCGGTCGCGTTCTACAAGATGACGAACATGCAGTCAGCGACGGGGCTTGAGAAGCCCAACACCGCAGTCGTGTTCCTGTATCAGGACACCGCGGGGGGCGTCGTCTCGCTGTTCGTCCTCCTGGGTGCCGCGACCGGCACGGCGGGGTCGACGACGATGACGCTGTCCGGGGTTCCGGCCGGCGCAAGCTTCCTCGTCAAGGACGACGGAAGCGACTTCCGCGACACGTGGCAGCTCACGCCGCCCACGGGCAGCATTTCGTGGACGTGGGACCAGGGACGCGGCGACGGCATGGTGCTCGGGCCGCTCGGCACCGAGTTTTCGGTCACGCTGTTCCCGCAGTTCTCGGCCGGCATCACCCGGGTCGTGTTCCTGTCCGGGAGCCTCGCCAGTCCCACCGAGGTCACGCTGAACCTGCTGGATCCGATCATCGTGGCGGGCACGCCGAACGAGCCGCCGCAGGTCGGGTTCACGGTCTCTCCGTCGAATCCGCGCATCAACCAGCCGGTAACGTTCGACGCATCCTCGTCGTTCGACCCGGACGGTCAGATTGCGAAGTATGAGTGGGACTTCAACGGCGACGGCCTGTTCGACTCGACGACCACGGAGCCTACGGTCAGCTACACGTACGCGGCGAGCGGCGCGAAGAGCGTCACGGTCCGCGCGACGGACAATGAGGGTGCGACGGCGCGGTCGACTCTGAGCGTGTCGATCGGGGACCTCGCGGTGAAGGTCACTCGGACGATCTCCACGTCGGCGGCGCTGCCGGGGAGTACGTTCCTGGTCATCGTGCGCATGGAGCCGCAGATGGACGTCGCCGGCGTCGGCCTTCAGGAAAACCTCCCCGTGGGCTGGAAGATCAAGCCGCTTGAGAATGCGGGCGCCGCGTTCAAGCGCGCATCGGTTCAGTGGGTGTTTGTCGACCAGATCCGAGGCGGATCGACGAAGATCATCTCGTACGAGCTCACGGTGCCGCCGAGCGACCAACTGATCGCGACGACGCTGCCCGTGTGCTTCACGCTGACGGGGACGTTCCAGGCGATGACGCCGTTCATGGAGCTGCCGGTCGAGGGAGACGCGAAGATCGAGGTCTCCACCGCCCTGCCTCTGAAGGAAGCCATCGCTCACCTCGTTCCTCGTGTCGGCCTGGACACGGAGGACACGATCGACCTGCGGCTGTCGCAGAAGATCGACCCTCAGCAGCTGAAGAGGGCGCTCGAGATGTGGCAGAACGACGAGGTCGTGCCGTGGACGCAGGGCTCGACGATCAGTCTCGAGCAGATGAAGGAGCTGTCGGCGTACGCGTACACGTGCACGCCGGTCGACCTGCCCCTGCCGCTCGTGCCGCCGGCCCGCATCTCGGCCGTCCGCACGATCGCGACCCCGGTTCCCTGCAACAACGTCCTGCTCAACTACTACGGGCCGGGCGGCGACAAGGCGGGAAGCACCTTCACCGTGAAGGTTGAGATCTGGGCCGACCAGGACCTCTACGGCGTCGGTCTCAAGGAAGAGCTGCCGACGGGGTGGAAGGTCATTCCGATTGAGAATGACGGACTCACCTACAAGCGCTCCCGCAACGAGTGGGTATGGCCTACGAAGCTCCCGGCCGGGGTAACGAAGACCATCATCTACCAGGTCGAGGTTCCGCAGACGCAGATGATCGAGATGGCCGCGAGCGATCCGTGCTACGCGAGCAGCAACGATCTCTACGGCGTGGTGGACTCGGCTCTGCCGTGCATGGAAGTGCCGGTCACCGGCGACAGCGGCGTCGACGTCAGCGATTGTCTGTCCGTCCTTGTGGCGATTTCCCGCTGGGACGTGGACCACGATCGTCTCGACATCACGCTTTCAGACAGGATCTCGTTCCAGCAAGTCCAGCGGGCCATCGCCTTCTGGTTGGAGGACGAAGAGGTTCCGTGGACGTGCGGCGAGACGGTTGGGTACCACATGCTGAAGGAGATCATCGCCTACTGGCTCACGGGGACGAACATCTGCGATCCGCTCCCCGTGATCCCCGACGGCCCGTGTGATCCGGACGCCTCGGTGTGCGGCGGGTAGCGTTGCACGCCGGGTGTTCCGTCGAGGGAGATGATGTGTCATGAGAACGACCACCAGCACGGCGAGGGGGGTTCCCCTCGCCGTGCTCCTTCTCTTCGTTGCCCTGATTGCCGGTTCGGCGACGGCGCTGGGTGAGGGAACCATCCAGATCTTGCAGACGGTCGACCCGTCGCAGATCTTCGTGGCAGGAATGGGACAGGCGCCGGAGACGACGAACGTCTCGCTTACGCTTCAGGGCGTCGGCGCGACCGGGGAGCGCTTCCCGGTGGACTGCATGCTGGTCATCGATACGTCGGCAACGGCCGAACTGGCGGAGGCGAAGCTCTTCGCCCTTGACTTCGTGGATCGCATGGGTCCGAACGACCGCGTCGGCGTGCTGTCGTACGCCGCGACGGCGCGTGTAGCCTTGCCGCTCTCCAAGAGCAAGGCGGAGATCAAGTCGGCGGTTGGAGGGCTCGCGAGCGGCGACAAGTCGGCGCTCGGCACGGCGCTTCAGTTGGCGCGGCGGGAGCTTTCCCAGACAGCTCGTCCCGACGCGACGATGCTCATCATCCTCTTCTCGGACGGGCAGTCGAACGTCGGATCGGACGCGAAGTCGGAGGGCAAGATCGCGGTCGAGACGGGAATCCGGATCACGTGTGTCGGCATCGGGACCCTGATCAACCGGGCGCTTCTGGAGGAGCTCGCGGCGACATCGGGGGGAGCGTTTGCGGCCCGCCCGTCGGACGCGGCGCTCGAATCGGCCGTCCAGCATGCCTTCGTGACGGTGGCGGCGTCCGATGTGGTTGTGGAGAAGCACATTCCCGCCGGACTCGAGTGGATGAGCTCTGCGCCGGCCGCAAGCCAGGTGCGGATGGAAATGGACGGCAGCACCACGGTTCGCTGGGCGTTGGAAGAGGTCAAGCTGGGTCAGATCCTGCGCATCGACATGAAGCTTCGCGCGACGGAGAGCGGAATCCTCCTGACGGACGACGGTTCGACGGCGACCTACAGGGACTTCCGCGGCGTGGAGCAGAAGGTGGACATCGAGGCGGATCGATTGAGCGTCGTCATGCCGAACCGCGTGCCGCAAGCCGGATTCGGGTTTGAACCGGCGGCGCCGACCACGGCCGACCCGGTCGAGTTCCACGACGCGTCGGGCGACATCGACGGCGAAAAGACCGTGGCCGCCTGGGCGTGGGAGTTCGGAGACGGGACGACAGCAGACGTGAAGGACCCCGTCCACCGGTTCGCGGAGAGCGGCACGTACACCGTGACGCTCGTCGTGACCGACGACCGGGGGCTCGCGTCGAAGCCGTACGAGCAAGAGCTCGTGATCGGGAACGCGCCTCCGACGGCAAGCTTTGCCGTTCTGGAGGCCGACTCCATGGTTGTGGTGGCCCAGCCGCGCGTGGGCGTTCTGGTCATCCTCGATGCGAGCGCGTCGTACGACCTGGACGGGCGCGTCGTACGGTACGAGTGGGACTTCGGGGCTGACGGCGTCGTCGATGTCTCGACGGACGCGCCGGACGTGTCGTTCACGTTTGTCGAGCCCGAGGACTACGACATTGCGCTCTACGTCACGGACGACATGGGCAGTCGAGCGACGCTCGAGAAGACCGTGACGGCCGTGTCGAGCGTGACGGCGGCGCGGACGATCGAGACGTGCCTGCCCGAGGATCGGACGGTCCAGGGGGCCACGGTCACGGTGACCCTGTCGCTCCGCGCGAACACGACGCTGAACGGGCTTGCCGTGAGCGAGACGCTTCCGGCGGGTTGGACGTTCCGCTCCGTGGAGACCGACGGCGCGACGCTTCGCCAGAGCGGTACCACGGCAGAGTGGCTGTTCGTCGAGAAGTTCTCCGGCACGGGGTCGGACTCGCAGCGTGAGATTCGCTACACCCTGACGGCTCCGTCGAGCTCGCCGAAGGCGGAAGCGGATCCCGTGGCGATCCGAGGCTCCGTGGGGAGTTCGTCGCCGCGCCTCTTGCAGACGATCACCGGCGAGGATCGGGTGGTGCTTGCGAAGTACCTCTCCATCCCGATTGTGATCTCCCGGTGGAATGTCGAGACGTCGGCGATCGACCTGTGTCTCAGAGAGCTGATCGGCTTCGACCAAATCCAGTATGCCGTCTCGCTCTGGCTGTCCGGGGCGTCGGTTCCGTACACGAACAACGGCAAGATCGATCTGGTCATGATTCAGGACCTGATTGCCTATTGGCTGACGGGAAGCTCGGTGCACGACCCGCTCCCGTAGGGGAGCGGGTCGTCGCCGCCGGGCGTGATGAAGAGGGAGGGGGCCATGAAGAACGTACGACGCATATGGATTGTCGCGGCGGCGATCGCCGTCGCGGTTTCGTGGACGGCGGCGGCCGCGTGGAAGGCCGACTTCACGCCGTCCACGTACAACCCCGGGGTGGGTCAGGGCGTCAGCTTTGCCGTGTGCGAACCCTGTCTCACCGGCGGGACGTACACGTATCGATGGGACTGGAACGGGGATGGCGTCGTCGACGTCGAGACGCGCGACGCCGTGACGACGAACACGTACCTCGCCGCGGGCTCTTACGAAGTCGAGCTGACCATCGTCGACGACGCCGGACGCCGGGAGTCTTGCCGCAAGGGGATCCTCGTGGGAATCGTCCCGTCCTTTGCGGTGAGGGATGTTCTCGCGCAGGCGGACGGGGCCATCCTCGTTGTCATCAGCATCCGTGTGGTGGCGTCCTCGTCGGCACTCGGATTCATCGAGACGCTGCAGCAGGGGTGGCAGGTCGAGCTGGTCGACACAGCCGGTGCGATGACGAACATCAACGCCGAGGCGCGGAAGCTCGAGGTGCTCTGGGGAAGCGCGTTCGAGCCCGGTGAGGAGCTCGTCTTCTCGTATCGCCTCTACCCGGGGTACGCGACGACGATTTCGCGGTTCTCCGGCGAGATGAGCGGATACGCCGGCGGAGTGCGTTTCGTGAGCGGCATCTGCGGGGTGCTGGGTCTGCCCTAACGAGAGTTCGAGAATCCTCGAGGTTGATAGGAAGGGGACGCGTCCCGCCCGGCGGCCGCGTCCTCTTCTTCTTCCTCTCTGCCGTTCTCCGGGTCCACCACAATGGGGACGACGGCCCCGGATCGACGTGCAGTCCAGAGGACGGCGATCGTGAGGCCGAGGAGCCCAACGGAGACGCCGAGGGCGATCGGGAAGCTGAGCCGAAGCGGAAGAAGGTTGCCGCCGGCGGCGGCGGCTACGGACGCCCCGCTGATGGCCGCAATCGCGGAGGCGTACCGTAGGACGACGGGGCGCGGCACGACGGCGGCGAAGCGCGACATCGTCCGTCCCGTGACGCTTGCGTCCCACGCGAAGAGCGCCAAAGGAAGACCCACAAGACCGAAGGTGCGCGCCTCGACGCCGACGGCAAGAGCCGAGCAGGTGCCGACGCAGAGGAGCATCGGCAGCACGTGGAGCCGGCAGAAGGGGCGCCAGGCGGCGAGGGCGATCCACAGTCCCGCCGTGAGGCCCGCAGCGAGTGCGAACGTCCAAGGGTAGACGAGCGCGGCGCCCGCCACGGCGAAACCGGCAGACAGCCCAGCGAGGACGAGCACGGTGAGTCTCACGAGCGCCTCCTCCTCCCGCCTCGGTCCAGACGTGCCCGATGAAGGGCGACCGAGAGGGGTTCCTCGGTGTCCCACGAGAGCACTCGCACGCCCCCGCGGCGCATCTGTCGTATGGCCGTGTCTCGTCGCAGCGAGCGGATGCGGAGCGCAAGCGCCAAGGCGTCGTCGGCCTGCTCGACCGAAGCCTGTAGCTTCTCACTGTTCATGTAGACGACGAGCACGGAATACCCCCGGGCGGCGAGCTGGATCGGCACGTCGTAGTCCTCATCCCTCGGCAGGGAGGAGAGCAGGATCAGCTGCGACCCCGAAGGGAAGATGGACGCCGGAATCCCGGCAAGATCCTCGAAAGCAAAGCTTCGTACCGGTTTGGCCCGGACGATGGAGCCCAGGATGCGTTCGAGGTGGAACCGCCCTCCGGCGGGCTGGATCCAGTCGATGGATTGGCCGTAGAGAAGGAATCCGACGCGGTTCCCCTGGCGGATCATGTGCTCGGCCAGGCTGGCGGCGGCGCGGCAGGCCGCCTCGAACGTGCCGCGACCTGCAACGTCTACGTGAGCCTGCGCGCGAACGTCGAGGACCAAGGTGACGTCGGCCATTCTCTCCTGCTCGTACTCGTTGACGATGAGGCGGTCGGTGCGCGCGAGCGCGCGCCAGTTGATCCTTCGAACGTCGTCGCCCGGCACGTACGCGCGACAGCCGAAGAAGTCGACGCCCGGTCCCGCGGCGCGGGCCATGATGGGGCCGGCGAAGGCGTGCGTGCGGCGGGGCGCCAGGGTCAGGGGAGGGAGCTTCTCGGTCTCCGGGAGCGCGGAGACGTGCGTCGAGCAGACAAGTTCGTGCTCCTGGAACGCAAGGGCGGTCCGGGTCCAGGATACGACCGTGACGTGGTCATGGAG